>OLNF01000833.1_pt1 | contig 27371 bp, 26 predicted proteins | sample 1673061 | NCBI WGS metagenome assembly OLNF01 (sample SAMEA3136751, study PRJEB25190) | human gut metagenome
GTCCGGATAGAGAATTTCTTTGCCGAAGTGCTCGATCAGCTCGGAGAGGCAGGGACTTCCGGGCGCGGTGACCGCGCGGGAGAGCAAATCCGTATCCAGTGTTTTGATGCCGTATTCTCCGAGAATGCCGCACAGTGTGGTTTTTCCGCTCCCGCTGCCGCCGGTCAGACCGATCACGTACATATGCGGGGCGGTTCCTCTTTGTTGATTCATCGTTCCTCAATCGGCGGCACGCGCAGCCGCGCCGCAAGGCTTTCTTTGATTTTTGCGCAAAGCGCAGCTGGGGATGCCGTGACCTGCTCGCCGCTTTGCAGATCTTTCAGCGTCGCCTGCCCTGCGGCGATTTCGTCTTCCCCGAGGAACATTGCAAACGGAATGCCGAGCCGATCGGCATAGGAAAGCTTTGCCTTGAGCTTTTTCTTTTCCGTGTGAATCTGGCAGCGGATGCCCTCCGCGCGCAGCGCGGTGGCTGCGGAAATGGCGGGGGCGGGGTCGTCGGTCATGGGGAGGATCAGCACATCGGCGGGCGCTGTGAGCATTGCGTCGTTGAGCAGCCCCTGCTCGCCGAGCACATAGAAAAGGCGGGTGAGCCCGATGGAAATGCCGACGCCCGGCAGCGCACGGTCGGTATAATATTCGCACAGGCTGTCATAGCGGCCGCCCGAGCAAACCGAGCCGATCTGCGGATACTCCGTGAGCATGGTTTCATACACCGTGCCCGTGTAATAATCAAGACCCCTTGCAATGGTGAGGTCGACCTTGAAATGGTCGCGCGGGACGCCGAAGGCATCCAAATACCGCACTACGGTGCAAAGCTCTTCAACGCCCCGGTCATAAAGGGCGTCCTTGCCGGTATGGCTTTGCAAAAATGCAAGCAGGGCTTCGTCTGTTTTTTCCGTGCCGACAAAAGCGATCACCGCATCGGCGTCCTCTGCGCAAAGCCCCGCATCGCACAGCAGCGCGCGCACCTTTTCAACGCCGATTTTTTCCAGCTTATCAATGGTGCGCAAAATTTCCTCCGCATGCTCGGAAATGCCTAAAATACGGAAAAAGCCATTGAGAATTTTGCGGTTGTTCACGCGGATGCAAAAGTGCTGCAGCCCCATCTTTCGGAAGGTGTGATAAATGATAGACGGAATTTCGGCTTCGTTGATGATATCAAGCGAGCCATCGCCGATGATATCGATATCCGCCTGATAAAATTCGCGGAAACGGCCGCGCTGCGTGCGCTCTCCGCGATAGCCCTTGCCAATCTGATAGCGGCGGAACGGAAACGAAAGCTCGCCCGCGTGCAGCGCCACATATTTGGCAAGCGGCACCGTCAGATCAAAGCGCAGCGCCAAGTCGGCGTCGCCCTTCTGGAAGCGGTAGATCTGTTTTTCCGTCTCGCCGCCGCCCTTGGCCAGCAGTACCTCGCTGGCCTCGATCACCGGCGTGTCCAGCGGCGTAAAGCCGTACAGGCTGTACGTCCGGCGGAGGATATCCATCATCCGTTCCATCTGCTGCTGCGGCTGGGGCAGCAGCTCCATGAAGCCCGACAGGGTGCGGGGTGTCATTTTAGCCATTGTCATGTTCTCCTTTATCTTCGGTGTTTTCCGTTTCGTAATGTGTCTCTGCGCCGTCGCCGATGGCGTCCGTACCGCTGTCCAGCGTGTGGGACGCCGCCTCCCGCGCGGCTTCGGCCTCCGCCTCGTGCTTCAGCTCCCGGGCCACCTCGCGGTAGATGTCGTCTGTCTCCAGACCCTTTTTCCGGCCTAACTTGCCCACCACGATGCCGCCAGCCACGATGAGCGCAGCCCATACCGGCCAGAACGCCGGTACGGCCAGCGCCAGCGCCAGGAAGGGCAGCATGCCCAGCCATGCGCCGATCTCGGCGTAGGCATCCCGTACGCTATGGTAGACGCCCTTCTTCCGGCGGATAGCGGCGGTGCGCTTCAGCTGGGCGAAGCACATGGCCAGCCGCAGCAGAGCCAGCGCCGTCACCGGAATGAAGATGTCGTAGTAGTGTTCGTGGATAAAGCGTATGACAGACTGCATAGACGCCTCCTTTTTTTTCACGGGCGGCGTGAAAAAACGCTCCCGTCCCCTGCGTTGGGACGAGAGCGTTCAAACACTTCGTGGTGCCACCCAATTTCAGCCGCCGTGCGGCCCTTTCTGCTCCTGTTACGGGGAGCGCGCCGTGGATGTTTCCATCCCCGCTCGTCTGCTGTCTTGGCCCGTCCTGCCGCGGTGCGCTTTCAGCCGGCGGCGCACCTCTCTGCTGGCGGCGTTGCGCGGGTTACTCCTGCAAAGTCAACGCGGTCACTCTTTATAATAGGCGATTTTTTGCCGGTTGTCAAGGCGGTTCAGGCGGTAAAGGGCTTGCTCTTGGGATTCACGATGTCGCGCCAGTCCAGATAACCCTGATTCAGGCCCAGCACCAGCATCTCCGCAGTAGCCAGATTGCTGGCAAAGGGGATATTGTTCTGGTCGCACAGGTGAGAGATATAGGTCACGTCCTCATCTGTGGTCTTCTGGTTGGGGTCGTCAAAGCACAGGACCATGTCGATCTCGTTGTAGGCGATGCGGGCCGCGATCTGCTGGCCGCCGCCGTGGGTGAAGGACAGGAACCGATGGATGGTCAGGCCGGTGGCATCTGCGATCTGCTGGCCGGTGCTGGCGGTGGCGCACAGGGTGTGCTTGGCCAGGATACCGCAGTAAGCCGTGCAGAACTGCACCATCAGCTCTTTTTTGTTGTCATGCGCCATCAAAGCAATATTCATAGAGGGGCGCTCCTTTCTCTGTTATATCTTCATCAGGGGCATTTTTCGGCCCATGATGCGTTTGGCGATGTTTTCGTAGGCGCGGGCGGCGTAGAAATTCCGATCCCGCAGAACCAGACCGCGATTCAGGCAGTAGGGGACGTCCTCGTCCTCCGGGATTACCCCCAGCAGGGGCAGACCGGCGGTGTCAATGGCGTCGTCGATGGTGGTGTGCAGGGCCCGGAGCGTCTTACGGGACACGCGGCCCACCACCAGATGCACCGCGTTGGCGGGGAAGGCGGACAGCTCCATGGCGGTGCGCTGGGCGTCCCGCATGGCGGAGATATCGGTGGTGGTGACGACGATGACCTGATCGGCCATGCAGGCCGCCATCTTGAACCCTTGGCCCAGTCCGGCGGGAGCATCCATCAGGCACCAGTCGTACTTCTCCCGTATCTCGCGGGCCAGAGCTGCCAGCTGCCGTACCGTCAGGGCCAGCGGCCTGTCAGCCATGGGTGCGGCCAGCAGGTCCAGCGACCGGTATTTCTCGTGGGTCACCACGGCCTGCTCCAGCGTGCAGCGCTCCGCCAGCACGTCGGAGAAATCCATCAGAGCCCGATCGCTGAGCCCCAGCGCCAGATCCAGGTTCCGCAGCGTGATGTCGCAGTCCATGCACAACACGTGCTGGTCCAGCGATGCCAGCGCCAGACCGGTATTGGCGGTGAAGGATGTCTTACCGGTGCCTCCCTTGCCGGAGACAACGGCGATGATCTTTCCCATGTGACCCTCCCTTCTGAGTGCTGCCGCTATTTCAGCGGCGCTTTCTTGATGCGGGCAAAGCTCCGCGGATAGATTGCGGGGGTGTCCTTGACCTTCTCAACGATGACCAGCCGGTGGCGCACCTCCGTCTCCGGTACAGTGTAGTCGCGGATGTCCGCGATGCGGCCGCCCAACTGTCCGATGGCGCCCCGCGCTCCGGCGATCTCATCATCGGAGGACACGGACTTCATGGCCAGGAATTGGCCGCCTACCTTTACCAGCGGCAGCGCCAGCTCGCACAATACGTTGAGGTTGGCCACGGCCCGGGACGCGGCGATGTCGTACTGCTGCCGGTGTCCGGCGGCGTATTCCTCGGCTCGGGCGTGGACGCAATCCACCCGTGCCAGTCCCAGCTGGCTGCACACCTCCTTCAGAAAGTCGATGCGCTTGCCCAGGCTGTCCAGCAGCGTCAGATCAAAGTCCGGCTCCAGGATGCGCAGCACCATGCCGGGGAAGCCGGCGCCGGTGCCCACGTCGATGACCCGCTTGCCCCGCAGGTCCGCCATAGTCAGCAGCGCCGCGCAGTCCAGCAGGTGCAGTGTGGCCACATCCTGCGGCGCAGTGATGGCCGTCAGGTTCATCACCCTGTTCTTTTCCAGCAGCGCTGCCGCGTAGGCCTCCAGCTGGGGTACGGCATCGGGGGACAGTCCCAGCTGGGTCAGTCCCCGTGTCAGGGACTCTCTCATTTCTGCTGCTCTTTCAGAAGGTCGCGGATCTCGGTGAGCAGATCCTCGGAGGTGGGCTTGGACTCCTCCTCGGGGGCGGGCTCCTCCTCTTTCTTCTTCAGGCTGGCCAGCTTATTCATGCCCTTCACCAGCAGGAACATGGCAAACGCCACGATGATGAAGTCCAGGATAACGGCAAGCAGATTGCCAATGCCCAGCGTGACGGGGGCGGCACCCGCCTCCACGGCGGCGCTGTTGAGCAGGATGTTCCACTTTGCCAGATCGATGCCGCCGGTGAGCAGCCCGATGAGGGGCATAATGATATCGTTGACGATGGACGTGGTGATCTTGCCGAAGGCGGCGCCGATGACAACGCCGATGGCCATATCCATTACGTTGCCGCGCATGGCGAAGGTCTTAAATTCGTTGAAAAACTTCTTCACAGGTCAACTCTCCTATACGGATAGTATAATGCGTGATAAATATTCCGAGCTGTTATCGAAAATCGTTCAGTGGCGGGGCACCAGACGATCCTTGCCTCCCATGTAGGGCTGCAGCACCTTGGGCACCAGCACGGAGCCGTCCGCCTGCAGGTTGTTCTCCAGCAGTGCGATGAGCATGCGGGGAGGAGCCACCACGGTGTTGTTCAGCGTATGGCACAGCTGCATCTTGCCGTCAGCGTCCTTGTAGCGGATCTTCAGGCGGCGGGCCTGCGCATCGCCCAGATTGGAGCAGGAGCAAACCTCGAAATACTTCTGCTGGCGGGGGGACCAGGCCTCGATGTCGCAGGACTTGCACTTCAGGTCTGCCAGATCGCCGGAGCAGCACTCCAACTGCCGCACGGGGATGTCCAGGGACCGGAACAGCTCTACACTGTACTGCCACATCTGCTCGTACCACTTCTTGGAGTCCTCAGGCTTGCAGACCACGATCATTTCCTGCTTTTCGAACTGATGGATGCGGTAGACGCCGCGCTCCTCGATGCCATGGGCACCCTTCTCCTTGCGGAAGCAGGGGGAGTAGGAGGTCAGCGTCTGGGGCAGCTTGTCCTCCGGCAGGATCTGGTCAATGAACTTGCCGATCATGGAGTGCTCGCTGGTGCCGATGAGATACAGGTCCTCGCCCTCGATCTTATACATCATGGCGTCCATGTCCGTCTGGCTCATGACGCCCTCCACCACGTTGCCGTGGATCATAAACGGCGGGATGCAGTAGGTAAAGCCCTTGCCGATCATGAAGTCGCGGGCGTAAGCCAGCACTGCTTCGTGCAGCCGCGCGACATCGCCCAGCAGGTAGTAGAAGCCGCTGCCGGACACGCGGGCCGCGGCGTCCATGTCGATGCCGTTAAAGCGCTCCATGATGTCGGTGTGGTAGGGCACCTCAAAGTCCGGCGTCTTTGGCTCGCCGAACCGCTGCACCTCCACGTTGCAGCTATCGTCCGGCCCGATGGGCACGGAGGGATCGATCATCTGGGGAATGACCAGCATGATCTTGTTCAGCGCGGACTCAGCGTGCTCCTTCTTGGCCTCCAGCTGGGCCATACGCTCCGCGTCCGCCTTGACGGCGGCGTTGTTGGCATCGATCTCCGCTTGGATGGAGGCCTTTTCCGCCTCATCGGTACACTTTTTCAGCCGTCCGAACAGGGGACCGTTGGCCTTGGACAGCTTGTTGCGCTCCGCCTTCAGCGCCTCGCCATCGGCGATGGCCTGACGGCGCTCGGCGTCCAGGGCGATGGCCTCATCTACCAGAGGCAGCTTGGCGTTCTGGAACTTTTTGCGGATGTTCTCCTTTACCGCCTCGGGATTTTCCCGCACAAATTTGATATCAAGCATTGTGAACCTCGATTTCCGGCTGTTTCACGTGAAACAGCCCAGTTATTTCTTTTTGATGGCGTGGAGCGCGTCCAGCAGATCGTTGAGATCGTCGGTGCCGTAGTACTCCAGCTCAATGCGTCCCTTTTTGCGGCCGCTGACGATGCGGCAGCCGCGGCCCAGCCGCTCGCCCAGCTCTCGGGCGGCCTCCTCGGCGTAGTTGACGGACAAGGGGTCCTTGGCCGGCTTTTCCGGCGTCTCCGCCATCAGCTTCTTAGCCAACAGCTCCGTCTGCCGCACGGACAGCTCACTTTTCAGCACGGCTGCCGCCGCCGTTTCCTGCTGCTTGGCAGGGAGGGGGAGCAGCGCACGGGCGTGCCCGCCGGACAGCCTGCCGTCCTCCACCATGGCCCGCACCGGCTCGCACAGGTTCAGCAGCCGCAGAGCGTTGGCCACGGCGGGACGGGACTTACCTACACGTTTGGCCGTCTCCTCTTGGGTCATGTTGTACTGCTCCATCAGCACCTTGTACCCCTCGGCCTCTTCGATGGGGTTCAGATCCTCACGCTGTAGGTTCTCGATCATGGCCAGCTCCATGGCCTTGCGGTCGTCGGCCTCGATGACCACGGCGGGCACCTGAGTCAGCCCCGCCATGCGGGCGGCACGCCATCGGCGCTCGCCGGCAATGATCTGGTAATAGCCGGACTGGAGCTTCCGCACCGTCAGCGGTTGGATGATGCCGTGCTGCCGGATGGAGTCGGCCAGGTCGGCCAGTGCATCGGGGTCAAACAGCTTGCGCGGCTGGGCCGCGCAGGACTCTACCTGACTGATGGGCAGCATCAGACTGGTCTTTTCCTCGTGGAGGGCCATCATATCGTCGCCCATAAGAGCGCCGAGACCCTTTCCGAGGCCCTTGGATATGTTTGCCATACTGCGTCTCCTTTCAGGCGTTTCGTTTCAAAAATTCCTCCGCCAGCGCGATGTAGGCGTCAGCTCCGCGGCAGTTGCGGTCGTAAGCGGTGATGGGCCGCCCGTGGCTGGGCGCCTCGCTGAGCCGGACGTTGCGGGGGATGACGGTGCTGTACACCTTGACACCAAAGAAGCGCTTGACCTCCTGCGCCACCTGGATGGACAGGTTGGTGCGCCCGTCGAACATGGTCAGCAGCACGCCCTCAATGTCCAGGGACGGATTCATGCTGCGGCGCACGATGCGCACTGTGTTCATCAGGTCACTGAGACCCTCCAGCGCGTAATACTCGCCCTGCACCGGCACCAGCAGACTGTTGGCGGCGCACAGCGCGTTCAGCGTCAGCAGCTCCAGCGATGGAGGGCAGTCGATAAAGATGAAGTCGTACTGCTCCGTCACCTGCCGCAGCGCGGCCTTCAGCAGAAACTGCCGGTTCTCCATCTCGATCATTTCCACACCCGCACCGGCCAGCGCCTTGCTGCTGGGCAGCACATCACCGTAGGGGGTGGAGACGATGGCCTTTGCCGTCTCCGTGCCGTTGATGAGCACGTCATACACACCGTTGGACACGGATTTGTCCACGCCCATGCCGCTGGTGGCGTTGGCCTGCGGGTCGAAATCACACAGCAGCACCCGCTTACCCTTGGCCTTCACAGCGGCGGCCAGATTGACACAGGTGGTGGTCTTACCCACGCCGCCTTTTTGGTTGACGATGGCGATGATCTTGGACACAGCAAATTCCTCTTTCTATATAGTATCCCGCCCGACGCCGCCGTAAACAGCGGTCTCACCCCGTGTGGAGGCGCGGCAAAGGCAGCGGACAGCGCCGCCTTGGGAGTATTATATAACAGGTGCGCCTGTGGATTCAATAGAGAATTTGCAAAAAACAGAAACTGTTTCACGTGAAACGTCGAACTGCGCGCCCTGACGCATGTTTCACGTGAAACATGCCGCCTCAGAAAAAGGGGGAGGGTGTTTCACGTGAAACACCCTCCATCCGTATCTGCTTATCTTCTCACACCAGTATCACGCCATCCAGCGGAGGCAGCGTCAAGCGTACCGTGCCGTTCTGCGATAGGAACTGCTGACCCGTCACGGCGTCGATGCACAGCCGTCCGTCCCACGGCAGCGTCAGCTCCAGCGGCGTATCACCGGCGTTCAATGCCGTCACGGTGCGCTCCGTCCCGTGGAGCCGCTCTACCACCAGTCCGCCGCCCTGAGCGTGGAGATAGCGGATGATGCCGCACTGCATGGATATCCGTTCCGCCCGCAGCTGTCCCAGCCGCCGGAAGAAGGCCAGCAGCGATCCATCCTCACCGCCCCAGGGATAGGTGTCGCGGTTCAGCGGGTCCTCGAACCCCTGCATTCCCGCCTCATCGCCATAGTACAGGGTGGGGGAGCCTGGGAAGCTGTACAGGAGCATAGCCGCCAGACGCAGCTTCTTCTGCCCCCGCGCCAGCTCGGCGGGGGAGAGACGGTATGCCGCCCGCTGCCCCTTGTCCTCCGGCGTCCGTTCCACACCCAGCAGGGTCAGGATACGGGGCGTGTCGTGGGTCCCCAGAAAGTTCATGGCCCCGTAAAACGCCGCGGGGGGATAGTTTTCCCGTATGGTCTCCATGTCGTCGCGGAAGGCAGCGGCGTCACCGCCGCCCAGCCACGCCAACAGCGCCGTCCGGAAGGGATAGTTCATCAGCCCGTGGGTCTCCCGACCCAGAAGATAGCGCCTGCGTCGGGAGTAGGCGATCTTGTTGCTGCCGTCCTCCCACACCTCACCCAGCAGATAGCCGTTGGGCTTCTCCGCTTGGATGGCGTCACGGATGGCGGCGATAAAGTCATCCGGCAGCTCGTCGGCCACGTCCAACCGCCAGCCGTCGGCCCCGACGCGGAGCCAGTGCCGCACCACGGAATCCTTGTCCGAAATGATGAACCGCCGGTAGTCCGGCTGTTCCTCATTCACCGCCGGCAGGGTGTGTACGCCCCACCAGGCATCGTAGTCCGTGGGCCACGGGTGGAAGCTGTACCAGCTGAAATACGGAGATTCCGTGCTCTGGGCCGCCCCCGGCTCGGGATAGAATCCCTCCGCGTTGAAGTACCGGCTGTTGGAGCCGGTGTGGTTGAACACACCGTCCAGAATAATGCGGATGTCTCGTGCGTGAGCCTCGCGGCACAACGTGCGGAAGTCCTCCTCAGAGCCCAGCATGGGATCAATGGCGTGGTAATCTGCCGTGTTGTAGCGGTGGTTGCTGTCCGCTTCAAATATGGGGTTGAGATAGATGGTGGACACCGACAGGCTCTTGAGATAGTCCAGCTTTTCCGTGATGCCCGCCAGCGATCCGCCGAAGAAATCGCGGTTGGTGATCTGTCCCTGCTCATCCGGCAGGAACACAGGCTGGTCGCTCCAGTTGTCATGGACCCACCGCCGGCCCACCATACCGCCGACATCCGGCACAGAGGTGCGCCGGAACCGGTCCGGAAAGATCTGATACGTCACGCCTTGTCCGAACCATGCGGGAGTGGGCGTGTCCTCATACACCGTCAGCTGCCACCGCACCAGCGCGTCTTGCCCGCACCAGCCGCTGCGGCCGTAGCACACGGTGCTGCCGTCCGCGCGGGTGAACCGAAAGGCGTACCAGCACAGATCCGGCTCTTGCGGAGCAGTGTATATGCCGGAGAAGCCGCCCTCGGCAGGGGGGAGGGGGCATACCTCGTCCACCCCCGCGAATTCGCGGTGTACCAGCAGCTCACAGGCGTAGTAGTCACCGTCCCGCAGGGTAAAGGACACCTCAGCGCCGCAGGCTACCGCGCCGAAGGGGGACTTGCAGGCGGCGTCCCGCGGATCAAAAACAGGAAACATAGAAAGACCTCACACTTACTTTAAAAGGGTATTTTCGCCTATGGCAGTGCCGTCCTGGGCGCGGCTGAACCAGGAGTTGATGATCTCCACCGCCGTGTTGGCCAGCGCCGCGCCGCTGCCGCCCTTCTCGATGACGATGGCCACGGCGATCTCGGGTTTTTCGTAGGGCGCATAGGCCACGAACACGCCGTTGGCGATGTCGGTACCCACCTGAGCCGAACCGGTTTTTGCGCCGGCGGATACCACGCAGTTTTCGAAGGCGTAGGCCACGGAGCCGGACACCGTCAGCTCGTGCATGCCCCTGGTCACAGCGCTCAACGTAGAATCGGATATTTCGACTGTATTCATCGGTTTATCGCCGTACATGTACAGCAGCCGCGAGTTGTCGTAGGCTTTGACGTTCTTCAGCAGATGAGCCTGATAATGGTCGCCGCCGCCCACCAGCGTGGCCACGTAGTTGGCCAGCTGCAGCGGCGTAAACAGGTTGTAGGACTGGCCGATGGCGGCGGTAATGGTCTGGCCGTCGGTCCACTCCTGATCGTGGCTTTCCGCCCACTCGGGGGAGGCCAGCACGCCGCTGGAGTCGCCAATTTCAATGCCGGTGGACTGCCCCAGCCCGAACTGAGAGGCGTAGCTGTCCAGTGTCCGGATACCGGTGAGCCGTCCCACCTCATAGAAAAAGTAGTTGCAGGAGTCGGTGATGGCCTGAGACACATTGATGCGTCCGTGGGTGGAGCCGGTCTGACTGTAGATCCAGCACATGGGCTGCGGGTCCTTGTAATAGGTGTAGATACCGCGGTCCTGGATGATGGAGGACGGCGTGATGATGCCGCTCTCCAGTGCCGCCACCGCCGTCACCATCTTGAATGTGGAGCCTGGGGCATAGATGCCCTGGGTAGCGCGGTTGAACATGGGCAGACGCTGGTCGTTCACCAGCTCATCGTAGTCCTCGTTGAACGTGGACAGGTCGTAGGTGGGGTAGCTGGCCAGCGCCAGCACCTCGCCGGTTCCCACACTCACCACGGCGGCCGCACCGCCGCGTTCGTTGCTGTCCTTGTCGATCATGCCGGAGATGGTCTCCGCCAGCGCCGCCTCCACATCGGCCTGGAGATCGATATCCAGCGTCAGCGCCACCGTGCCGCCCGGCTGCGGCTCACGGGTGTAAAGCTCACCGGTGATCTTGCCGGTCTCGTCGGTGGTGATGAGCCGCCGCCCGTCCGTGCCCCGCAGGTAGGACTCAAATGCCTTCTCCACGCCGTCCTTACCCACCAGATCGTTCATGGAGTACCCCTTGTCGGCGTACCCCACATAGTCGGTGTCCTCGTTGCTGCTCCACTCCTCCTGCCAGATGGGGCCGATAGTGCCCAGAATGTGGGCCGCCAGCGCAGTGTTGTATACGCGCGCTGAAGCGGTGCGGATGGTGACACCCTCGTACCGTCCATCGGTGATGAGACTCAGCACCTCCGTGGACACATCCTCGGCGAAGGTGTAGCTGTCGCGGCTGTGCAGCTCATACCGCACGCCTACGATGAGCCGCGCCTCCCGCTCCGACAGGCTTTCGTCCACGTGGTACAGCTCCCGCAGCTCCGAGAGGAGCTGCCGCCCGCTGGCGCCGGAGGTCAGATCGTTTTTTTCGATAAACTTGTCAAAGGTCTCCGACCGCGCGTTGGAGTACCGCAGGAAGTTGCCCACCCGCCCAATGGGCAGGGTGTCGTTCCAGCCGGTCCCCGTCTCCTCGCACAGCTGCACCAGCCGCAGGATGGCGGCGTTCAGCGCCGCATCATCGTCAAAGCCGCTGCGGTCGAACACCAGCGTATAGGCCAGCCGATTAGACACCAGCACCTTGCCGTTGCGGTCGGTGATGATGCCGCGGGAGGCCGTCACCGTCTCACTGGCGGCATTACTGGAGATGGATTTGGCGCGGTTTTCGCCGCCGTGGAGGATCTGGGCGTCGTACAGCACCGCCGCGAACAGCAGCAGGAACGCGCCGAAAAACGCCAGCAGGGCGATGACCCTCCGCTTGGCCGGATGTGGGTTCTGCATCATGGGAAACTCCTTTTGGTCATGCGCTCCGCGTCAGGCGGAACACCTTGTAAAACGAGATATGTGCCAGCGGCGTGGCCGCCAGCGACAGCAGCAGCTCCTTGCCCATCAGCATCAGCGCCGGACCGGTGGAGATGCTCTGCTGGTACGTCCGCAGCAGGATCTGCAAAAGCCCGCACAGCAGCAGGCCCACGGCGTTCGCTGCCAGCGAGCAGAAAAATCCCGCCACGATGACCTGACCGGACAGCAGCTGCGCGATGACCGCCGCCGCCAGAAAGACCAGGCAGTAGAAGCACACGAACACGCCGGTGGGCATCAGCAGATCGCAGGCCAGCCCGAAGAACAGGGCGTACAGCAGCGACTGCCCGCTGCGCTCCAGCGTTACGGGAATGACCGCCAGCGCCGGCAGCAGGAAGGGGTGGACGCCGCCGATGCGGATGCGTACCAGGATCAGGTCCTGCACTGCCAGCAGCACCAGCGCACACAGGCAGTAGAGTATCCATTTTTGTACGATGGCGCGCCGAGTCATGGCGTCTCCTTTCCCGCGGTCACTCCACCACGTCGAAGTCGGTGATGATATACAGGTCCGTCAGCCCTTCCGGGTCGCAGCGGGGCTCCAGCACCGCGTAGCGGGCCAGCCCGCCGTCGTCTGTGCGCACATCCTCCACGGAGCCAATGGTCAGCCCGTAGGGATAGTACCCGCCCAGCCCGGAGGTGACGATGAGATCCCCCGTGATAAGGGTGGAGGAGTCCGGCAGATAGGTGAGCTTCAGCTTGCCCTGACTCATCAGCGCCAGATCTCCGGCGGCGATGGCCGTCTCTTCCGTGCGGAACACCATAGCGCCCAGCTGGGAGCCGGTGTCCAGGATGGTGGTCAGGCGGCACCAGTTCAGGCCCACCTCCGTCACCACACCCACCAGATTGCCGTAGCAGTCCACGGCGCAGTCGTTTTCCGCCACGCCGTGCTGGCTGCCTCGGTTCAGCACCAGTGTGCTGGCCCAGTTGGACACGTCCCGCTGGGTGACGCGGGCCGCCTCAAACTTCAGGTCGGATCGCTGCTCCCGCAGGTCCAGCAGCTTCCGCAGCCGCTGGTTCTCCTGCGCTGCGGGCTGGGCGCTCTGCAGCTCCTGCCGCAGTTGTGCGTTCTCCTGCCGCAGGGCCTCGTTCTCCGCCTGCAATTCCTCCACGCTGGCAAAGTGGTCGCTGATGCCGTCCACCCAGTTCACCACCGCGGACCCCGCTGCGCGGAAGGGGGACGCAATAACGCCCAATGCGTTGTGGAGAAAGCTGGTGCCGGAGCCCATGGCCGAGATGATGCACAGTACCACGGCGATCACCGCCGCGCCGCCCAGCAGCCAGATACCTGTTTTGGTAAAAAATCGCTTCATTGACCGTTTCCTTTCAGCCCAGCAGGGTGATGCCGAACTCCGCCAGCATCCGGCTCAACAGCAGCACCGGCAGCCCCATCACGTTGAAAAAGTCGCCGTCGATGCGCTCTACCAGCAGCGCGCCCTGGCCCTGCACGCCGTAGGCCCCCGCCTTGTCCATGGGTTCGCCGCCGGCGATGTAGGCCCGCAGCTCTGCCTCCGATGCGGTGCGGAAATAGACATCCGTGGACAGGGCGCGGGTCAGCGCCCGCTGCCCCTGCCGCACCGTGACGCCGGTACACACCGTGTGGCGCCGCCCCTGCAGCGCCGTCAGCATGGCCAGCGCCTGAGCCTCGTCAGCGGGCTTACCCAGCTTCTTGTCGTCCAGAAACACCATGGTGTCGGCGGTAATGACGATCTCATTCTCCGTGGACGCCACAGCCTGAGACTTCTCGCGGGAGATGTAGCGCACGATCTCCTCCGGCGTCAATCCGTCGGGATACCACTCCTCCACCTGGGGCACGCGGACGGTGAAGTCACGGATGCCAATCCGCTGCAAAAGCTCCTGTCTCCGCGGGGAGCCGGAGGCCAGTATGATCCTCGCCATACCGCTCACCGCCCCGTGGAGCCGAAGCCACCCGTGCCGCGATCCGTCTCGTCCAGCGTGTCCGCCGGCACCACCGTGGGCTGCACCACCGGCGTCACCATCAGCTGGGCGATGCGGTCGGCGGGTTGGACGGTGTAGGCTTCGCTGCCCAGATTCACCAGACCCACCCCGATCTCGCCGCGGTAGTCGCTGTCAATGACGCCCACGCCGTTGGACAGGCACACACCCTGCTTGATGCCCAGCCCGCTGCGGGCGAACACCAGCGCCACATAGTCCGCCGAGGGCAGGGCAATGGCGATGCCGGTAGGGATGAGCCGCCGCTCACCGGCGGCCAGCGTCACCGGCTGGTCGATGCAGGCGTACAGGTCCATGCACGCTGCGCCCGCCGTGGCGAAGCGGGGCAGGGGGATGTCCGTCCCGATTTTGGGGGACAGAGCTTTGATCTTCAGTTCCATAGGCAAATTTTCCTCAAATTTTGAAAACTATCTGTAATATACTATTGCGATTATACTGTGAGTTTACTCAACGCCGCGGTAAAACAGGCCGCGGGTCAGGTCCTCCGGCGTCCAGTTGCCGCCGTTCTGATACCGCTGCAGCACCTGCACGCATTGCTCCGGTGTCTCCGTAGTGAACCGCAGCCGCCCATAGGTCAGGCCGCAGCGCCGCATTTCCGGCTTGTCGGCGAGGAACAGCGTCTTGCTGTTCTGGATCTCGCACCGGCAGCCGTAGCCGCAGAGCACAGGGAATCGTGCGCCGGTACGATCGGTGAGGACGCTGCCTGCCCCGTGGGTGCAGCCCACGCTGCATCTGGTGACGCAGTTCTCCGTCACCATCAGCGGCAGCCGCCCGTAAATGATGGCCTCGCAGGGCAGGTACTTCCGGAGATCCCGCACCTGCTGCCACCTTAGCTCGAAGGAGACTGTCGCGCTGGCCAACTCCTGCCCCTGCCAGAACAGCAGGGCGCGGGAGTTGAAAATGTTCAGTCCGAAGTCGCCCCGCAGCGTCCGGTTCAGTCCCCGGGCGATGGGGAGATGGCCCAGATTGCCTATGGCCACCGCCGACGCCTCGGGGTGCTGCTCCAGCAGCTGCCGCAGGGGCGTCTCGTCTGCTGTCCGGAAAATGCGGGGCAGCACGGCGCACAGCTCTGTCTCGCCCCAGTCCAGTTCGGGGTCCAGCCGCTCCAGTTCTTCCACAGGAACATACACCACCGCAGGCTTTTCTGCCAGCAGCGCCGCTGTCACCTGCTCTGCCTTCTGCACGGAACAGGTGAAGCGCATAGCCTGCCCGCCCTCCGGCGCATCCGGCAGGGGAAGGGCAGGCAGCTTCCGGCGGGGTGGGATGTCCATCCGCCGCTTTGCCAGCTCCTCCAGCAGCTCCCGGCGCAGACCGTTGACGGCGCTGGCGGGTATCGTCAGTCCCTCATCCAGCTCGATCTCGACACGGTCTGCTGTGAATACGGTGCCGCCGGTCTTGCTCAGCCGCTGCCGCAGCTCCTCCGCTGTTACCGCGCGGTTCCGGGCTTCCTCCGGTACAGCGCCCGTACTCATGGCGAAGGCCGCGCCGCCGTGGACAGTGCAGGCGCCGCCCAGCCGCACAGGTTCGCCTCGCCGTACTGACAGACGGAGATTTACCAGTATTTTTCTGTTTTCCCGCCCGTTTTCATACATTTCACGGGTCTTTGCAAACAGCTCCTTCGGCTCCGGCGCGTTCTCCGGACGGGTGCCGAACATCTGGGGACCCTTTTTGCCCAGCCAGTAGCCGTCGGTGAATCCGCTGCGGGAAAACGCCTGCTCCAGCCGGCGGGATTCTTCTGCCGTGGGCCGCCGCTTTTCGTCCAAAAGCCGCCGGTAGATGCCGGTGACCACCGCCACATACTCCGGCCGCTTCATCCGACCCTCCAGCTTGAGACAGGCCACGCCCATGGCCTCCATCTCCGCCAGATACGCCGACAGGTTGGCGTCCTTCAGGCTCAGGGGATGGCCGCCGCGGCAGGGCCCGTTGACCCCGTAGGGTAGGCGGCAGGGCTGGGCGCAGGCGCCGCGGTTGCCGCTGCGCTCGCCCACCACGGCACTCATCTCGCACTGACCGGAGTAGCACATGCACAGTGCGCCGTGGGCAAAAACCTCGATCTCGGCGGGACAGCCGGCGCAGATCTCGCGTATCTCATCGCGGGCCAGCTCGCGGGCCAGCACCACCCGCTCCAGTCCCAGCGCGGCGGCCTCGTTGGCTCCGCCCAGGGTGAACAGGCTCATCTGGGTGCTGGCGTGGAGCGGTACGTCCGGCACGATCTCGCGGGCCAGGGTCAGCAGACCCCAGTCCTGCACCAGTATGGCGTCCACGCCCATATCACTGGCCTTGCGCAGCGACTCTGCCGCCTGCTCCAGCTCACGGTCCGTCAGCAGGGTGTTCAGCGTCAGAAAGACCCGCACGCCTCGCAGATGGCAGTACGCCACTGCCGAAGCGAATTCCTCATCGGTGAAGTTTTTGGCACTGCGCCGCGCGTTAAAGGCGCCGAAGCCCATATATACCGCGTCCGCGCCGGTCTGGACGGCGGCAATGAGGGAGTCGAGGCCGCCGGCGGGGGAGAGAAGCTCCATCATCCCTTGCGGTTCTGCTGGGACTGCAGCTTGCGGCGCAGCTCGGCGGCCTCATTCTTGGCGCGGCTGGCCTCGTCCAGATAGGTTTTCAGCTGGCGGCGCAGATTGTCGGCGTTTTCCTGGGCCTTGCACAGCTCATCCGCCAGGTTCACGGCGGCCAGTACGGCGGCGTTGTCGCGGCTCATGTGAGCGCCGTCCATCAGCTGGCGCATCTCGCCGTCCACCATGGCGCCTACCTTCTCCATATAGGCCGCGTCCTCCTCTGCCACCAGCGTGTACTCCGTGCCGCAGATGGTCATTGTTACCCGATTCGCCATAGGTCAACCTCCTCTGTATCTTCGCAAAAATTATGTTGTCTCTGTCGGTAAAGATATCAATACAGCATCCATTATAGCACAATTTCCCGCTGTGGAAAGCCTATTTTGACGAAAAGCGGAAATTTGTAAAAATGTGACCGTCCCTGCTTTACGCCGACGGACTTTTCATGTAAAATAGGGAGCACTGAGAAAAGGGAGGCCGAAGCCATGAGCGGTTATATCCTGCGGGGCGGACAAGAGAATATCACGCTGCCCGCCGCCGCAGTGGAGAGCCTGCTGCGCCGCGGGGAGGGCGATGCCGCCCTGCTGTATCTGGCGCTGCAGCGGTTCGGCCGCGGCGTAACGCCGGAGGAGCTGGAAAAGGTGCTGCCCACCATGAGCCGCCTGCGGCTGGACGCAGCGGAGCGGGTATTGCAGGAGCTGGGACTCCTGCCGCGGCCCCAGACGCCCGGCCCCGAACCGGCGGCGGAAAAGCCCGTTTACTCCGCAGAGGACATCACCGCCCTGCTGACGGACAACGAGGGCTTCCGCCTGCTGATCCCTCAGGCGGAGCAGCAGCTGGGCAAAAAGCTGCGCACCGCAGACTTGCAGATACTGGCGGGGCTGTACGACGATCTGGGCCTGCCGGCGGACGTGATCTATTTGTTGCTGTGCCACTGTGTGGACAGGGCCAGAGCCCAGTGGGGCGAAGGACGCCGGCCCACCATGCGGCAGGTGGAGAAGGAGGGCTATCACTGGGCCCAGCTGGGCCTGTTCGATCAGGACAGCGCCGCCGCCTACCTGCGGACGTGGAGCCGCCGCCGCCAGAAGATGGGGGCGTATATGAAGGCGATGCAGCTGCCGGACCGCCCGCCGGTGGAAGCGGAGAGCCGCTATATCACAGACTGGATGGACATGGGCTTCCCACCGGAGACGGTGGCCATGGCCTATGAGCGGACGGTGTTTTATAAGAAGGATATGAACTGGCGCTATCTCAACGGCATCCTGCGCCGCTGGCACGAAAACGGCTGGCACACGCCGCAGCAGGTGGAAAAGGGCGAGGAGCGCAAGAGCGCACCGGCCCAGAGCGGCGGCCAGAGCGGCCAGCAGGGGGGCGCGGAGCAGAACGCGTGGATGCGCCGGTACATCAAGAGGTGACGACATGGCATACGACGGCAGGATCATGCAGCGGGCGCTGGCCCGCTTCGACGAGGACAAGCAGCGCCGATCCGCCCAGCTGGATCAGCGGCGGCGGGCGCTCTACGCCCGTGAGCCGCGGCTGGCGGAGATCGAGACGGAGCTGCGGGGCACCATGAGCCGCATCATCTCCTCCGCACTGGCCCGGGGGACGGACCCGCTGCCCGCCATTCGGGTGCTGCGGGACGAGAACCTGGCCTTACAGCAGGAGCGGACGCAGCTGCTGGCAGCCATGGGCTATCCTGCGGACTATCTGGAGGAGAAGCCTGCCTGCCGCCTGTGCGGCGACACCGGCTATGCCAACGGCCGCGTGTGCGGCTGCCTGCGGGCCTACTACGCCCGCGAGCAGCTGGCGGAGCTGTCCCGCCTGCTGCCCCTGGGGGAGGACAGCTTCGAGACGTTCAGCTTCGACTGGTATGACAGCGCGGTGCAGCCGGCCTTCGGCGTGTCGCCCCGGGCCAATATGGAGCGGAACTTCGACGTCTGCCGCGACTACGCCTACCAGTTCGCCAAGGGCGGCGGCAGCCTGCTGCTGTCCGGCGGTACGGGACTGGGCAAGACGTTTCTCTCCGCCTGCATCGCGCGGGTGGTCAGCGAAAACGGCTTCTCCGTGGTGTACGACACGGCGGCCAGCGTGTTCGCACGGTTCGAGGACGCCAAATTCCGGCGGGACGAGGACGGCGGCGAGGACGCGGACCGCTGCATGCGCTGCGACCTGCTGATTTTGGACGATCTGGGTACAGAGATGACCACCTCCTTCGTCCAGAGCGCCCTGTACCAGATCGTCAACGGGCGGCTGATGGAAAAGCGCTCCACCATCATCAGCACCAATCTGGCGCCGGAGGAGATCGGCAGCCGCTACGGCCGATCCGTGCTGTCCCGTCTGGAGGGGGAGTACGAGATCCTGCCCTTCTTCGGCGAGGACATCCGGCGGCTGAAGCGGGAGCGGCAGTGATATGAACAGGACGTAAAAAAGACGCCTGCGGGCGTCTTTTTTTTTGCGCGCAGGGACAGATTTTTCGGATTTCCCGACGGTTTCTGCCTGATTTCGCGGCAAATACGCCGTAAAATGGGGGAAAGGAGGGGGAGACCATGAGGAAAAACCAGAAGGGGGAGTTTCTGTCCAGCCGCGTCCGCTATATCGCCATTGGCGCTGTGCGGCCCAATCCGCAGCAGCCCCGCCGCAGCTTTGACGAGACGGCGCTGCGGGAGCTGGCGGACAGCATCCGCGCCTACGGGATTTTACAGCCGCTGACGGTGCGGGACAAGGGCGGCTATTACGAGTTGGTGGCGGGAGAGCGGCGGCTGCGGGCCGCCCGCATGGCGGGCCTGCGGGAGGTGCCGTGTCTCATTGCGGCGGTGGGGGAGGAAGACGCGGCGCTGCTGGCCCTCATCGAGAATTTGCAGCGGCGGGATCTGGACTATCTGGAGGAGGCGGCGGCCATCTCCCGCCTCATCGGGCGGTACGGCCTGTCCCAGCAGCAGGCGGCGGAGAAGCTGGGCAAGTCCCAGCCCGCCATCGCCAACAAGCTGCGGCTGCTGCGGCTGGGGCCGCCGGTGACGGACTGCCTGCGGCAGTACGGCCTGACGGAGCGCCATGCCCGGGCGCTGCTGCGGCTCACCGACCCGGAGCAGCAGCTGGCGGCGGCGCGGCACATGGGGCAGCGGGGCCTCAACGTGGCCCAGGCGGAGCAATACATAGATGCCCTGGCCGCCCGGAACCGGACGGAGCCGCTGCGGCGGCGTCCCACGTACATCATCAAGGACGTGCGGCTGTTCCTGAACAGCGTGGAGCGGGGCGTGCGGCTGATGCAGTCGGCGGGCGTAGGCGCGGAGGTAGGCCGCTGCGACACGGACGAGGAGATCCTCTTGACCATCCACATTCCCAAGCGCCGGCCCGCAGGGGTTGTTACGGATTCGTAACCCATTTCCCACAGGGGTATGGTATCATGGGCTGGCACAGGATACCCCTGTGGCGAAAGGGAAGGAGGGGGACATCTATGGAAGAAAACATCGTGTCCTCTGTGAAAACGACAGAAGCGGCCGACGGCGCACGGCTGGAACAGATTGCACCGGAGAAGCCGCCGGTCTCCGGCGGCAGAAAGGCGGGCTTGATCGTCGGCATCGTCGTGGGCGTGCTGGCACTGGCCTACATAGCCGCCTGCGCGGTGGTGCAGTTCCTGTATAACGACACCGCGCTGCCCCACACGGATGTGCTGGGGGTGGACGTGTCGGGACAGGCTGCCCAGCAGATCGAAGCGCTGTGGGAGCAGCAGGGCGAGCGGGTCCTCCATGACACCGCCGTGACCCTGACGGAGAGCGGTGAGAGCATCGGCGCCGTCACGCTGGAGGAGCTGGGCGTCACCGTGACGCCCCAGGCGGCGGCTGTGGCCGCCGGTGCGTCCCGGCGGTACGAAAGCTGGGGCGGCGGGGCGCTGGCATGGCTCCGCGGCGGGTATGAGCTGATCCGCAGCTGGTTTGTCCAGACCTCCGCCGTACCGGCGCTGGACGTGGATCAGTCGGCGCTGGATGCCGCCTGCGAGAAGTTGGCGGCATCGCTGAACTGCACGGTGGTGGACGGCGGCTACCGTCTGGAAAAGGGCGAGGGCCTGTATATCACCAAGCCCGCTGACGGCCGCATGCTGGACGCGCCGCAGCTGGAGAGCGACCTTGCCGCCATGCTGCAAAGCGGGGAGCTGACGCCGGTGGCCTGCGTCTATGAGGAGAAGAAGGCCCAGACCGTGGACGTGCAGGCGATACACGACCAGCTGGCGGGAGAGAAGGTGGAGGCCGTCTGCGACAAGGAGACGGGGAAGCCCACCGAGTCCCGTGTGGGCCTTTCCTTCGATGTGACGGCGGTGCAGGCTCAGCTGGACGCCGCACCGGCGGGTACGGAATTCCTGGCCGATGCGGAGGTGGAGTTCCCCACCGTGTCCACCGAGGAGCTGGAGGAGTGCATGTTCCGCGACGTGCTGGGCACCTACACCACCAAGTGTGCGGGACCCTGGGGCCGTCACCAGAACATCAAGCTGGCGGCGGCGGCCATCAACGGCAGGATCTATAACCCCGGTGAGGAGTTCTGGTATAACTCCGCGGTGGGCCAGCGCACGGCGGCCCGCGGCTACCAGGAGGCCGGCGTCTACGAGGGCGGGCGCACCACCACCGGCATCGGCGGCGGCATCTGCCAGGTGTCCTCCACGCTGTACTACGCGGTACTGCTCAGCGATCTGGATATCGTGCTGCGCTACTGCCACATGTTCAACCCGGGCTATATGCCCATTGGCTGCGACGCCACGGTGAGCTGGGGCGGGCCGGACTTCGCCTTCCGCAACAGCCGCGACTATCCTATCAAGATCGTCACGTCCTACAACGACAATACCAACGAGGTGACGTGTACCATTCTGGGCACCAAGGTGGATGACCACTACGTGGTGATGACCAACGCCGTGCTGGGCGTCACGGACTATCAGACGGTGTATCAGGAGTCGCCGGACGTGGCCCCGGGCGAGGAGGTCATCGACCAGTATGGCCATACCGGCTACTACGTCCGGACGTGGCGCAACATCTACGATGGCGACGGCAACCTGCTGTCCAGCCGCGTGGAGGCCGACAGCCACTACGACGTGGGCAACAAGATCATTCTGGTGGCGCCTGGGTATCTGCCGGGCGACAGCGAATAACGAAAAGGGGCATATCCGCGATATGCCCCTTTTTGCAGGCGGAGACTGTCGAATCTTGCGATTTTATTAAATGTTTCCGCCGAACACCTTAAATCGGCAGCGGCTCACTTGCGTACCGCCGCAGAAGGGGTATAATCGAAACACAGACATCACCGGAGGGAGGGAAATACTGTGCGCACACTGGTCATCGATGCCGCGGCGCTGGCGCGGAACCTGGACAGGCTGCGGCGAGCTGCGTCGGCCCGCATCATCGGCGTGGTGAAGGGGAACGGCTACGGGCTGGGCCTGACGGACTACGCCCGCTTTCTGACGGAGCACGGCGTGGATATGCTGGCTGTGTCCACGGCGGAGGAGGCTGCGGCTCTGCGTCAGGCGGGGATCGCGGCGGAGGTGCTGATGCTGTCCTCCACCGCAGTACCCCGGGATGTGGCCGTCCTGCTGGACTGCGGCGCCATCCTGACGGTGGGCTCCTGCGCTGCGGCGGAGACGGTGTCCGCTGTGGCCGTGGAAAAGGGCGTCACTGCCCGCGTCCACGTGAAGCTGGACACCGGCATGGGCCGCTTCGGCTTCCTGCCGCAGGACGTGACGGAGGCCGCCGCCCTGCTGAAAAGCCTGCCATCGATGCGGGTGGAGGGGGTGTTCACCCACTTCGCCAACACCACCGACGAAGCCTTGACCCGCCGGCAGTACCAGCAGTTTCAGGAGGGAGCGGCCCTGCTGGAACGGGCCGGTATCGAAACGGGTCTGCGCCACGTCTGCGCCTCCTCCGCGTTTCTGCGGTATCCGGAGATGCAGCTGGACGCGGTGCGTCTAGGCTCGGCGCTGCTGGGACGGCTGTCGGTGCCGGACCCACTGGGGCTGGAGAAGATCGGCTGGCTGGAGACGCAGGTCATGGAACTGAAGGACTTGCCGTCTGGCTGGAAGGTGGGCTACACCGGCGCGTACCGCACCAAGCGGCCCACGCGTCTGGCTCTGCTGCCGGCGGGCTATACCAGCGGCGTGGGGGTAACGGAGGAATCCAACGCCCTGCGCCTGCGGGACAGGGTGTACCGGCTGCTCCGCACCGGGCGGGCACTGCTGCGCAGCAACGGTCTGACGGGGCTGGTCAACGGCCGGCGCTGCCCTGTGCGGGGCGTGGTAGGTGCCACCCAGCTGGCGCTGGACGTGACGGACGTGCCCTGTGCCGTTGGGGACACGGTGCGTCTGGAGGTGCGGCCCAAATACGTGGACAGCGCCGTGCCGCGGGAATACCGATAAGGACGAAAAAAGGAGCCGGACTTTATGAGTCCGGCTCCTTTTATGCGATTTTTTTACCGGCACAGGAAGCTGTACCAGCCCTCGGAGTCGTGCTGCTCCACGATGGTCCAGCCTTCGGCGCGCAGCTTGGCGGAAACCTCTTCTGCGCGGTCGTCGATGATGCCGGAGCACAGGAACAGACCACCCTCCTTCAGGAAGGGCCGCACCTTGCCGGAAAGACCCATGATGACGTCCGCCACAATGTTGGCCACCACCATGTCGTAGTCGCCGCCGAATTCCGCCTGTAATGCTTTGTCCGTCAGCACGTCGCCCCAGCGCACGGTGTAGCGGTCCTTGCCGATGCCATTGAGGGCGGCGTTCTCGTAGGCCACGTCCACGCACTTCTCGTCGATGTCGCAGGCAAAAGCCTCTCTGGCCCCCAGCACCAGCGCCGCGATGGACAGGATGCCGCTGCCGCAGCCCAGATCCAGCACTCTTTCGCCGCCATGGATGTACTTGTCCAGCGATTGCAGGCACAGCCGGGTGGTGGCGTGGCTGCCGGTACCGAAGGTGAGGCCCGGGTTCAGCACCAGCTTCATCCGCCCTCTGGCCTTGGTCTCCTCCCACTGGGGTACCACCAGCAGCCGCTCCCCGATCTCCATGGGCTTGTAGAACTTCTTCCAGTTGTTTTCCCAGTCCGCATCGGCCACGTTGTCGATGGTCAGCAGCATCGGGCCGTACTCCGGATGCTCCTTTTTCAGGGCGGACATGGCGATGCGCACCTGCGCCACGATGTTCAGGGCATCCTCGTTCCGCTCCAGATAGAAGGTGACGCGGCTGACGCCGGCCTTTTCCCGCAGCAGGTCCTCATCCACATAGTCCCAATACTGCCGGTTATGCTCCAGAAAATCCTTGAAATCCGCTTCATCGTCGATGATGACGCCGGTGATGCCCTGCTGCTCCAGCAGTGCTGTCACCGCGTCCAGCCCCGACGGCGAGGTGTCGATCTTCAGCTCCAGCCATTCCATGTGCGTTCCCTCCGAATGTGAAATCATGTGTCAGCGCTTGGTGCCCACGAAGAACAGGCCCATGGTGTTGGGGCCGGTGTGGCTGCCGATGACAGGCCCGATGTAGTTGATGTAGACCTCCTTCACACCGTAGCGGGCCTTCAGCTCCTCGGCCACGGCGCGGGACTCCTTCTCGCAGTCCGCGTGGCAGATGAACATCACCTGCTCACTGGGCTCGATGCCCAGCTCCGCCACCTTGTCAATGAGGGCCTGCAGGCTGGCCTTGCGGCCGCGAGCCTTGCTGACGGGTACCAGTTTTCCCTCGTCGGAGGTGTGCATCACCGGCTTGATGGACAGCATGGTACCCAGAAACGCAGTGGTGGCGGACACGCGGCCGCCCATCTTCAGGAAGTTCAGGTCGTCTACGGTGAACCAGTGGTCAATGTGAAGCTTGTTTTCCTCTACCCACTGCACCAGCTCCTCAGCGGACAGACCCTCCCGCTTTTTCTGCACCGCCAGATACAGCAGCAGCCCCTGCCCCAGCGAGGCGGACAGGGAGTCCACCACGTAGACATGGCTCTCGGGGAACTCGTCCGCCATGGTCTTGGCGGCGATGCAGGCGTTCTGGTACGTGGCGGACAGAGCGCTGGAGAAGTTGATGCACACGATGTCCTTGCCCTGGGCCAGCACGGCGCGCATGGCGTCCTCGAACTGTCCTACATTGGCGGCGGAGGTGGTGCTGAGGATACCGCTGCGGATGTTCTTGTAAAACTCCTCGAAGCTGATCTCACTGCCGTCCAGCATGTTGGCGTAGTCCTTGCCGTTCATGTGGACGGTCAGGGGCACCACGTTCAGCTCCAGCTCCTGGGCCATGTGGGCGTTCAGATCGCAGCAGCTGTCGGTCATGATGATATAGTCACGCATAGCAAAAGCCTCCTTTTGTCGAATGGATGTTCACGATACTCCATGGTAACACGAAACGCGCCAGTTGAAAAGGGGAAACCCGAAAATTTGCGCACCTCTTACAAAAATACGGTCATTTTCCCACGCAGAAGCGGGAGAAGATGGTATCCACCAGATCCTCGCGGATGCGCTTGCCGTTCAGCTCGCCCAGTGCCTCCAGCGCCGCTTCACAGTCCGTCAGCACCACATCCGGTGTCATGCCCATGTCCAGTGCGCCGCGGGCCTCCGCTACGGCGGACAGGGCGCGTTCCACGGCGTCAGCCTGCCGCGCGTTGGTCAGCAGCTCGCCCGCAGGCGTCTCCCCCGCAGGGTACAGCGCCGCCACAGTCTCCGCCAGCGCGTCCAGCCCCGCGCCGGTTTGGGCGGAGATATGCAGCACGCGGGGGAACCGCTCAGCCAAGGCCGCCGTGTCCAGCTTTTGGGGCAGATCGCTCTTGTTCACCAGCACCAGCAGGCGGGGCGTCTGCTCTGCCGCCGCCATGGCCTGTTCGTCCTCGTCTGTCAGAGTCTGGGAGCCGTCCAGCACCAGCAGGGCCAGCGCCGCCCGCTGCGCCGCCTGACGGCTGCGTTCCACACCCATAGCCTCAATGCGGTCAGCGCTGTTTCGGATGCCGGCGGTATCCGTCAGCCGCAGCAGTACGCCGCCCACCAGCACCTTTTCCTCCACGGTGTCGCGGGTGGTACCGGCGATGTCGGTGACGATGGCGCGGTCGTAGCCCAGCAGGGCGTTGAGCAGGGAGGATTTCCCCGCGTTGGGCCGTCCTAAGATCACGGCGGGGACGCCCTGCTTCAGAAGCTGTCCGCGGGAGAAGGTGGCCAGCAGCCGCTCCAGCTCCCGCTGGGCACGACTCAATGTGTCCAGCATCTCCTGGCGCTGTACGTCCTCGATGTCCTCATCGGGGTAGTCCACCACGGCATAGAACCGTGCCGCCATGGCCATCAGACCGTCGTAGATACCGGCGATGGTGCGGCTCAGCACACCGTCCAGCTGGCACACCGCGTTTTTCGCCGCCTCCGCTGTCTCCGCGTCGATGAGGTCCGCCACGGACTCCGCCTGGATCAGGTCCATGCGTCCGTTGAGGAAGGCCCGCTGCGTGAACTCGCCGCCTTTGGCCTGACGGCACCCCGCGGCCAACAGCGCGGCCAGACCCGCGTTCAGCACCACCGGCGAGCCGTGGCAGTGTATCTCCGCGCAGTCCTCACCGGTGTAGCTGTTGGGCCCTGCGAACCGGACACACAGCACGTGGTCGATGACGCTGCCGCTCCGGTCCAGCAGGTCGCCATACACCATGCTGCGAGGCTGCTGCGCACCGGCGGGGCGGCCGTTTCTGGCGCGGAACACGCGGTCCAGCGCCGCCAGTGTGTCGGGGCCGGACAGGCGCAGAATGCCGATGGCGCCGGGCAGTTGGGGCGTGGCGATGGCAGCGATGGTGTCGGACATGGCGGGGAGCCTCCTTGCGGTCGTTTTTTCCAGTATACCACGGCGGACGTCAAAAGGAAAGGGCGGGGATACCCCGCCCTTTCCTTTTTTAGATCTGCCGCAGGACGGAGAGAGGCCCCACAGCTAATAAAACAAGAGACACGCCGGATGGCGTGTCTCTTGTTTTATTGGGTGGTTACTCGGCCTTGGGAGCCTCAGCGGCGGCCTTGGCGGCAGCAGCCTTCTTCTCGGCAGCAGCCTTCTGCGCAGCCTTGAACTTCTCCTTCTCCTCGGGAGTGGGGATGGGCTCAATGGCGTTGCGGGGGCAGGCCTTGGCGCACATGGTGCAGTTCTTGCACTTGGAGTAGTCGATGACGGCCACATTGTTCACAACATGGATGGCATCGAACTTACAGGTGCGCTCGCACATACCGCAGGCGATGCAGGAATTGGCGCAGACCTTGGTGACGGCGGGGCCCTTGTCCTTATTGGAGCAGTTGACAAATACCTTCTGCTTATAGGGGACCTCCACGATCAGGTGGTGGGGGCAAGCCTCACGGCAAGCGCCGCAGTTGGTGCACTTTTCCTTGTCCACCACGGCCACGCCGTTTTCCACATGGATGGCGTCGAACTTACAGGCGGCTACGCAGGAGCCGAAGCCGAAGCAGCCGTAGCGGCAGGCCTTGGAGTTGCCGCCGCAGACCTTGGTGGCAGCCAGGCAGTCGGTAACGCCGCGATACTCGAAGTTATCCTTGGCATTGCAGCCGCCATTGCAGAGCACATGGGCGACCATCTTGTCGCCGGAGGGAGCCGCCATGCCCATGATGGCAGCAATCTTAGCAGCGCCCTCGGGACCGGCAGGAGCGCAGGCGGTAACGGGAGCCTTGCCGGCCAGAATGGCCTCGGCGCAGCCCGCGCAGCCGGGATAACCGCAGCCGCCGCAGTTTGCACCTGCAAGGCACTCCTGGATCTTGGGCAGGCGCTCGTCGACCTCGACCTCAAAGGCCTTGGCCGCAACAGACAGGACGAGGCCGAACACAACGGCAATCACGCCCAGCACGAGAACAGCAAAAATTACATTCATCATTTCTTCGTTCCCTC
>OLNF01000837.1_pt1 | contig 27298 bp, 27 predicted proteins | sample 1673061 | NCBI WGS metagenome assembly OLNF01 (sample SAMEA3136751, study PRJEB25190) | human gut metagenome
TTTTCTTTTGCAGGCGTTTTCTTTTTCAAATAAAAAGAAAATGCCGAAACGCGGGTAGTATACATCCTTTGATTAGAGTGCGTAGCGAAGGAGAAACTAATTATCAGTGAATTACAATTGCTAAACCCTGTATCGGCTGCGCCGATAGCGGACAGCCGCAAGGGCTGTCCCTACGGTCGGTAAAATCAAAGATCACGTGCCGCTTGCGCGGCATCGGTGCGTCGAGGTCGCCGCACCCTACAAAATACGAGACAATAAGTCACTGCAAATTTCGCGAGCGAATAATATCCGCCCGCATTGTATATGTTTTATTTATTGATTTGAGCAAAACAAAACTAATCCCTCAGTCTACGCTTCGCGTATCCAGCTCTCCTACAGGGGAGCCAAAATAGATTCTGCGACAAGTCCCAATTTATTACTCCGTATAATCGCATTATATATACAAAAAGTCCCGGCAGATATCACTGCCGGGACTGAAATTGTTTATGAACACTTGCTTGGTACAATACGGATTTTTCAGTTCATTCCTGCACTTCCGACTGCGTCGAAAAGCCGCTGGATCTCGTTTTTCAGAGCCGTGCTCTCGGGCGATGAAAGCTCCGGGTCGCGCGCCACGATTTCCTTTGCCGCTCTCTGCGTCTCTTCGAGCGTGCTTCTGTCTTCGAGCATGTCGGCAATTTTCATCTCGGGCAGTCCGTGCTGGCGCGAGCCGAAAAATTCGCCCGGGCCGCGCAGCTTGAGGTCTTCGTCCGCTATTTTGAATCCGTCTGTCGTCGTCTCCATGACCTTCATGCGCCGCTGCGCCGTGTCGTTTTTGGCGTCCGTGATGAGGATGCAGGTGGATTTATATTGCCCACGCCCTATTCTCCCTCGGAGCTGGTGGAGCTGAGAGAGCCCGAAGCGCTCGGCGTTTTCAATAACCATAATCACGGCGTTCGGCACGTCGACGCCGACTTCGATGACCGTCGTCGAGACGAGCAGCTGTGTTTCGCCATTTGAGAACGACTCCATAACTTTTTTCTTGTCCACGCTCTTCATCTTGCCGTGCATCAGCCCGACCGTGTAGCCGCGGAAATCGCCGTGCTGTAGTTCGTCGGCGTATTTCACGGCGGAGGCGAGTTCCGTGTCGCTCTCGCCCTCGTCAACGAGCGGGCAGATTATATACCCCTGCCGCCCCGCGTCGAGGTGTTTTTTAACATAGTTATATGCTCTTTGCCGCAGCTCCGAGGTGACGGCGTAAGTCTCGATTTTTTGTCTGCCGGGCGGCAGCTCGTCGAGAATTGATATGTCCAGCTCGCCGTAGATTATCAGCGCCAGCGTGCGCGGAATGGGCGTTGCCGACATGACGTAGAGATGCGGATTCTCGCCCTTTTCGCCGAGCGCGTTTCTCTGCTCAACGCCGAAACGGTGCTGCTCGTCGGTTATGACGAGCGCGAGGGACTTGAACTCAACATCCGATTGGATTATTGCATGGGTGCCGATGAGCAGGTCGATTTCACCCGCCTTGAGGGCTTCTTTTTTTCGCTTTTTCTGCGCGGCTGTGTCCGAACCTGTGAGCAGTTCGACATTTATTGAGCAGCCCTCGAAGAGCTTCAAGAAAGTTTTATAGTGCTGTTCGGCGAGCACCTCCGTGGGCGCCATGAGAGCTGACTGCATAGAATTCTTAGCCGCCGAATAGACGAGCGCGGCGGCGACCGCAGTCTTGCCCGAGCCGACATCTCCCTGGAGCAGACGGTTCATCTGTCTGCCGCTCATCATGTCCCGCATGGCCTCTTTTACCGCTCTGCGCTGTGCGCCGGTCGGGGAGAAGGGGAGATGCGAAAAATATTCTTCGCTGAAATCGCGCTCTATTATCGCGCCCGCGTTCTTCTGAGTCTGCGAGCGCATTTTTTCAAGCCCGAGCTGTAATATTAACAGCTCTTCAAATATCAGTCTGCGCCGCGCCTCTTCGAGATAATCGGGGCTCTTCGGAAAATGAATGTTCCAAAGCGAATCCGGCAGATTCATCAGGCAGTATTTTTCGCGCAGCCAGAGCGGAATCGGGTCAACAAGCTCGTCCCGGCACTCAGTCAGCGCCGTGCGGACAAGCTTCTCTATCATCTTTGAATTGAGCCCGTGCGTCTGCGGATAAATCGGTCTTATTCTGTCCGCACCCTCGGCGGGTTCTATTTCCGGCGAGTTCATCTCCTTGCGGTAAAGGTTGCCGCCGACTCGACCGAAGAACAGAAACTCGTCGCCCTCGGTGAGCTTTTCTGCCGCAAAGCGGCTGTTGAAAATGGTGATGCCCATTATCCCGCTGCCATCGGTAATTTCCGTCTTGTAAAGTGTCAAGCCTTTACGAATGAGATTCTTGCGCACAGGCGAACCCACAATGCCTTTTATGCAGCATATCTCGCCTATCTGCGCCTCGTTTATGCTTTTTGTCCTGCTCCAGTCCTCGTAGACGCGCGGATAGAGACGCACGAGGGCGTTGACATCAGAGACGCCAAGCCGCGACAGCATCGCGGCGCGCCTCTCGCCAACGCCCTTTAAGTATTTTATATCAGTATCGAGCTTCATCTTATTCGACCGAAATTATGAAATAGTAGACGGGCTGACCGCCGTTTATAACAGAGACCTCGATATCCGAGCCGAACTTCGCGGTCAGCAGGGAGGCGAGCTCCTCGGCTTCCTCTTCGGTGGTGCCGTTGCCGTAGATCAGCGTGACGAGCGAGGAGGTTCCGCGCTTGAACAGGTGCTTTGTGACCTTGTATGCCGCCTGAATGACATTCGACTCGACGGTGGTTATCTTGCCGTTTTCCATGCCGAGAATCTGACCCTCTTTGACGGACTGGCCGTCTATCGAGCTGTCGCGCGCGGCAAAGGTGACAAGGCCGGTTGAAATCTTCTCGGCGGCTTTCATCATCGCGAGATGATTCTCCTCTGCGGAGAGTGTGTCGTCAACGTTGAGCAGCGCGGCGATGCCCTGCGGAATGGTCTTTGTGTGCAGTACGCGCACGTCGCGGTCGGTCAGGGGATCGACCTGTTCTGCCGCCATGATAATATTTTTGTTGTTGGGGAGAATATAGACATGCTCTGCGGGGGTCGCGAGAACCGCCTTGAGCAGATCGTCTGTGCTCGGGTTCATCGTCTGTCCGCCGCTGACTATCTGATCCGCGCCGAGCTCGGTGAACAGCTCGCACAGACCCTCGCCGGACGCGACCGCGACATAGCCGAACGGCTTTGTCGGCTCGACCGCCTTCATCGGCTCGGGCTGATCCTCGGGCGCAGAACCCCATGAGGCGTTCTGATGCTCCTGATGCATATTCTCAACTTTTATATTGGTCAGCTGACCATATTCAATGCCCTTTTGAATCGCCTTTCCGGGCGCGTTCGTGTGGACATGGACGGTTATATTCTTTCCGTCATCCGTGACGGAGACGCACTCGCCGATAGCTTCGAGATATGCGCGCAGCTCGCGGATATCCTTGTCGCTCTCGCGGCGGGAGATGAACTCCGCGCAGTAGGTGTAGCGGCTGTCTGCGGAGTGTTCGTCCGCTTTCTCTTCGCTTTTCGCTTCCTCCGCCTCGTCGGCGTCAAGGTTCACTTCCTTGCCGTGGAACACATCGGACATCGCGGTGAAAATGCAGACAAGTCCGCTGCCGCCTGCGTCAACGACGCCTGCTTTTTTGAGCACGGGGAGGATATTCGGCGTGTCGGCAAGGGCGGCTTTCGCGCCCTCGAGACCGGTGTCAAACACCTTGACCGCGTCCGTCTCGCCGTCGTTCACTGCCTTGCGGGCATACTCGGACGCCGTGCGGATAACGGTGAGAATTGTGCCCTCGGTGGGCTTCATGACTGCTTTATATGCCGAGGAACTGCCGTGTTCGAGCGCGGAGGCTATCGCTGCACCGTCAGCCTCGTCAAGACCCTTGAGCCCCTTGGAAATTCCGCGGAATATGAGCGAGAGGATAACGCCGGAGTTGCCTCTTGCGCCGCGCAGCAGACCTGAAGCCACACAGCTTGCAACAGCCGAGACGCTCTCGCTGTCATCCTTGACCCTGACCTCGCGCGAGGCGTTGGTTATGGTCATGGACATATTTGTGCCGGTGTCGCCGTCAGGCACGGGAAAGACGTTGAGCGCGTCTATCTCCTGGCGGTGAGAAGTGATTAATTGCGCCGCGTAGATAACTGCGTTGCGCAGAATTGCTCCTGTGATTGTCATTTATTTTCCTCCCCGGACAGCCGTTGTCGTGCGGCCGTAAATCGGTTTTATTCGTTCTTCATTCCGTCAACATAGACATTGACTGCGTGAACCTCAAGTCCCGTAGCCTCTTCGACTGTGTATCTGACTTTGTTGACGATGCTTTGGCATATGGCGGATATGTTGACTCCGTAGGACACGATTATGTGCAGGTCAACAATAAGACCCTCGCCGTCCTTGCGCACGGAGATGCCCTGGTCGGCGAAATGACCGTTCTTTTTAAAGACGGAACGCAGACCCTGGCGCATATTGCTGTTGGCCATGCCCGCAACTCCGAAGCAAGAGGAGGCGGCATTGCCGATGAGGGATGCGAAATAGGGCTGAGATATCTCGATAACGCCGAGATGATTTTCAAGTCTTATCAAGGAAAGTCCTCCCTTCAAAAATAAGAAGTCAAACTGGTTGTCCATCAATTTATTATACTAAAAACATCATGCTAAATCAAGCTCTTTGAGAAATCTTGCGAGCGCATCCTGCCACGGCGGCAGGCGGTCAAAGCCCGCATCGTCAAGGCATTTTTTAGAAAGACGCGAGTTCTCCGGGCGCTTTGCCTTCGCGGGATATTCGGCGGTGGTGCAGGGGACTATTTCAGTCGCTTTCCCCGCCTGACGCATTATCTCCTTTGCGAACTCCGTCCATGTGCAGTAGCCCTCGTTCGAGGCGTGATATGTGCCGTATTTTTCGGTTTTTATCATGTCGCAGATAAGCCTTGCAAGGTCGGGTGTATAAGTCGGTGACCCGGTCTGGTCGTCAACGACTGTCAGCTTCTCATGCGAGTCGGCGAGCCGGAGCATAGTCTTTACGAAGTTGCCGCCGTTTATTCCGAACACCCACGAGGTGCGCACAATGAAGTGCTTTTGGCATTTCTTAGCCTCTTCCTCGCCGCCAAGCTTTGTTATTCCGTAGATATTCTGCGGGTCTTTCGGCGCGTCGATTTCAAGCGGCTGAGTGCCGCTGCCGCCGAAAACATAGTCGGAGCTGATATAGACGAGCTTTGCGCCGATTTTTTCGCAGGCGAGGGCAATGTTTCTCGTGCCGTCGACGTTGACTTTGCGGCAGGTGTCGCGGTCGTCTTCTGCTTTGTCGACTGCGGTATAGGCGGCGCAGTGTACGATGGCGTCGGGGCGCAGAGCGGTGATATAATCCTCCGTTGCCTTGCCGTCCGTGATGTCGAACTCTTCTCTGTCCGCGCCGACGGGTTCATCCCCGAGGGCGTTCAGGCGTTTTATAACATCGTAGCCGAGCTGTCCGTTGGCGCCTGTGACGAGTACCTTCATTGAAAAACTTCCTTTTTAATCAGTTTTTGAGGCTCTGGAGCGGAGCGGGTATGCGTCCGCCGCGCGAGATCATCTTTGCGGGAGATGCGGTGTTGAGCGGCATTATCGGACCCGAGCCGAGCAGTCCGCCGAAGTTCAGCTCCTCGCCGGCATTCTTGCCGATGGCGGGAATGAGCCTGACCGCAGTCGTCTTGGAGTTCACCATGCCGATAGCCGCCTCATCTGCGATAACCGCCGAGAGAACTTCTGCGGTTGTGTCGCCGGGAACGACTATCATGTCGAGACCGACGGAGCAGACCGCCGTCATCGCTTCGAGCTTCTCTATCTTCAGTGTGCCCGCGCGTGCGGCGTCTATCATTCCGGCGTCCTCGGTGACGGGGATAAACGCGCCGGAGAGACCGCCGACATGCGACGATGCCATCGTGCCGCCCTTTTTGACTGCGTCGTTGAGTAGGGCGAGCGCCGCTGTTGTGCCGTGAGCGCCGCACTGTTCGAGACCTATCTCTTCGAGTATATGCGCCACGGAGTCGCCGACTGCGGGCGTGGGCGCGAGTGAGAGGTCGACTATGCCGAAAGGCACATCGAGCCTGCGCGAAGCCTCGCTCGCGATGAGCTGACCGAGGCGGGTTATTTTAAATGCAGTCTTTTTTATCGTGTCGGCAACGTCTGTGAGATTGCCGTCGGGAATCTTCTTGAGGGCGCAGCGGACAACGCCGGGACCCGATACGCCGACATTTATCACGCTCTCAGGTTCGCCGGGGCCGTGAAATGCGCCAGCCATGAACGGGTTATCCTCGGGTGCGTTGCAGAACACAACGAGCTTTGCCGCGCCGATGCAGTTGTCGTCGGCGGTGAGCTCGGCGGTCTTTCTGATAATCTTGCCCATGAGCGCGACCGCGTCCATGTTTATGCCCGCCTTTGTCGAGCCTATATTTATGCTCGAACAGACATGCTCGGTTCTCGCGAGCGCCTCGGGTATGCTGTTGATGAGTGCCTCGTCTCCGGGGGCGAAGCCCTTTTGAACGAGTGCGGAATATCCGCCGATGAAGTTGACTCCGACAGCCTGCGCCGCCTTTTCGAGCGTGAGTGCGTATTTCACCGGGTCGCCGCCCGATGCGGCGGCAAGCATGGCGATGGGGGTGACTGCGACGCGCTTGTTGATTATCGGCACGCCGTACTCTTTTTCAATCTCGCAGCCGACCCTGACAAGATTTTCCGCCTTGCGCGCTATCTTGTCGTATACTCTGCGGCAGGAGTCATCGATATCCTGCGAGCAGCAGTCGAGCAGGGAGATGCCCATGGTTATCGTGCGTATATCTAAGTTTTCATCCTCGATCATATGTATCGTTTCGAGAATGTCTCTTGTGTTTATCATAGTAAGGATCCTCTCAGGTGCGTAGATCAGACGTGATACATCGAGTCGAACACGTCCTCGTGCATAACATGGATATCGAGCCCGTGCTCGCGGCCGAGGCGGCTCATTATATCGGAAAATTCGGACAGCGGCACGGAGCATTTCTCTGTGTCAACGAGCATTATCATGCAGAAAAGATCCTGCAGGACGCTCTGCGTCACTTCGGTTATGTTTACATTGAGTTCCGAGCATTTTCCGGACACCTCTGCGAGGATACCGATTATGTCCTTGCCCGTAACAGTCATGACAGCTCTCATTTTTATTCTTCCTTTCCTGTGCACTTATCAGAATTACTTATATACATCTGATATCAAGATATTCTACCATATTTTATGCCCATTCTCAATAGCGGTTGAACAATTTGAACTTTTTTGTGTTTAATACTGTTACTGGGCGGAAAAATATGTTATCATATTGTATACTTTACCGTCAGTATCATGGAGGAAGCGCGATGCCGCAAAGAATTATCGACACTCATGTTCATACCGACAACTCACCCGACGGGCATCATTCGGCGATGTATATGTGCGAATGCGCCGAAATGGCGGGGCTTCGGGCGATAGCTTTTACCGACCATGTCGAGTCGGACGCTTACAGACGGGATCACTATGACCGCGTGGCGCTCCAGTCGTTTATCGATGTCACAAAGGCGCGCTCGGCGTTTCGCGGGAAGCTGCTCGTCTGCGCGGGCGTGGAGCTCGGTCAGCCGATGTACGATGTCGCGACCTCGGAGGAGATACTCGCGAATCTGCCCTATGATATGGTCATAGGCTCGGTGCATAATTTTCAGAATGAACAGGATTTTATGTATCTTGATTATTCCCAGTGGAATATAATCGACCTGATGAATAAATATTTTGACGAGCTTATAAAGCTCGCGCGCTGGGCGAAGTTCGATACCCTGGCGCATATGACATATCCGCTTCGGTATATCGTCGGCGAGCACGGCATACCCGTTGATATGTCGAAGTTTTCGGACAAAGTCGATGAGATTCTTTCTCTGCTCGTCAAAAACGAAAAGGCGCTCGAAATAAACACCTCGGGGCTCAGACAGAAGCTCGGCAAAACTATGCCCGAGGAGGATGTTGTCAGGCGCTTTAAACAGCTCGGCGGTGAGTTTGTGACCGTCGGCTCGGACGCCCACTATGCAAAAGATATCGGCGCGGGGGTCGATGTCGGCATGGAGATAGCGCAGCGCAGCGGATTTGACTGCGTGACGCTGTTCCAGAACCGCCAGCCCGTGCAGATTCCGATAGAGTAAAAAGAGAGGTGCAGTCATGAAGATCGAACTCAGGGCAAACGCAAAAATAAATCTCTTTCTCGACATTCTGGCAAAACTGCCGAACGGCTATCACTCGCTGTTCATGGTCATGCAGTCGGTCTCGCTTGCGGACACGGTGACTGTGCAGGAGAACGGCGAGGGTATTATTCGCCTCACTTGCTCCGAGTCGGCTCTGCCGACCGACAGCAAGAACATAGCCTACCGCGCGGCGCAGGCTTTTCTTGAAGAAGCCGGGCTCAGCGGCAGGGGAGTTGACATACACATTGAAAAAAATATTCCGTTTGAAGCGGGTCTTGCCGGCGGAAGCGCGGACGGCGCGGGAGTTATAGTCGGACTCGACAGGCTTTTCGGGACGGATATGGGCACGCAGAGGCTCTGCGATATCGGGCTGAAGATCGGCAGCGATGTGCCCTTCTGCATCGCGGGCGGCACTATGCTCTCACAGCACACGGGCGGTATACTTTCGCATCTTCCGCCGCTCAAAAGCTGCTTCGTCGTGCTCGCAAAGCCCGCAACGGGCGTCTCGACCGCACGCGCCTACGGCGATTTTGATTCCGCGAGCTTCATATATCATCCGAACAAGGTCGGCATGCTCGACGCTGCGGCGAACGCCGATTTCGAGGGTATTTGCCGTCAGGCGGGCAATGTTTTTGAACAGACTATAGAAGTGCCGGAGCGCGTGAGAATAAAGAGCATCATGCGCCGCCACGGCAGTTCGCTCGCGCAGATGAGCGGAAGCGGTCCGACCGTTTTCGGACTGTTCGAGTCGGAGAGCGATGCCGAAAAATGCCGCGCCGAGCTCGAAAAGAGCGGGCTCGTCAAGAGCGTCCACCTGTGCAAAACCGCCGATAAAGGCGTTGAAACAGTAAATGAGGAGTAAAGCTTATCGGCTTTACACGGGTTCTTCAGATAAAAAGCCAAGACAGCGGACAGATTGCTCTGTTCGCTGTCTTGGCTTTTGGAGAATAACAATGAAAAAACGTTTGAAAGTATTCAGAAAAACTACTTTCAAACGTTTGTTTTTATATGTTGAATGTGAAGTTGCAAAGATGCTTCTCGGTGCCGTTGAGCTTGTACTTGTAATCCTCTGTGCCGCGGGTGAAGTCGATGCATTTTATCTCATTGTTGCCTGCGAATTTTGTGACAAGGTTGTAACACGCTAGAAAACCGGGCGAAAATTCTCTGAATTTTTCCGAAAAACTGTTCTGCATTACATAGTATGTATCTTTGTCTTTGAGTCCGCACAGATACCCTGCGACCTCTCCGTTTATTCTAATGAGAAGAAGCCATGATGAAGAAAGTGTTTTCAAAGCGGTGAATACGCAGTTATGCCTTGTTTCGTTGTTTTTATGCGCACATGTCCACATAAATTTCTTTATGCTAAATTTGCCGTCAAGTCCGTTCTTTTTTATAAAGCGGTCGTTATGTATGTCATGCATAACCTTTTCGGTGGTCTTGTCTGGTATGGTGTCGCACATCGTTATTTCACACTCAAAGTTGTTTTTTGCCAGCCTATTATAGGCGGTTCTGATGTTCTGGCGCGTGTTTTTAGAGAGCAATTTGTAGTATTCGTCAGCGTCAACGGGGTTATCAACAAATACGGCGGTCTCACCGTCTCTGTTAATAAGCTCAAAGTGATTTGTAACATATCCAGCGAGTGAAGAATTTTCGGGTACATTATTGAGCCTCAACTCTATCCCGCCGTAATTTTCATGTATGAAGCTGAAAATTTCATCTGCGGCCTCGTCGCTCCACTTATTATAGATAAAGTTGAGATAGTCGGAATAGGACTTTTCGCCGAGTATACAAATACCGCTCATCATCGAATAAAAGCGGAGATTTAACGATTTTGACTGCACAACAAGCGGTGCAATCATGTCAACTTCTCCGCTACTGTTCAAATGGCAGACAAACACTGGTTTCCAGAATATGGATCTGAGAAGTTTTTCCTTTATGTCCTTGAGGAGCAGTAAAGACCAGTCATAGGTTTGAAACGAAGTCATTTCAGTGCCGATTTCGAGTCTTTTCCAATCATTTTCTATTTTTGAAAGATTGTTGATAAAATATTCCTTTATCATCATTATGCCCCCATAGCTTTTCTTCGTTCCTTATTGTAAAATATAATCTGGGTGTTGTCAATAGTGGAGAGATAAAATGCAGAGAGCCCACAATGATATTGTGAGCTCTCTGCATTTTTGGAGAATAACAATGAAAAAACCGGAAAAGTTTGTGGTTGTCTTGTTTATACGCCCTGAGCGCCGACCATTTCATAGTGCGGCTGGGCTTCCTGAGGGATCATGCGATAGATTTTGCCGTTGTCGTCAACATCAACCATGCTTATCTGGATATCCGGCACAAGTGTGTGCAGGGCGGAGACGAAATGCGTGCTTCTCTCTTTCGGGAATCCGGTGACGATGTCAACAGCGCCTTTCTTTTTGGCGATGACTGCGGCGAGGATAGCCGGACTGTCGTTAAAATATACGCTCATCTGCGCGTTTTCGTTTTTTGCGCATTCGTACAGATCTTCAAGCACTGCGGGATCGGGGCTGAATCCGTCCCTCTCGTGGAACACGCTGAGAACTTCGAGCGGCACTCCGTACTGCTGCGCTATCAGCGACCCGGAACGGATCAACTGTTCACATTTGCTCTGCGGAGTTACACAGACGAGAACGCAGTTTTTGCTTTTCATCTTGCTGATGTCCTTTCGTAGTTGGTAGCCGTCTGGCTTTTCTTCCCTCTCACTACACTGACATAATAACATCCGATTGTGTACTGAATAGTAAAAATTCATTAAGTCAAAGTAAAGAAAATTTGTACGAACCGTGAATGAACCGGGGTTGCGATATTCTTCTAAACATTGTATTATAGAGAAAGAAGAGAAGCGGGCACAGGAATAATATGCCGCATACGGCACGGACAATGACAAAAAAGCATGCGTCGGAATAATTTATAATGTAAATGCAATTAGCTTTACTTGCTGCGAGGTGAGATATGTATACTTTTGATGAGAAATTCAAAAAAGGCGCCGCCCGCGCATTCAGGGCGCGGCAGGGGTTGACGGTTTTTTTGAGTGGGCTGAATAAAATTCTGCCCGAGCCGCCCGGATTCAAAACGGAAAAACCGAAAGATAAGCGCGAAGATACAATACGCATTGCGGACACTGCCGGCGACAGCTGGTATCTCGGCTTCTCCGAGCGGAGCATAACACCGCCGGATATTGATGCGAAAAATTATTATATCGGCGGCAATCTTTCCGCTCCGCCGCGCAGGGTTCGCGGCGTGCTTGATGATATAAAAGTGCGGGCGATAGCCATAAGTGACGGCGAGGAAAGGGCGGCTGAGGTGTTCTGCGCCGTTGACTGCATCGGGCTCACAAACACGGTCGTTCGCCGCATACGAAGCGAGCTTGATTCGTTCTGCCGCACGAACAATGTCGGATATATCAATATTTTTTCGACCCACGCCCACAGCTCGATAGACACCATGGGCATATGGAGCGTGACAGGAAAGAAATTTTTTGAAAACATATCGAAGCTGATAACGCACTCGCAGCCCTTGCCGAGCGTTGACGGAGCGTTTATTGATCTTATAGTCGAAAAGACGAAAAAAGCCGTCGCCGAGGCGGTGAGAAATATGGAACCGGGTCGGCTTTTTGCGGCGCAGATAGGCGAAAACAGCGTCGAAAAGCTCGAAAAATATTCGGCAAAAAAGCCGTATGGCGACATGACTCTGAGCGAGTACGGGATAAAAGATTTCATCTTCGCCAAGCGTCCGCCGCGCGAATATTCGCCGCGCCTCAACCGCCTGCACTTCGTGCCCGACAACGGCGCGAGCCGCCCGACAGTTTTGGTCAACTTCGGCGCGCACCCATACGCAAACGGACTGCGGATAAAAAACAACCGCGGCGATATGCTCTCCGCCGATTTTCCGTTCTATATGGAGCGTGAGATAAACTCGGCGGGTGAAAACTTCATTTTTATCAACGGCGCGGTCAACGGAATATACCCGAACAGGGGAGCGGGCGGAGTAAAGGAAGAGAACTTTACACGCCAGACCGAGGCTCTCGGACGCGATCTTGGAAAGCTCGTTCTCGCGATGACGAAAGAGCGCGAAGAAATAGAGCAAAATCCTCTGCTCTCGCCGAAAAACAGCGGTGAAGTGTATAAAAGCGCCGTCGAAAGGATAGGCAAATGCACTGTCGAAGAGCGCGAGCTTGAGCCGAAGCTTGTTTCAATACACAAAGAAACGGCGCTCAGGGTCGATAATCCGCTCGAAAAGATAATCGGGAAGCTCGGCTTCGCGTGCTTTGATATGACAAGACCCGCAAAGGGAATATATGAACTTGAGACGGAGACGGGATATCTCGAACTCGGCGGCGAGTTCAAAGCCCTGCTTGTGCCTGGTGAGATAACACCCGGTCTCGTCAGCGGCACAGGAGATATGCTCGCGGAAAACAGCATTACAAACAGGGCGAGCGGCTTCAAAAGCCTCTGTGATATCGTCGGCGGGGACACGGCGGTTTTCGGGCTCGCGAACGACGCGCTCGGATATATCATCCCGGACAATGACTACTGCATGTTCTTCGCGGGCTACGGCAAGCTCGCTGAAAAGCTGTTTTTCAAAGACTACGCTCATTATCAGGAGATGTTTTCCATCGGCGCACACACCGCGTCCGCGTTCGCCGCAGGTGTCGAGGACATGATAAAAAGCTTTAAAGCACGGTTGAATAAATAATTATTCCCCGGTCATATTGTGCTGACCGGGGAAAATTTTAGATATCTTTAATATAGTATTTATCTTCAATCCATTTTGCTGAAAACAGTCTTTGAAACTTACCGATATAATCACTGCTGCCGCCCGATCTTGGGCAGGTGGTGAGTGAGTGCGCCCTTGCGGATCGCTTGCGATTGAGGCACGAGTGTGCTATACTGAGCATCGGCTCAACAAATCGGAATTTGTGGAGGTAAACGAAATATGGAACTGTGGGACGCTTATGATAGAGATTTCAAAAAGATTCAGGGTGTAACCTTGGTTCGAGGAGAGGTAATTCCAGAAGGCTTTTTTCATTTGGTCTGTGAAATAATTGTTAGACATATAGATGGGAGTTATCTCATCGTGCAAAGGGATAAAAGAAAGCATTTGGGCGGAATGTGGGAGGCTACAGCGGGTGGTTCTGCATTACAAGGTGAAGAACCTGCAATCTGTGCCGCTAGAGAACTTTATGAAGAAACGGGAATTACCTCCAATAATTTGGTAGAAATAGGAAGGGTGCTCCACCACAGCCATAAATCGTTTTATGTGGAGTATCTTTGCATTACGGATGTAGATGAGGATAGTGTCGTTTTGCAAGAAGGAGAAACATCTGATTATAAATGGATTACGGCTGACGAATTGCTAAAACTGTCCAGGGATGAGTTGGCAACGCAACGTATTCTAAATTTCGTTGAAGAACTTAATTGACAAATTCCAGTTTGTCGGTTTGATTTTCTCTACTTTTATATTAACCGTTTAATTTAGAAAATACCTTTGACAAACTTCGCTACAAGCAATATGAAAAGGACAAAAGGGAGCAGAATTTCTGCTCCCTTTTGCCAAACCTGTCTCCTATATATCGGACGAGCCGAGCTCGTCCTTTATCCGCTGTGCGGTCAACACAGGGGATAAATCATTGTTAATTGCCGCGTCCGCGCAATTTGAATATATCGGGTCGCGCGCCTTGAACATTTTATCAAGCGTTTCGCGGCTCTTCGAGAGCGGTCTGCCGTCGAGCGAGAGCAGATTGAGGTCTCGCTTGAGATAATATATGCGCCCGTTGCCCTTGAGCGCGCGGACATTTCCGGGGTCGAGCACCGCGCCGCCGCCCGTTGCGATTATCAGCCCTTTTTCTTTTGCCGCGCTGCGGACAGCCTGCGCTTCAAGCTCCCTGAAGCGTTTCTCGCCGTATTGCGAGAATATTTCCGGTACGCTCATGCCCGCTGATTCTTCGACGAGCGAATCCGTGTCGACCGCCTTTCGCCCGGTGAGCTTCGAGAGCTCTTCGGCGACGGTCGTCTTGCCGCATCCGGGCATACCGACGAGGACTATATTCTGAACATCGAGCGCGAGCGAACGGAATACGCGCTCGATTTCTTCTTTGCCTATCTCGGCGGAGCAGAAATATTTTGCGCTCTGCGCCGCCTGCGCGACGAGCATATAGAGCCCGCCCGAGCATTTTATCCCGCGTTCGAGCGCCTGCATGATAAGCTGAGTGCGCAGCGGGTTATATATCACATCGAGCACCGCCTCGCAGCGCGGGAATTTGTCGAGGCTCGCCGCCGAGCTGCCGTTGTTCGGATACATTCCGACAGGTGTTGTGTTTATCAGTACTTCGCAGTCGGCGAGCTTTTCGAGATTATCGTAGTTGTATTCGCCGGAGCGGGAGACTACGGTTATTCTCTCTGCGCCGCCGTCCGATGCCACGGCTCTCGCGGTCAGCGAGGTGCCGCCGCTGCCGAGAATGACGACTTTTTTGCCCGCAAAATCTATTCCCGCGCGCTCCGCCATGGATTTGAAGCCGAAATAGTCGGTGTTGAATCCGTGAAGCCCGTCCGATGTTCTGACAACGGTGTTGACGCTGCCTATTTTCTGAGCCTCCGGGCTGATGTATGAGCAGTATGGCATGACCGTGCGCTTATATGGAATAGTCACATTGAATGCGTCAAATTCTTCATTCTCCATGAACTCGCCGACCTTGTCCTTCGGCAGGCTGACCAGTTCATATGAATACAGTCCGAACGCCTCGTGAATGAGCTTCGAGTAGCTGTGACCGAGCCTTTCGCCGATGAGTGCGCACTTCATGTCAAACCTCCGAGTAGCTGCCGAGGAACACGAACAGCTCCGGGCTGTCCGAAAGTTCGTCGAGCAGGGCGAGAACTGCGGGGGAGTATACTGACGCTTCGATGTCGAAATAGAACATGAATTCAAAGTCACTTCCGGCTATCGGACGGCTCTCAAGCTTTGTGAGGTTGAGCCCGAGGACGGAGAACTTCGAGATGAGCGAATAGAGCGAGCCGGGTCTGTGCGGCAGGGAGAGCATGAGGCTTATTCTGTCTGCGCCGGGGAAGATCATGGCTTTCTTTGAGATGCAGATAAAACGGGTGAAGTTGCCGTCCGTGTTCTGAACGCGGGTGTCGAGCTTTTTCAGACCGTAGAGATTCGCGCAGCCCGCCGACGAAATAGACGCGGCGTCGTGCCTGCCGCTCTCATGGAGCATCTTTGCTGCGGCGGCGGTGTTGTCGCACACGGTGACTTTTATGCCGGGGTGCGCCTTGAGAAACTCAGAGCACTGGCCGATTGCCTGCTCGTGGGAGAATATCTCCTTGACATCTTTGAGCTCGGTGCCGGGCAGGACGAGCAGGGAGTGGTCAACTTTGAGTTTGATGCTTCTTACAATATGGAAACGGTAATTTTTCATCAGGTCATAGACCTCGTTTACCGTGCCGTAGGTGCTGTTTTCAATCGGGAGAATACCGTATTCGCACAGCCCCTGTTCAACGGCGGCGAACACGCCCTCGAAATTCTTGAAATATGAGATGGACGGAGCAGTAAAGAGTTTGTCGCAGGCGAGCTGGGAATATGCGCCCTCAACGCCCTGGCAGGCGACGGTGCCGTGCTTCGGGAATATCGGCGGAGTGCTTTTGAGCGCATCGGTTATAGTTTCCGAGATAACGCCGCCTTTTGCGGTCAGTCTCTCCTGATAAGAGCGGCTGACATCCATGAGGGTCGCGAAAAATGTGCGGGCGTAGTCTTCGAGCTCTTCGCCTGCTCCCGCCGCCGCAGCGGCAAGAATCTCGCGCTCTCTGCCCTGCTGGAGGACGGGCAGCTTGTTTTCTTTTTTATATTCCGCAACGCCGCGCACGGTATTCATCCGCTGCTTGAAAAGCTCGAGCATCTGCGCGTCAATTGAGTCAAGTTCTTTTCTGTAGTCTGAAAGTTCCATTTTTACCATCTCCGTATGAATTTACTTGCCGAGCACCATATCAAGGACGGTCACTGCCGCCGCCGCTTCGACGCAGGGGACTGCGCGCACCGCGATGCACGGGTCGTGTCTGCCTCTGACTTCGAGGCGGGTCTCTTCGAGCGAATCGAGATCGACGCTCCTCTGCGGCAGACCTATCGACGGGGTCGGCTTGAACGCCGCTCTGAATATTATCGGCATTCCGCTCGTGAGTCCGCCGATGATGCCGCCGTGGTTGTTCGTGACCGTTTTTATCTTGTCGTCAATGAGGCAGTAGGGGTCGTTGTGGACACTTCCGGTCATGTCCGCCGCAGAGAATCCTGCGCCGAACTCGATTCCGCGCACGCCGCCGATGCCGAATATCATTGAAGATATCCTGCTCTCGACCGAGCCGAATATCGGGTCGCCGAGCCCCGCGCCGAGTCCCGTGACCGCACATTCGACTATTCCGCCGACGGAGTCGAGCGACTCTTTTGCCTCGATTATTTTCTTCGTCATCTCTTCGCCCGCCTTGTCGTCAATGGTGGGGAAGAGCTTTGCTTTGAGCTTGTCAAAAATCCCGTTGTCCGGGTTGCAGGGGTCAAACGGCGTGTCGTCGATGCCAGCCGCACGCGAGAGATGCGCGGCAACTTTTATGCCCTTTCGCGCGAGTATCTGTTCGCTTATCGCGCCTGCAACGCACAGTGGAGCCGTCAGCCTGCCGGAAAACTGCCCGCCGCCGCTCCGGTCGTTCGCGCCGCCGTATTTGACGAACGCGGGGTAGTCCGCATGGGACGGACGCGGGATATTTTTTATGTTTTCGTAGTCCGCGGGACGGATGTTGCTGTTGCGTATTATCGCGCAGAGCGCCGCGCCCGTTGTTCTGCCGCCGAGCAGACCGCACAGAAATTCAGGCTTGTCCTCCTCTTTTCGCGGAGTGCTCCACGCCTTGCCGCCCATTCTGCGGCGCATGAACTGCATTATCTGCTCCTCGTCTATCGCTTCGCCCGCGGGCAGTCCCTCAATAACAACTCCGACTGCGCTCGCGTGCGATTCGCCGAACACCGTGAGCTTTATGTTCTGTCCGTTTTCAGATGACATCCGCTTTGCCTCCCAGTTTTCTGTAGTCTTCAAAGAAGTTCGGATATGATTTGTTCACCGCCTGCGCGTCGTGTATAATAACGGGATTTTCGCATATGCACGCCGCGATTGCCGCCGCCATGACGATGCGGTGATCGTTGAACGAATCGACCTCGCCGCCCGGGAGCATGCCCGTGCCGCGGACGGTCAGGGAATCCTCCGTGCTTTCGGCGAAACCGCCGAGTGAATTTATCATCTTTTCGACCGCCTCGATGCGGTCGCTCTCTTTTTTTCTTAGCCGCGCGGCGTTTGTAAATATCGTATCGCCCAAAGCCGCACATGCGGTTGCCGCGAGGGTCGGGAAGAGATCGGGACACTGCGAAATATCTATTTTAATGCCGTGAAGCCCGTTTCCTCGGACTGAAATCATATCGCCGCATTTTACATCCGCGCCGAAGTCTTTCAGTATACTCACAATCGCGCGGTCGCTCTGTCGGCTGTCGGGTGACAGCCCTGTGATATCCGTCTCTCCGCCGAGCGCGCCTGCGCAAAGGAAGAACGCGGCGTTCGACCAGTCGCCCTGAACGCGCGGGGAGTAGGGCTCGATATATTTTTGCGGACCTTTTATTTTGTATCCGCTCTGGGTCTCTTCTATATTAATAGAAAAGCTTCTGAGCGTATCGAGCGTCATGTCGATATATCCGACCGATTCGCGTTTGCCCTCTATTACTATTTCGCTGTCGCCGTCAAGCAGCGGCAGGGCGAAAAGCAGACCCGATATGAACTGCGAGCTGATGTTGCCGGGGACTCTGAATACGCCCGGATGAAGCTGCCCCGAGACTTTTATCGGCAGATTATCAGCAGAAATCACTGCGCCGTTTTCTCTGAGCGCATTGTTGAGTGCCGACATCGGGCGCTCCGGCAGCCTGCCGTGGCCGATGAATTCTGCATTTATTCCGAGCGCCGAGGCGACGGGGAGCAGGAAACGAAGAGTCGTTCCGCTTTCGCCGCAGTCGAGAATGCCGCCGTCATGCAGCTCATTGAGACAGCGAAAGGTTGCGCGCGTGTCCTCGGAGGTGCAGAGCGATTCGGAATTTTTTTTGCCTGCGAGCGCCACGGCTGTCATCAGCCTGTGCGCGTGCGACTTCGACGGCGGAGCTTCGAGAGTGCCCCGAAGCGTGCCCGGTGTTATTATGATATCCATTGCGCCCTCCGTCAAAGAGAATATATGCTTTCGAGCTCGTCCGGGCTTGTTTTATATAGGATGCACTCGCCGATTTTAGTCGGCAGAATGAGATTTATTCCCGCCGAGCTGCATTTTTTGTCGCGGTGCATGACTCCCGCGAGCTCATGAACGGGAATATCGGTCGAGACGGGGAGCCCGTTTCGTGCCATAACTTTTTTCACGCGCTCTGATATATCATCTTTGCACACGCCGAGCTTCTGCGCCGCGATGCAGGCGCGAACTGTGCCTATCGCCACCGCGTGACCGTGCGAAACAGCGAAATCGCTGCACCGCTCTATTGCGTGGCCGAGCGTATGCCCGAGATTGAGCTTCTGACGCTCGCCCGTGTCAAATTCATCGCGCGAGACTATGTCGCTTTTTATCTCGACGCAGCGGCGCACGATGCTTTCTATATTGCCTTTTACGTCGCCTGACTCGAAAATTTCAAAAAGACTTTCATCGGAGATTATGCCGTATTTTATGCTCTCCGCCGCGCCGTCGGCAAAGAGCGAATCGCTCAGCGTGTCGAAGCAATCGGGGTCGCACAAAACGAGCGACGGCTGATGAAATGCCCCGGCGAGGTTCTTGCCCTCGGGGAGATTGACTCCCGTTTTGCCGCCGACCGAGGAATCGACCGCCGCCAAAAGCGTTGTCGGTATCTGGACGAATCTGATTCCGCGCAGATACGCGCTCGCCGCAAAACCGGTTACATCGCCGACTATTCCGCCGCCCAGAGCTATGAATATATCGCTCCGGTTGAGGTTGAGCTGCGCCGCGAACGAGAGAATGTCGCCGACTGTTTTAAGGCTCTTGTGCTCCTCGCCGTCCTCAAAGACGAACTTCTCGCAGTTTATCCCCGCGCTTTTCAGCGACTCGAGCGCGGCTTTTAAATATAGCCTGTCCACCGTGCGGTCGGTTATCAGCAAAGCTCTGCCGGCGCCCATGTATTCTTTTATAAGCTCTCCGGCTCTTTTTAATATCCCGCGCTCAATGAGCACATCGTATTCGGTCGATGCCCTGACTTTTACGGTCTGCATGGTCTTCACTCCTGTTTTTTATCCGCAGATGGCTTTTCTCTTTGTGCCGTCCTCGAGCAGGGCTTCGAGCTTCGCCCTGTCGTTTGACGCTATCGCGTTGCGGTATTCGGTCAGATTATTTATAATGTTATCTATTTCGTTCAAAAGATTGTCGCCGTTTTCGAGGAACAGCTCGCTCCACATATTGGAGTTGAGCGACGCGACGCGCGTCATGTCTTTATAGCTGCCCGCGCTCATGCCCGTGTGCTCGAGTGCGGTCGGGCTCTTTATATATGCGCTTGCAACGACGTGCGCGAGCTGAGAAGTGTAGGCGATAATTCTGTCGTGCTGTTCGGGAGAAACAACGGTGATGCTGCCGAAGCCTATCGAGAGGAACATCTGCTTTATCTCGTGCAGCAGTGCGATGTCCGTGCCGCCGTCGGGGGTCAGGATCATCGAAGCGTTGTTGAACAGCATGCCGAACGAGCTGTCAAACCCCCATCTCTCGACGCCCGCCATCGGGTGTCCGCCGATGAATTCAAAGCCGTGGGCTTTTGCAAGCTCATGGGCGGGTGTAAAGACATATCGCTTTACACCGGAGCAGTCTATGACGACCGCACCTTTTTTGATCATATCCGCCTTGCTCTGAAGAAATTCGACCGTTGATTCGGGATAGAGCGCGATTATAACTCTGTCGCACTGCGCGAGGATATCGTCCGTCAGTTCGCCGTCTATCGCGCCGACGAGCTTCGCCTTGAGCATGACGCTCGCGTTTATATCAAGACCGTAAACCTCGCTGTCCGTGTTGTCTTTGAACGCTTTTGCCATTGAACCGCCTATGAGTCCGAGGCCTATAACTGCTGTTTTCATAATTATTATATCCTTTCGACAGACTGTTGGCAACCTTACATTTTATATGCGAACGGGCGGATGCTGTTGACGCCCTTGACCACATCGTCGAACGCCTCGGGTGTCAGCGACTGCGGACCGTCGCAGAGCGCGTGCTCGGGGTCGTTGTGAACCTCTATGATAAGTCCGTCCGCGCCGGCGGCGGTAGCTGCAAAGGCCATGGGCTTTACAAGTCTCGAGATACCGGTGGCGTGGCTGGGGTCTACTATTATCGGCAGATGCGAGAGAGTCTTGACAGCGGGAACGGCGGAAATGTCGAGGGTGTTTCTGGTGTAGGTCTCAAAGGTCCTGATTCCGCGCTCGCAGAGTATAACATTCATGTTGCCGCCCGCCATGATGTATTCGGCGCTCATGAGCAGCTCCTGCAGGGTGTTTGCAAGTCCGCGCTTGAGAAGAATGGGCTTGTCCGTGTGTCCGAGCTGCTTTAACAGCTCGAAGTTCTGCATATTGCGCGCGCCGACCTGAATTACGTCAACCTCGTCGAACAGCGACAGCTGGGATAAGTCCATAATCTCGGTGACTATCGGCATACCTGTCAGCTTCTTAGCCTCGAGCAGGAGCTTTAGACCCTCCGCGCGAAGTCCCTGGAAGGCGTAGGGTGAGGTGCGGGGCTTGAACGCGCCGCCGCGAAGCAGCGTGGCGCCGGACTTCTTGACGGCCTGCGCAATTTTGCAGACCTGCTCCTCCGACTCGACCGAGCAGGGTCCTGCGATTATCTGGAAGTTGCCGCCGCCGATTTTAATATCCTGCTCTTTGTCTATGACAACCACAGTGTCCTCGGGGTGGAACTTTCTGTTCGCGTTCTTGTAAGGCTCCTGAATGCGCTTGACATCCTCGACGATATCGAGAGCCTTTATAAGGTCGATGTCTATGCCCGAAGTGTCGCCGACAAGTCCGAGCACGGTGTTGTGCGCGCCCAAGCTGCTGTGGACGGTGATGCCGAGGCTTTCAAGCCAATTGACAAGATTGTCGCGCTGATCTTCGTTGAAATTTTCTCTAAGAATAACTACCATTGTTTTTTCCCTCCGGTAAAAGTTTATAAAATAAAAAATCCCCGCCGCGTTTAACTGCGGGGGGATTGCCGAATACCGTGCGCCTTATGCGCGGCTCTGTGCTGTCATTTCCCTGTCTGCGGTCAAACGCAAATAAGCCTTACCGTAAAAATAGGTAAAGCTAAAGTAAGGGAAATATTTTGCTGTCAGTTTTGCTGAAAGCTCCATAGTAATGACCTCACAAGTTGTTGTTCCTATGATAACAGCATAAAAAGCGTTTGTAAATAGAAAATCGCAAAAAAGTCACGCGAAAGCGGAAGTTTGTTGAATCTCTATAAAAACATTGCGGATTTTTTCGGTCCGGACTGTAAAAAACATTTGGATTTTGTGCGGAAAATGGTATAATTATGTCAGAGAGAAACGGAGGGATACATATGAAAAACGAACTTTCTCAGATAATATCGCAGTCGCGCTCGCTCGTATTTTTCGGCGGAGCGGGTGTTTCGACGGAGAGCGGGATACCGGATTTCCGCAGCGTGGACGGACTTTACAATCAAAAATACGACTATCCGCCCGAGCAGATGCTCAGCCATACTTTTTTTGAGCGCAAGACGGAGGACTTCTATCGCTTCTACCGCGATAAGATTCTGTCCTATGCCGTTTCGGCAAAGCCGAACGCCGCGCATAAGAAGCTCGCCGAGCTGGAGGAAAAGGGCATACTCTCGGCCGTTGTGACTCAGAATATTGACGGTCTGCATCAGGCGGCGGGGAGCAAAAACGTGTTCGAGTTGCACGGAAGCGTGCTCAGGAATTATTGCACGCGCTGCGGAAAGAGCTACGGTGTTGATTATATGATAAAAAGCGAGGGCGTGCCGCACTGTTCCTGCGGCGGGATAATAAAGCCCGACGTTGTGCTATATGAGGAGACACTCGACGACAGAACCGTGCGCGGCGCAGTCAACGCGATAGCCTCCGCCGACACGCTGATAATCGCGGGGACGAGCATGGTCGTTTACCCCGCGGCGGGGCTTGTGAATTACTTTGGCGGAAAGCATCTTGTTGTGATAAATATGAGCCCGACTTCGGCGGATTCTCGCGCCGATTTGCTGATTTGCGGTAAGGTAGGCGAGGTGCTCGGAGGGGTGGAAATATGAAACCGGAATTTGAAAGCGGGCTTGAAAAGGCGCTCGACGAGCTTGAAGCCGTGACTCCGCTAAAGCCGTTTAACTGCGGCAGGCTCTGCTCGGCGCGCTGCTGCTCGGGCGATGAAAATGACGGAATGGGTCTGTTTCCGGGCGAAAAAGAGCTGCTCGAAAGTAGCACGGATTTTGAAATAAATGATTCCGAGGGCAACTTCGGCGAGCCTGTGCTTGTCTGCCGCGGCGAATGCGACAGGCGCAAAAGGCCGCTCGCGTGCAGGATATTCCCGCTGTTCCCGCTTGCACTCGAGAACGAAAACGGGACGGTGATAGTGCCCGTGCCCGATCCGCGCGCGGGGATGTGTCCGTTGCTTTTTACCCCCGATAAAATCGACCGCCGATTTTACAGAGCCGTGCGCCGCGCCGGAGAATACCTCCTGCGCGACGAGAACACCCGCCGCTATCTTTTGAATTTCAGCGCCGAGCTCGGGGACATAGCAGAGCTTGCGGAGAAGCTGTGAAATTAGTTTCCGTACCGAAATAGAGTTGATTTTGCCGATGAATCCGCAGCTGTTTATTGCGAATCGGATTCCTTCTAATTTGTTCGGGTGAAACAATATTGTGAGAGTATAATGTCATTGAGAAACGAAGATATTGCTTTAAAACAGAATATATAAAGCACTTTATTGATGAAATAAATTATTTATATTAGTATTTATTGATTTGTTTTTGATTTTACAGTACAATAAAAACGGAGGCGATATTGTGAATTCGAACAAAATGAAAACTCTTGAAAAATTCAATATAATCGGGCGGAAAAAACATCCTGTTGCGGCGGTGCTGCTTTTGCTGCTGACGGTGGTATTTATCGTGCTCGGCGTTGTCGTTCCGTCGTTTACAATAGTTGTCGTGATAGTGCCGATAACCTCGGCGATATTCTTCTATCTCGCCGCCGCCGTGTTTCTTTCTTTGTCCATAGCTATGTTCAAGGGCGTAGACACGGTGCACTGTCCGTACTGCGGCGCGGAATATTACGCTGCGCCGGACAAGAACCGTCTGCATTGCAAAAAATGCGGCAATGACAGCCGCAGGGGATAGAATAAAATTCAACCGCCGCAAGGAAATTTCCTGCGGCGGTTTGCATACATAATATATTATGTTATTTTACGCCTGCGGCTCTCTTGAGCGCGTCAACCTTGTCGGTGTGCTCCCAGGGCAGGTCTATATCGGTTCTGCCGACATGGCCGAGGGCGGCTACCTGACGGTAGATCGGGCGGAGAAGATCGAGCTCCTTTATTATAGCGGCGGGACGAAGGTCAAAGACCGTGTTTGCCGCGTCCGCTATCTCGGAGTCGGGGATAACGCCCGTGCCGAAGCTGTCAACAAAAACGGAGACGGGCTCGTCAACGCCAATGGCGTAGGCTATCTCGACCTCGCACTTGTCCGCAAGACCTGCGGCGACGATGTTCTTCGCCATGTATCTTGCGGCGTATGCCGCGGAGCGGTCGACCTTTGTCGGGTCCTTGCCGGAGAATGCGCCGCCGCCGTGGCGTGAATATCCGCCGTAGGTGTCAACGATTATCTTTCTGCCGGTGAGGCCGCTGTCGCCCTGAGGACCGCCGGTGACAAAGCGTCCGGTGGGGTTGATGAATATCTTCGTCTTGTCGTCCATCATGTCTGCGGGAATGATCTCGCGGATAACATTCTTTTCGATGTCGCGGCGAAGCGTCTCGGTCTCGATATATGCGGCGTGCTGAGAGGATACGACAACAGCGTCGATTCTTACGGGAGTGCCGTCCTCGGCATATTCGACCGTGACCTGAGTTTTTCCGTCGGGTCTGAGATAGGGGAGAGTGCCGTCTGCGCGGACTTTCGTCAGCTGAGCGGCGAGCTTGTGGGCGAGCGAGATGGGCAGGGGCATAAGCTCCGGAGTCTCGCGGCACGCATAGCCGAACATCATTCCCTGGTCGCCCGCGCCCTGACGGTCAACGCCGAGGGCGATGTCGGGGGACTGCTTGTCTATAGTTGTAAGTATAGCGCAGGTGTGGCCGTCGAAGCCCTTTTCGGGGCTGTCATAGCCGATGTCGCAGATGACCTGGCGCGCTATCGAGGGGATGTCTATCTTCGCGCTCGTGGTTATCTCGCCCATTATCATGACCATGCCGGTCGTGCAGCAGCACTCGCAGGCAACTCTGCCGTTCTTGTCCTCGGCGAGGATAGCGTCAAGGACTGCGTCGGAGATCTGGTCGCAGATCTTATCGGGATGTCCGCCAGTTACGGATTCTGATGTGAAAAAGTAGTTTGCCATGTTTTTGTCCTCCTTCTGACAAATAAAAAAAGCGCTCGGCGAAACCGCTAAGCACTTCTGGGCGATACGGAATTTTTCCGCCGCCGGCCTTATCTTCCGGTCTGCACCGCAGGATTTAGCACCTTGAATAATCAGGTTGCCGGGCTTCACAGGGCCTGTTCCCTCAGCCGCTCTCAATAAGGAAATATTAAATTTCGACAGCTATTCTACTCTTTCGTATGCACTTTGTCAATAGCCTTTAAAAAACATTCGGTTTGAAAATATTATAAGTATTGCTATCGGTTTGATTTTTGACGATATATGCGGCATAATATGAGCCTGTCATGAACTGACGAAACGCAGACTATACTTTTATATATGATATTGCCTGCGCCACGAAAAATAAAATCAAAAAACACTTGCATTGTCTGACACTTTGTGCTAAAATATCTAAGCATTTGTTATCCGTCACAGCTTCGGTGACGGGGTTTAATGCCGAAGCGGCATGGCCGCACCACATTAAAGCGGGCGCTCCTCTTTCATCTAATTTGTTACGAACGTCTGAAAATCAACGGAGGAATATAAAATGGACGCACTCAAAGTTATTGCACAGGATTCGCTTAAGACAGGCGACGAGATCCCCCAGATCAAGATCGGCGACACCGTAAAGGTTTCCGTTAAGATCCGCGAGGGCGAGAGAGAAAGAATTCAGGCTTTCGAAGGAACCGTTATTGCCCGCAAGGGTTCGGGCGTTTCCGAGACCTTCACCGTTCGCAGAGTTTCCTACGGTGTCGGCGTCGAAAGAGTCTTCCCGGTACATTCACCCAACGTTGCTAAGGTTGAGCTCATCAGAAGCGGTAAGGTCCGCAGAAGCAAGCTCTATTACCTCAGAGACAGAGTCGGTAAGGCCGCGAGAGTCAAGAGCCAGGTCAAATAATTGTGCGAATGAGGGTGTAACATTTATTTGTTACACCTTTTTCACTTAAAACGGGGTTTACGCGATGCGCAGAGTCGAGGAATATTGGTTCAAATTTGAATATCCTGCCGCACTCTCGCGGGAGGCAGACAGCGGAGAAGAGCTGCCCGAGCGGAATCAAAAGCTATGGGGCATAGTATATGACGTGGTTGCCACGCTTGAGTCGGCTGTTATTATACTCATGCTGTTCTTTTCGCTGATGTTCAGACCCGCCGCAGTTATCGGCGACTCAATGCTCCCGAGTTTCAGCGGCGGCGACAGGGTCGCGTGCATACATAGCTTTTCCGGCTATGAGCGCGGCGATGTTATAATAATATCCCACGCCACGCGCAAGGATGAGTCGATAATAAAGCGCGTTATCGCGGTCGGCGGCGACACGGTGGATATAGATTTCTATAAAGGCACCGTCAGTGTCAACGGTCAGGTGCTCGACGAGCCGTATGTGAACACTCCGACGAATCTGAGCTATGATATGACTTTTCCCGTGACCGTTCCCGAGGGAAAGCTCTTTGTTCTCGGAGATAACAGGAACGAGTCCCTCGATTCGCGTTCGACTGATATCGGTTTTATAAACGAGAACAAGGTTCTCGGCAAGGTCGTTTTCAGGTTCTACCCGTTTGACAGAATCAAAATAATCAAAAACTGAGCCGCAAGGCTTGAGATTTGAAGGCGGACTGTTATGCAGGAAAATAATGAACTTCAAATGAATACGGAAGAGCAGGCTGACTTTAAAAAGCAGCCGAAGAATTCAAAGACGGTCAGCAATATCTATGATATAGTCTCCGTCGTTGTGTCGGCGGTTGCGGTGATAGCTATTGTCTTTACCTTCGTCACCCGCGTGCTCGTCGTGTCCGGCGCGTCGATGAATCCGACGCTCAACAACGGCGATACCGTTGCGATAAGCTCGCTCAAGCGCTCGTTTGACTACGGCGATATAGTTATCGTCGCCCAGCCCAACGCCATGCACAAGACGCTGATAAAGCGCGTTATAGCGGTCGGCGGTCAGACGGTGGATATAGACAGCGAAAAGGGTATAGTCTATGTCGACGGCAAAGCGCTCGACGAAAAATATACGCTCGAGCCTACATATTCCCGCGGCAATATAGAATTTCCCGCGACCGTGCCCGAGGGTATGCTCTTTGTCATGGGCGACAACAGAAACGACTCGAAGGACAGCCGCATGAGAGTTGTCGGATTTATCGACGAGAAATATATCATGGGCAAGGTCATCGGCAGGATAATGCCGTTCGGTCAGTGGGATGTTTACTATAATTTTCATCCGGACGAGGGCAAATAATCCTGCCCGCTCGGCAATATGCAGTTAAGACGCAGCTTCGGCTGCGTTTTTTGCTTGTAAAGATAAAGTTTTTTTGATATACTCATTTAGTAGAGCCAATTTATATACGGCGCACGGAGTACGGGCGCATACAGTCCCAAGGAGGGAGAATTTTGGAAAACGGAGATCTTTATGTCCAGTGGTTTC
>OLNF01000838.1_pt1 | contig 27295 bp, 26 predicted proteins | sample 1673061 | NCBI WGS metagenome assembly OLNF01 (sample SAMEA3136751, study PRJEB25190) | human gut metagenome
ATGCAAATTAGACATGTTTTACCCTGCCAATTCAACAAATTGAAGGAGCAATTTAGTAAATCTTCTTATTAAACATACTGGAAAATACAAAATCTCCTTTTCAAAGTAGAAATTTAAAAAAGTGAACTTTTTTAGTTCACTTTATAGATTAACCTTTTAACTACTAATCATATCAAGATTATTAATTTTTCTAAATTATTATAGACACATTAAAAGATAGTCAGGTAATGGCTATCTTATTTATTATCTTTTTCTTCTTTAATTGTTTCTTTTAAGATTGATCCAGTAGTTACTAGATTTTGTAAATCACTAGGAACAATTATCTTAGTTGCTGTACCATTAGCTACTTTAACCATAGCTTCATAACTTCTTAGTTTTAATACTGCTTCATCTGCTTTTGCTGCTTTAATTAATTTAATACCTTCAGCTTCTGCTTCTTTTACTTTCATAATAGCTTCAGCTTTACCTTCAGCTTCTCTAATTTCTGCTTCTTTCTTAGCATCTGCTCTTAAAATAGTACTTTCTTTTTCACCTTCAGCAATTAAGACTGCTGCTTTTTTCTCACCTTCTGCTTGAAGAATTTTCTCACGTCTTTCACGTTCTGCTCGCATTTGTTTTTCCATAGCTTCTTGAATATCTCTAGGTGGTAAAATATTTTTAACTTCAACACGATTAACTTTTATACCCCAAGGATCAGTTGCTTCATCTAGAATAGATCGCATTTTAGAATTAATTATATCTCTTGATGTTAATGTTTGATCAAGCTCTAACTCACCGATAATATTTCTAAGGGTTGTAGCAGTTAAATTTTCAATAGCATTTATGGGATTTTCTACTCCATAAGTATATAGTTTTGGATCAGTTATTTGAAAATAAACAACCGTATCTATTTGCATCGTAACATTATCTTTCGTAATAACTGGTTGTGGTGCAAAATCTTTTACTATTTCTTTTAAAGTTACTGTATTAGCAACTCTATCAATAAAAGGAATTACATAGTGTGGACCTGTTCCTAAAGTAGCATTATAACTACCAAGACGTTCTACTACCTTTGCTTCTGATTGTGGTATTACTTTGATTCCTAGTATTACTATTACTAGAATAATTATTAAAATTATAAATAACATATTATCACTCTCCTATTTTCTCTACCTTGAGCTTAACCCCATCAGTAGATAATATTTTTACTTTTTCATCTTTTTTTAATTCAGTATTACTATATGCACTCCATCTTTTTCCAAGAACTTTTACTTCCCCAATTTTATCTTGATTAATATCTTCTGTTACAATACCAATCTTATTAATTACCATATCAAGATTAGTAGCTTCTACCTTCTTAACTTTAAGTCTACCTATTATTGGTTTAGTTAATATTATAAGAAGAAAAGAAGTTATAACAAAAGTGATAGTATCTAACACTATATTACTAAAACTGACTTCTACTACTAAAGCTAATAATGCTCCAAAAGCAAACCAAATAGTTACTAAATTAATAGTTAATAATTCAGTAATAATTAAGACTATAAAGATAATTAACCATAGAAAACACACAATATTTACCTCCTTGATTTAATAATACTATATTTTATTAATAATTACTACTAATTATTTTATTTTACCTTGATATAAATTTTTTTACCAGTTTTGAAATCATTTTTCATTCTAATTAGAGCCTGATATAAAGTTTCACTGTGAACTACCCATCACCTAAAGGTAGTGGGTTTTACGCTCTAAATTATAAAGAAAATAAAAACTTTTTATGGTCATAGTCCTTATCAAATATTTTATCACCTATCATTTAATTGATAATAAATGGTAATTTTAAATTAGTTCTAGTATAATAGGAACTTTTATCACCATACTGTACTACAGCAGCTGTAAGTGAACTAATATCTCTATTTTTAATTTCTGCTAAGTCTAAAATTATATCAAGCTTCCTTGTTACCATAAAATAAAGTTCTAAAGCCTTTGTCTTATCATTATTAGCTAGTGTCCATATTAATTGATCTATCATTATATTTTCAAGTTATTCCAAACACTCATTTTTATCAAACATACATTACTCCTTAAGTACTACTTATTATAACAAAATAACATTCCTAGTCAATTTTAAATCTTCTTTTTATTTGTCAATTTATAGCTAATAATTGATGGTCTATAGTACTCATTAGTAGCTTTAATAACTTCGTCAAAATTAACCTCATCAATTTCTAACAACTCAAAATATTTAAATATAAGTAATTTCTTATCATAGATTAAAGAATCATTTAATAATAAGACATCTTCTAAGCTATCTTCTTCTTTTAATAAATAACTACTATATGCCGTTCCAATAAAGTATCTATATGTAAAGCCCGGTCTAAATCTTATATTTTTTCTAGGATTATTCTTATCAAAACCATTAATATCATTTACTAAAGTATGCAAAATAAATAAGTATTCTTCTTTAGTCATATTGGGAAAATCAAGCTTTTCTCTATAATCAATAATAAATTGATAACTGTCTTCATCTATATAACCTATCTTATCTTTAATATTTAATAAAATGCTATCATTATATAATTTGTTACAAGAGTAGTTATAAGAAAGATATCTAAATAATCTACTGACAGCAATATCATTTTTGGAATAACCTTTTTCATAAATAAAATCTACGTATTTTTTTCCATATAAATGGAAATAAGTTCAGAAAAAACAGGAGAAGCTAAATAAGCATCTAAATTCAAATAGTGAAAAAATTCATGAATAAGAGTTTTCACATCAGTTATAGTACCATTAAAAGCAACATTATATAAATTTTTATTATTACTGATATAGGCATTATTACTAAAATCTTTAGTGTCATTAATAGAATCACAAAAGCCAAAACTTCCATCATTTAAACTTCTTTCAAAGTAATAAGTATAACGTTTATCAATACTGTTTAAAAACTCACTTACCAAATCAAGAGTTTCCATTCCATCAACAAATTGATTACATTCTAAACATAGTTTATTACTACCTATAATTTTAAAAGGATCAAGCCTTTTCTTTGCTTCTTTTAAAAATTCTATATTAGACTTTAATGTATAAAGATAAAATGAATATTTATGACTATCTAAATATTCATCTAATTCTTGATTAAATTTTAAATAATTCATCTTTTTTTACTCCCTGATAAGTTTAAAATAGTTCTACTAAGTTAGAATGAAAGTTACAAATAGCTATAACAAATATAGAATAAGTAAATAACTTAATAAGTAGCAAGCTATTTCCACAGAGAAATGTCTACTGAAAGAATTAATTGTTTATTATCTATTTTTTTCTATAAATTTTTTTGATTGAGTTTTCCCATCTTTCTTTATTCTCTTCCAAAGTTTCTCCTGCTATATAATAGCCATTTGTTGTTAAAATTTTCTTTCCTTTACTAGTTTTAATAAATAAGGAGTCATCTCCTCCGCCAATCATAACAGTAGTAGTTTTACTTTTGCTTGGATGTCTCTTATGATATTCAGCCATTATCTTTTGTTGTTCATCAAAGTCAAGATGTTCATATTCATCATAAGACATACCAATTGTATTTAGTAAAATTTCATTAACATTATCCTTTATTGTATTTTCTGATTTCACTATTTTCACCTTTTACAATAATAATTTATCGCTAAACTAGAAATCTCTAGTTTCTATTAATCTGGTGTCCCCGATTGGAATCGAACCAACGACCTATTGCTTAGGAGGCAATCGCTCTATCCTACTGAGCTACGAGGACATATATTCATTTTAGCATACTTTTTACTAAAACGAATCATTTATTTCTACTTTTTCTTCTTAGTATAAACATTTTTATAATAACAAGTTCCACACAAAGGAACATATTCTATCTTTTTATTAGCTCCATCTATTTCTATTTCTTCTCCATTAAAGGTAAATTCTCCATCTACTTTTCTAGCATTAAACTTAGCTTTTTCGCCACAAAGACATAAAGAGTTAGTCTCAAGCTCTACAATATTATCAGCAAGAGCCATTAGTCTAGCACTACCTGCAAATAATTCACCCTTAAAATTAGTCCTTAATCCATAACAAGAAACCTTAATATTTGCCTTCTTATTAATCATCCATAATTCTTCTATTTGTTTTTCAGTTAAAAACTGTACCTCATCAACAATTATATGATTACAAAATAATATATTTTCTATATTACTAGTAGTTAATATTCTATCTTCTTTATCAAGTAAAATATCAACCTTTCTAGTTTCTCCTTTTCTATTGATAATATAATCATTACCCTTAGTATCAATCATAGGTTTAATTAGCAAAACAGTTTGACCATTTTCTTCTAAATCATGAATCTTTTGAAAAATTCTAGTCGTTTTACCACCTTTCATCGCACTATAGTAAAATGATAAGTCTTCTTACATTTTTAATCCTTCTTTCTAAAATGATGATAACAATGTATCCATCTCTTCTTTTTCCTTGCTATCCATTGAATTAGTTTTTAAATCTTCATTAAACCAATCAGGTAGTATTTCTTTTTGTTTACTAACTACTGCTTTATTATTCTTATTAGTATTAGTAGACATAGCTATCTTCTTCATCTTTTTATATTCTTTTTCAGTAAGGCGCATTGCTTCTTCTACTGTTTCAATATTAAGTCTTTTCCACTGACCTGCTATAGTCTCTAAATAACTTCTATTTAATTTTTGATTATTAAGTTTTAAAGCATATGATATTAAAACATTAATTACTCCTGATGATAATTTCTGTTCTATCATTAAGTCTTCAATAAGTTTTAAGTCCCGTTTAGTAGGTTCTGCACCTTTTTGTTTACTCTTTAAATAGTCATAAGGAGAAGTGTTTTCAAAAGTATAAGCCATCTTAGCCCATTTAGAATTATCTCCTTCTGGTTTCTTTAAAAACTCTGGCTGTCTTTGATAGATTAATGTTGGAAGACTACCAGCATGATCAAACTGATAGTAGTTTCTACAACTCTTTCTAAGTAAAGTTCTATCAACTAGTCCTTTTTCATTAATAGATGACTGTACTAGTCCTGCCATATTAGTAGTATCAAAATTATAGACAAGGGCTAGTGAGTTAATTAACTCTTTTACATCTTCTGTAAAACATCTACTAGATACAATAGATCCTGGAATAGAACTTATTAATAGATTAAAATCAATCACTCTTTTAGATATAATCTTAGCTTCTTTTCTCTCTTCGATAATATCCAAAACTTCAAATGGTTTTAAATTACTACTTTCAAATACTTCATCAAAAGAAGAACTAACATCTTCATAGTCTTTTAAACTAATCTTTGGAACTTGAAATATTTCCTGTCTTTTAGCATATTCTTTTTTACCTATATTATTATATAGAACAATATTTAGTATGGGGTGATGAAAAAACTCACTAGCCGAAATAGGAGAAAACAAAAGATAAACATAATGATTAACATTTCCTTTTTTAATATAAGTCTTAATAAGACCAACTGCTTCTAGTTTTTCTCTAGCAATCATTATATCTTCAAGTTTTAATTGCATAGTAGCCATCAAATGGTGATGATTTAAGTCTTCACTCATTTGATTTAGAGAATCAAGATCATCTACTAAAGCAAAGTATAAACTAACAGCAGTATAACCAATAATTGGTTGATAAAGCATTGTTAAAAGTTTACGGTCTTCACTATGAAGAACTGTTTTATTAATAACGATATATTGATCAGCTGGTAAGATAGTTAAATTCTTCATAATAAGACCTCCATTAAAAAATTATAAACTAAAAAGATGTCTTCTTCAAGAAGAACATCCTAATTATCTAACTTTTTTTGTAATTCTTTAAGTTTTGATAAGAATTCATTAGTCTTTCTAATTTCAGCATCAAGCTTATCATAGTTTGCTGTATTTTCTAGTTTAAGAGAATTATCACTAGATAGTTTATCTTCTTCTATTCCAAAGATAGGACTAATAACTGGTGTTGGTTTATAAGGAGTTTTAGACTTAGAGAATAACTCATCCATAGTTGGTATCTTTACCTTAGGAGCTTCTACTTTAATATCTTCATAACTAAATGGTACTTCCTCTTTCTTAGTTTCTAATACTTCTATTTCTTCATCATCATTTTTAAGTGCTACTACTTCCTTATCCTTTTTCCATTTAGCTTCTAACTCTTGTAAAGTAATAGGTTCATTTCCATCATCTTCATGTTTTATTATCTCATCCTGAGTGATAGTCTTACCTTTCTTTAATAACTCATCTAAACTTATAATAGCATTTTGCTCTTGATCTTCTTCAAAATTAGTTAAACTAATATTCTCTTGTTTAACCTCATCTTCTTTAGTATCAAGCATCTCATCTAATACAGGAATAACCTCATCATTAGTAACTTCCTTAAATGGTTTAACCTCTATTGGTTCAAAGATAGGTTTTTCTTCCCTCTTATCTTGCTCAATCAATTGTCTTTCAAGTCTCTTTAACTCTTCCTTAGCTTCTTCCTTAGTATATACTTCATTCTTATAAGTAATTCCACTAGGATTAGCATCTAATATTTCAACTTCAGAAACAGAATTATCATTTAACTTAATCTCTTTAGTAATAACATTCTCTTCTTTCTTAGGTCCAATAACTTCTGTTACAACTGGAGTAATAGCTATAGGAGAAGTAAATGTCTCTTTAACTACTATCTTAGGAGGTTCTTTCTTCTCTTCCATTACTAAAGGTTTAATTTCTTCTCTTACCTTTTCTTGTTCAATTCTAAAAACAGGTGGTAAAGCTGCTTCTTGTTGTTCTTTTTCTAAAATCTTTACTTTTTCTGCTAATTTTGTCAATTCTTGAGTGTTTGTTTTTAACTTTTTTTTCTCATCCTTCTTCTTTATGAAAGATATAACCCATAGAATTATATATAGTAAAATAGCTGCTAATAAAATAATAAACAGTATAAATACTTCCTTCTTAGCTAAAAAATCAATTATCTCTTGCACTATCATTCACCTCTTACACTTCTATACTAACTATATCATAATTCTTAGAAAGAAGAAAAGTAATTTATTAGTTTTAAATATTTTTTACATCTTATTTACAAGGAGGCTTTATGAAAAAAGAAACGTTTATTAAGTCTACTATTATCTTAATGATTGGTGGTTTTCTAACTAAAATACTAGGTATGATTATAAAAATAGTTATGAGTAGATTAATGGGAAGTGAAGGTATTGGTCTATATATGCTTGTTTTACCAACCTTCTCTTTGTTTATTGGCCTTGGACAGTTTGGTCTACCTATCGCTTTATCTAAGATGGTAGCAGAAGATAAAAAAAATAATAGAAATTTAATGTCTTCTTTAATAGCTACTTCTTTAATTATTAACTTTTTCTTGATTATCTTTTTAATTATCTTTGCCCCTTTTCTTGCTAATAAATTATTACAAGAAGAAAGATCATACTTACCAGTTCTTGCTATAGCAGTAGTAATACCTCTAACATCAACATCATCCATTGTAAGAAGCTATTTCTTTGGTAAACAGCAAATGTTTCCCCATGTCTTTTCTAACTGTTTAGAAGATATAGTTAGACTCTTTCTAATGTTTACCTTAATCCCTTTATTTCTTCCTAAAGGCTTAGAAATAACAGTTACTGTAGTAATACTATCTAATGTTATTAGTGAACTAGTATCTATCCTTGTTTTATTTTTCTTCCTTCCTAAAAATATTACTTATAAAAAAGAAGACTTTCATATTAGAAAATCTTATATTAAAGATGCTCTAGATATTAGTATTCCTACTACTCTTTCTAGATTAATTGGTAGTATTGGCTATTTCCTAGAACCGATTATTTTAACTACTACTCTAAAGTATAGTGGTTATACTTCTAGTTTTATTATTAATCAGTATGGAATCATCCAAGGTTATGTAATGCCACTAGTACTTCTTCCATCTTTCTTTACTCTTGCTATCTCCCAAGCCCTTCTACCAGTCATTGCTAAAGCTATTAGTGATAAGAAACTAGACTATACTAAGAAAAAGATTAAACAAGCGATACTTTTCTCTTTATTAATAGGAATACCTGCTACTATCTTATTTATCATTATGCCAAAGTTCTTCTTAGGGATAATGTATCATACCAATCAAGGTAGTACTTATTTAAAGATATTAGCACCTATTTGCCTATTTCAGTATATCCAAGCACCCCTTGCTTTTTCACTTGACGCCATGGGAAGAAGTAAAGATAATTTAAAAGCTACTATGTTAGGTACTATTATTAGAACTACTACCCTATTCCTTTTCTCCTTATTAAAAATTGGTTTATATGGTTATATTATTTCTACTAGTATTCATGTCATCTTTGTAACCACTTATAATTACTATCAAGTAAAGAAATACTTAGCAAATTTCACCACATTTTCACAGAAATAAAGTATACTATAGATGAGGTGGTTTAATTGATTAAAATATTAGTTGTAGATGATGAAGAATATATAAGAGATGTAATAGTAACTTATCTAAATAATGAAGGATACCAAACTTATCAAGCAGAAGATGGCTATGAAGCTTTAGATATGCTTGAAAAAGATAACTATGACTTAATGGTACTAGATATAATGATGCCAGAGATGGATGGATTTACCCTTCTTGAAAAGTTAGATGCTAGTAAGAAAATACCTACTATTATTTTATCAGCCCGAGGTGAAGAAGTAGATAAGCTAACTGGTTTTGATAAAGGAATAGATGACTATCTTTGTAAGCCTTTCTCACCTAAAGAATTAGTAGCAAGATGTAAAGCTATACTAAATAGAGTATCTACCAAGATGGATAATTATCGTTATAAAGATTTATTTATAAACTTTCTAGAACACAGTATTACTATTGATGATGAAGAAATTAATCTAACTCCTAAAGAATTTGAAATACTAGAATATTTTATTAGAAATAAGAAAGTTGCTATTAAAAGAGAAAGTCTATTAAAGTATATTTGGGGTTATGACTTTTATGGAGATGATCGAACAGTAGATACTCATATCAAAATGCTTAGAAATCATCTAGGAAAGTATCGAGATTTAATAGAAACTGTTAGAGGAATAGGTTATCGTTTTAATGATGAAAAATAGTTTAAAAAGAAAGATATGGCAGTATTTAATAATATTTTCTTTAGTGATTATTTTATTTCTTTGGTTATTCCAAGTAATCTTTATTAATAAGTATTATGAATATACTAAAACTAAAGATATAAAACATATTGCTAATAAGTTGTTAACTGCATACAATAGTGAAAATATCTATAATACTCTAGATGAAATATCCTATCAAGAAAATCTTTGTATTGAAATAACTTCTAGCAATTCTACTTTATATCGATCAAGTACTACTTCTAACTGTTTATTCAGTAAAGGAGTATTAAAAGAAAGTTTTATTAATAGTGGTAATAAAGAAGAAACTTATAATTTACAAAATCCCCAATTTGCTAATAAAACTATTTTAGAAGCGATTAAATTAGATGATAATTTATATGCTTTTTTATCAACCTCACTTGAACCACTCGATTCTACTGCTAAGATTTTAAAGGAACAGTTACTAATTATAAGTATCTTAATTTTATCTCTATCCCTGCTTATCGGTTATTTTATTTCGAAAAGGCTATCAAAACCAATAGTAGATATATCTCAGAAAGCTAATCTAATCGCTAAAGGCAAAATAAAGAAAGAATTTACTAGTGATAGTGATATTCTAGAGATAGAAGATTTAAATAATTCTTTAAATGAAATGATGATTGAGTTAGGAAAGACAGAAGAGCTAGAAAAAGATTTACTAGCTAATGTCTCTCATGACTTAAAAACTCCTCTTACTATGATAAAAGCATATGCTGAAATGGTTAGAGATCTAACTTATAATGATAAAGAAAAAAGAGATAGTAATTTAAATATCATTATAGAAGAGACTGATAGACTAGCCTTACTAGTCAATGATATATTAACACTATCTAAATTACAACAATCAATGGATAATCTAACATTAAGTGAATTTGATTTAATTCTTCTTATAAAAAATATTCTAAAGAGATTTACTATTTATGAAGAAAAGTATGGTTACAATATTATTTTTAAACATACTAATATTAGAAAGCTAATGATAAAAGCTGATCAAAAGAAGATTGAACAAGTCTTATATAATTTAATTATCAATGCTATTAATTATACAGGAAGTGATATGAAAGTAGTTATTAATATCAGTAAAGTTAATAATCTTTATAAAATTGAAGTTATTGATAGTGGTAAAGGAATTGATACTAATGACTTAGACAACATCTTCGATAAATATTATAAATCTGAGAAAAAACACAAAAGAAATTTATATGGCACTGGTCTTGGTCTATCTATTGTTAAAAGTATTTTTATTCTTCATGATTATAAATATGGTGTAGATACAAAAAAAGGAAAAGGTTCTAGTTTCTACTTTTACATTTCTAAAGTAGAAGATTAACCTCTTCCTTTTAATTTAATTAAAAAAGTCATCACTTTTAGTTGCCTCAGCTTGTTAAACTATGGGCGATGTAAAACAAGGTGGTAAAGAGACGCTGTGATGACTAGAAGCTGTAAACAACTTCCATTAATAATATATAACATATTTAGAAAATTTACAAGTACGAGTTTTCGTAATTTTTTATTTTTGCTAAATAATAATAACTTTTCTTATTTTAAACTGATTTTATGCAACAAAAGTCTGTCCTTGTTGAGCTACATTTTCTAAAGGTACTTTAGCTATAGACTTAATATCTGTCAAAGCTTGTCTTATTCTAACAGCAGAAGGATTATTATTATTTATTCCAATTTCTATAGCTTGTTCAAATAATTTAGAATTTTCACTAGTAGGATCTAAATAATCATAATCAAAATTTTTAACTGCTATACCAAGTAAGTTGTCATTATTAAGTAATTTTTCTTTCATATCATTAGCAGAAAATACATCTTTTGATAATTCTTCTTTCACAAAAGATAATACTTGTTGCATCCTATCCAAGTAAGTAGCATCTTCACTAGATTTCTTACCACTACCTGCAAATGACTTAATCATATTTTCCATTAATAAAGAAGTATAATTATTAGGTTTAACAGTACTTGCTAAAGTTCTAGCATTAGATGATGACGTAAATCTATTTGCTTCTCCAGTTTTTAAGTATTCACTAATAGCATAAACACCTTGTCCAGCACTATATTGATTATCTGAAATAGCAGCTGCTACGTTTAAATCAAAGATAGTATTTACATTTTGATAAATAGAATTATTATCTTCTGTAATAGTTATATTATTATTACCACTCAAAACTTTATTTAGCTCATCTTTTCTTATTTTAATATAATCACTTATCTTCTGATAATTAGTTGTTATACTACTAGTATTAGTAGTTTCACTAACTGGTGGTGTAGAAGTTTTTTCTTCTTTAAGAGGTAGCGCAAACTCATCAATCAAATTAGTGATAATATTAGCACCATAAATAGTTATTAATGCCTCTTTAGTAGTTATATCGTTTGAAACAGTATCATCAGCTAATCTAATCATTAATTTGTTTTGTTCATTATCTAGTTCATTAGGATAAAAATCTTTAACTAAAGTGTCATTATAAACTATATTAGGATATTTTGTACTAGGTTTCTTATTTAAAATTGGTGCTATATCATCCATAAAAGTCAATTGACTTTTCAAAACATTTTCCATAGTAGAAAGTCTTGTCTTATACTGCCCAATTGCTTGCTCAATTTCCTTAGTCATTTGATTTTTATAAAGGATTTCAACATATCTTGTATATTCATTCATATCATAATATATGATAATATTTTTAACAATAAGTCTTAAGTTTTCTTCTACTTTAGTCCTATTCATCTCAAAACTAGCAAACGTCTTAAATTCCTTATCATCTTTTAAAATCTTATTATTATCGGGAATAATAGCATAATAGTTACTTCCATCTGCTAATTTATATCTAGCATAAACTAAATCATTTACTTTTTTAAATTCTTGACCTACTATTTGATTACTAATCTTATCAAAAAGACCAAATTCCTTTTCTTTAGTAGTAACTGCTTCCATAGCTTTATTTTCTCTATCCTTTGCTAATAGCCTTTTTTCTTCATCAAGCAATAAGGTTAGTGTTGCCATTTGTTCTGTTCCATCAAGAACTAAAGCTTTCTTATATAGTTCAATAACTGGTAATAAATTAGTATCTATATTAGTATCAGATTCAACATAGGCCTGATCTATTTTGGCTAATAAATCATTTACTGATGATATTAGTTCTGCTTGTTTTTTCTTAGTATCATTTTGCTTAATTGCCTCCATAATACTATTATTAGCTTCATTATATAAATTAAAATATTCCCTAGTTACTTCCTCAAGATTTTCTTTAGTTTTATTATTTTTCTTTTCTTCTAATAAATTAGCTTTTTCCTTATATTTTGTCTGTTCTTCTTGACTAGTCAATCCTTCTCCCCTAACCATTAATTGATTAAAATAACCATTCATTTGTATTAAGTAATTAGAAAGAATGTCTACATAACTAGATTCCAATGATTTTTTATTATCTGTTAAGAAATTATCTACTTCTTTAACTTTATCTTCTGTTAAATAAACTGGTACAGTTAATCTTTCCTTTTTATCTTTATCTAATAGTAATGTTAATCTCCCCATGTTAATCACCTATCCTATTCTAATAAGATTATACCATACTTTTCTTTTTAAAAAAACTACAATATGAAAAAAGTTTCCCAGCTCTTAAGGAAACTTTCATTTTAAATATTAATTACATATTATATTGCATTGGTTGTACTTCTTTAGCACCAGTATCAACCACTTCTACACTCCAACTATTATCACTAGCATTAAATACAGGAATAGCATTTATACCATTAGTGTTATAACTAATAACCTGGTCTATAGTTTGTTCTTGTGTAAGACCTGCTTTTGTTTGATTTGCTGACGCTTCTAGCACTGGTTCTTCTGCTTCATAAACAGGTGCTTCTTCTTGATTAGTTGGTTCTGTATCTGTTGAAGATGATGGTTCATCATAAACTGGTTCAGATTCAGTTGTATCAGTAGAATAAGTTGGTACTTCTTCAGTCACCGTATTTTCTTCATCAGTTGTTGTTTCAGGTTCATTATCTATAGCAGGTGCTGCATAGTCTTCTTCTGATTCTGTTACACCATAATCATTGTTAGTAGTATCTTCACTAGTAGTAGGTACTTCCTCACTACCATTAGAATCATCTATTGTAATATCACTAACACTTCCATCAATAATATTTGTTCCATCTTGTTTATATTGGTCATCTATTTGCCATCCATCTGGAGTCTCAGCATAACCACCATTATTAATAGTATCATTCATAGAATTTGCAATATCTTCTTCACTCTCAACTATTTGATTATCATCAGTAATTGTATCACTTGTATTATTATCATTATCATTAGTATTTTCTTCTGTAGTACCTTCATCGCTTTCAATTATTTGATCAGCTATTGATGGGGAAGAAACTGTATTATCAGTAATACTATCGGTAGTTTCATCTTGGACACTATCATTGGTATCTTCTTGATATTCAAAATTATCATCGTCAGTAGTATAGACAGGAATATCAACTTCTGCTGCTCCAGTATTTTCAATAGTTTCCACATCAACATTACTATTACCTACAGGAGTAGGAGCAAGAGTCGGAGTAAGAGTAGGAATAGAAGTAGAAGTTGGTGTTACTTTAATTTCTTTTGCTGGTAATTTCTTACTTTGTTTATATAGTTCTGTATCTCTGATATTTCTTTCATCATCAATCACATAAAGATCAACACTATCTAGTAGCTTTCCTATTTCATCCATATACATTTCATAACTTGGTGTTATTGATGATTTTACTTCAATAGAATCTAAAGCATTAAGTAGATTATCACTTACAACTTCTCTATAAGCTAGACTTAATTGTTTCATTTTATCAGCAGATGGTGTATTTTCATAATTACTATCTTTAGCACGATCATAAACACTTCTTACCATCGGCATAACAGCTATATATTTAGAATCACTTCTAAGCAATTCTTCTGGATTATAATTTTCACTATCCATATTAAAATCTTTTTTAATTTGACTTAAAATGTCCTCAGCTTTAGATTGCTTTTCTTCAATATCAGTTGTTTTATTCAAATCAATTATCATATTTTCATATTTATTATAAAATTCTTGACGTTCTTCACCTTTTAATGCATTAGCAAGACCTGATGATTGTTTTTGGACAGTAGCTAATTGTTTTAATTGATCATTTGTCTTTACAAAATCTTGATATAAATCTTCATGGTACCAGTAACTTGAGACATTATCGACATAACTTCCAAAACTACTTCCTAATAAAGCCATTTGGAAAGCAGTATAATTATTGGTATCAAGACCTAGTCTACTATTTTTAGAAGTATCAATATAATTTCTTGCTACACCATTAAAAGCACTAAGATTGTTCTTAAAGTCTGTCATGTAATTTTTAGTAACTTCACTGCTTTGATTTAAATAAGTTTGAAAATCAGATGAACTGTTGTTATCTTGTAAATCGATAGGATCTTGAATATCATCAGTAGTTTCTTGATTGTTATCTGCGGCCTTAGCTTCATTTTCAGCTTCAATCATTTGAGGATCTATTGTGTAATCTTCAGCCTTAAGATCTTTTGTAGTACCTTTTTTAGTGCATCCTTTTATCCCAGTAAATCCTAAAATTAATGCCGAAACAATAATTCCAGAACGAATAGCCAATTTTTTAATTCCTTTAATTTTTAATTTTTTTAATTTTTCTATTATTGGATGACTTTTTTCCTCTTCAGAATCAGCAACTTCTTCTTTTTCTTCTGTATTCTCATCACCATCATTAGTACTAGTAGTTCTTTTTGATGGATTTGAATCAATGACCTCTTCATAATTTATTTTATTATCACCTGACGGCACTATTAGACTAATTCCAGACGCTTCATTAAAATTATTAATTTCATCAGTTTTATAGCCATATTTTTTTGCTAATTCTTCTCTAAATTCTTTATTAGAAACTTGCAAATGTAATTTACTACTATTTTTTAACTCTTCCGTAGTATATATTTCATTATCGTAAGCAAATTCCTCTAACTCTTTTAAAGCAGTATTATAATCTTTTTCAAATTGAAGACATATACCATCATCAGTTCTTTTAACAATGCAATATAAACACACTATATTACCATCTTCATCTTTTTCATGGAATTGATAATATTCTAAATACTTACTCATAATCTTTTCCTCCTAATTTAACTCTTTTTTATTTCCTGTCATTTTATATCCAGAGTTTAAAAGTGTTTCATCGTTTTCACTACTCCATTTTGTATCAGTTACTCCTGGAGTATAAGTTCTTGTTCTAGTCTGATAATAACTAACTGTAGCAACAGCATTTTGTCCTAAAGGTGTTTTACCGATAACTTCTCTTCTAGTAGTAACTTTTATTTCTTTTAAACAACTACTATCATTAGTAGCACAAGTTATTTCTTTATATCTTTCACTATTTTTAGCCTTTCCTGACCAATCACTCCAACTAGAAAATGTCCCAGCTGTTGTTTTCTGATATTCATAAGTATAGTTTACAACTGTGTTGCTAGGTTCACTTTCTTCATCTTTTTCACTCACGCTATCACTAGTATCAGGAGTTTCAATTTCATCCGTCTTTGTCTCATTATTTGTCTTCTTATTAGTAGTAGTTGAAGACCCCTCACTTTTAGTATCAGTCTTACTAAGATCTTTTTCACATATTTCACTAGTACAATAAGAATAACTTCCAATTTTAGTTAAGGCATAATCTTCTTCATCACTACATTTTAATTTTACTTTTAAAACATATTCGCCATTATCAGAAGTTATTTCAGAATAACTCTTATCTACATTACAAGCTTTACCATTCTTATCAGTAAAAGCTCTAAGCATATTCTTACTAATCATTTGACGTAAAGTAATTACTTCTTTACTATTATCAGTTGGTAAGTTTTCTTTCTTGCTATAGTAATTAACACTAGCTGTTTTCATAGCAGTTAGATTCTTTTCAAAGACTTTTGATGAAGTTGCTTCATTGCCGCTTGTTTTAGGACTAATAAATTTAGGTATCAACCAAACAAGAAATAAAGCAAATATAACAATCATAATAAACTTCAATAAAAAATCCCTAAAAGGAAATGGTCTTTTATCATATTCTTCAGTATACATAGGAACTCCCTTCCTTTCTATTGGCTCATATTATACCTCTTTTTTCTCATTTTGTCAACTTATCTTCCAAACTAATTACTGTACAACCCGGATTCATAAAGTCAAGCTTATATTCTTTAACTCTTTTATCATGGCGAAGATAATCTGCTATTTCTTTTCTTAGTATACCACTTCCAATACCATGAATAATAACTCCTTTTGCCTCTTTTAATCTTATTAAGTCAGTTATAAACTCATCTACTATTATTCTAGCAGTAATTCTATCCATTCCATGTAAATCAACACTTCTAATACTTGAAAGATACATCGCACTACTTCCCTTCACTTATATTATAACTAAATACTAAGAAAAATAACAGTACTTTAAGAAAATATGCTATAATATCTACAGGGTGAAGATAATGAAGAAGAAAAAAGCAAAAAAAAGTCTTAATAAAAAAGATAAAATAATTATAGTATTATTAGCTATTATCCTAGGATTTTGTTCTTATTTATTAGGTACTAATATAACTAAAAAGTATTTAGATAAGCAAAAAAAAGAAAGTGAGAAAATCGATTTCTCAGAAATGAGCAAATTAGAAACAATAAAGAATATCAGTTTAACTAAACTCTTAGAAAACTATAATAACATTATAAAAGAAAAAGACTTAGAAAGTTATCAAGTTAATTCTAAGAATCTTGAGAAAAAAGATAATTTATATGAATATACAACTAATGGTATAACTTTTGTTTTTCAAACAGATAATAAAAATGTTTCTGTTATGTCTATTTACTATAAAGAAGAAAGTGATACAACAAAAGAAATTATTAAAGCCTTTCTAAAAGCTAATAATAATTCTTTAGAAGATGAAAATATTAAAATGATTTATGATAGTGTTATTAGAACAAGAGATAATGAAGAAAAAGATAATTCTAAAACATCAGAATATTTTCAGTACAAAGGAATTGAAGCTAATTTAAAAGAAACAATAAATGGTGATAAAAGTATTTACCAGTTTAGAATAGGAAGAATTACAGAATAGTTAATTATAATTATTCTTTTTTTATGTTTTCATACTTTATATAGAAAGGAAGTATACTTATGCTTTAAACACTGATAATATTTATGTAGGGGCTAGTCAGTGTATTTATAATGAGAAAACTCTTCCAGTAATAGCCCAAGGAATTATTACAGTAAATGATAATAAAACACCTTATGAACTAGTTAATCTTTCTAAAAAGACTATCTACTTAAAAATACCAGATATAGCAAACATAAATACTAATTCTTATTTTGCTAATGCCCCTGTTACTATTATTATTGATGAAATTAACTCTAAGAAAAGCTAAAAGAGCATCACTGCTCTTTTATTTAATTACTGTCTAAATCCTATTCGATTAAATGGAAAAATAGTTAAAGATGTCTTCCCTTCTATTTGACTTTTCTTAACAAAACCAAACATTCTTCCATCATATGATCCTCTTCTATTATCTCCTAATACTAAATAAGAATCTTTGGGAATCTTACCACTTTCATAGTCAGCTGTATCAACATCTTTTATATTTTCTTTTACTTTCTTCCCATTAACATATAAAGTATTATCCCGATACTCTATTGTCTCCCCAGGTAAACCTATTACTCTTTTAATAACTTTTTCATCTTCAAGGTCTACTACTACAATATCAAATCTTTTAGGATTCTTAGCATAATAAGATGTTCTATTTAGAATCATAATATCTTTAGGATGAAGAGTTGGAACCATACTAGTTCCATTAACTCTTATTGGAGAGACAATAAAACTTTTTACTAAAATAACTACAATTAATATTATTATATAAGGTATTAGTTCTTTCATTTTTTCCATACTTTCACCTAAGCAAAAAAAGTAGACTAAATCTACTCTTCTGTTACTTTCTTTTGTTTTTGTCCACGTTCTTTGATTTTGTATTGACCAACCATTCCTTTTAAGAATGTTAGTTTAGCTCTACGAACGCGACCACGACGTACTACTGTAATCTTATCAATCTTTGGAGAATGAATTGGGAAAATTCTTTCTACTCCTACTCCAGATGACATCTTACGAACAGTAAATGTTTCAGAAACACTACCACCACGTCTTGCAACAACAACACCTTCAAATGCCTGAATACGTTCTCTTTTACCTTCTTTGATTTTTACATCAACACGCACAGTATCTCCAACTCTAAATTCAGGAATCTCAGGATTAATTTGTCTTTCATTGATCTTGTCAATAATATTCATCGTCTATTCCTCCTAACTATAACCAGTGTTCATATATATAAGTAAAGCGGAACACTTTCTTTTGACGGTATTTATTATAGCAAATGTTTTTAAAATATGCAAGAGGTTAATTTTAGCCTACTGAGAAAAAGTTTATCGGAATATACAAAAAAAGAAAAGAAAGATTTATTTACACTACCACCTCTTTTATCTTCTATTAATTTTTTTATTAATATACTTTTGTTTAGCTTGTTTTTTATTTGTAGTAGCAACTTCCTGTATTTTTTGTGAAGTATTAAAATTTATTTTAGGACTATCTAAATACTCATTTACACATCTTATAAGATCTTCTAATATATGAAATTTATTATCAGTACTCAAATTTTCATAATCTTCATAATTATCTTTTAATACTCCTTTCATAATATTTTCTATATCCTCTTCACTTCCAAAAAAATATACTTCTCTTGGCAGAAAAAATTCATTTAATAAAATATAGGAAAATGCAAAATCTTCCATAGTATTCATTTTTTCTTCAATTGGTAATTGGTCATATTCTTCTATAAATAGATCTGTATCAGTATCAGTTAATTTTTCAGGAAAAAATAACATTTTATTTAAATTTTCACAAGTACCAAACGGATAGAATGAACCTAGATGATAATTAAAACATCTAATACCATCACTAAAAGACTCTTTTTTTTCATCATAGTAACTTTCATATTCACGAATTTGTTCTAATAAATCATTTTTTAATTCATCTAGTTCATTTTTATTTAAATAAGAAATATTATTAATTGCTTCATGTAAGTTTATTTTAAAGTTAAAGTAGTTATCAAATGTTTCATTTAAGCTTCTAAATACTTTTTTATTCTTTTTAGTTTGTAATGTTTCTAAAAACTTATCATATATTTTTAATTGATTAAAAAATGATAATCCTAAATAGTTTTCTTCAATATTATTTTTCATAGTAATCCCTCCAAAGTTTTTCTTAGTATTTTAATTGTTTTTTTTAACATTGTCAAACTAATTTTGACAGAATAGAAAAAGGGCAAAAGCCCTTTATGTGTTGTATAATAAACGATACATGTCTAATTATTTTTAGTTGGTTCATAAACTGATCCCACAAACCAAACCTCTCCACTATTTTTATCTCTTATTAAGAATAAATATGGTTTATCAAAAGTGATATTAACTTCTTCTACTGGAACATCAAATAAATGTTCATAACCACAACTAGCTGCTCCCATTCCTCCAGTAGATGTTACAGCAGCTGCTTTTATCCCCTCATTAGAAAACTCTATATTAGCTTTATGTTCTGCTGAATCTATATAGTTTTTACTAGTAACCATATTAGATAAATCTGCCTTTTTCTCATTAAATACTGAAGTGATACCAAGACTTTTTAAATCATCTTTTAATTTTAGTTGATAATCAAATTTAAATAACGGTATATTACCAGTAATTTTAATTACCTTCCCATCTGTAAAGTTTTCACTTTTTATCTCTTTTAAATTCTTAATAATACTATTTATATCAGAACTATCTAACTCTTTTATATAACTATCTAACTCTTCTTGTAAAGGCATAATAGCAACATACTGTAAAGTAGTACCATTATAGGTTTTCAAATCTTTAGCAAAAGCTTTTACTTTATCATCAGTATGTAACATAAAATCAGTTGAAGTATCTACTCTATGATAGTTTTCCTTTAACTCATTAATAAACTTATCTACATATTTATTAACATCTAAATCATCACTATTAGTATCTCCATTAGTTCTAATACCACATCCATCATTATCAATAAATTCTTGATATTCACTTGTTATAAGCTTACGAATATTATCTTCTCCTAAGTCTTTAATAATATCATAATTATTAATAGATGCCCCTATCTTAACTGATTTAGCTATCATATTATTATTATTAAATTCAAGACTTGGGTAATTATCTTCTTCAATCAAATCTATATAATCACTATACTTTTCATGATTATAAGTAACATGATACATTTCTTTATAATTTTCCCAAGTAGCTTGTAACCATTTATTCCATTCCATATCAATAGCAAGAGCATTTACTAAGTAGAAGTTATGATAAGCAACCTTTTTATCAAACATATTATTAATTAAACCAAAAGTCTTATCACTTACCCATTTGTTTAGGTTATCTGGTGTTTCAAAAGAGTCATAAATAACAGATGCATCATAGTTCTTACTTAGTTTATCTGTATAGCTTTTCTTCACTTGATCTTTAAACTTATCTTTAATAAACATAGCATTAGCGAAAGACATATTTTCACTATTTATATATTTCCTAGACTTATAGTCTCCAATAATAGCATCTATTTCTTTTTTACTACTACCACTTGCTCCACTACTTAACATTGATAAAGCATATTTGATAGATAATGGACTATATAACATATTATTTTTATTATTTTCAAGTTTTAAAAATGATAAGTCAAACTCTTCTAGACCATTAGATGACATCTTATAAGCTGAATAGTATTCCTTATTATCATTTTTTATAGTGGTATTTTTCTTTTTATTCTTATTAAGATAAATATAACCAAAAGCTCCTCCCATAATAATCAGTACTAGTATTACAACAAAAACAATTTTTCTTTTCTTTTTCATATAAATCTCCCATCCTTACTTAGAGGATACATTAAATTTATTTAAATAGCAATAAATTTTTATGGTTTAAGGGCTGTCATCGGTAAAATATAGATACCCGTTTTAGGATCTTTTACAACTGCTTGATAATTTCCAACAATTATGCACATAAGCTTAGGTTTTTTCACCATATTATCTTGAAAGATAAGTAAATTTTTAGTAGCTTCTTCTATCTGATTACTACCAAGTTTTATTTCAACTGCTGCATAATCACCATCAGAAACCTCTAATCCAGTAATATTATCTCTAAAGTGATATAAGTTTCCACCAAGACTTTCTATATATATTCTTAAGTCTCTTTCCACTAATGATTCAAATAGAAAACCAAATGTTTTTAAATCACTTAGTAACTTATCAACAGTAAGACTTAAACTAGCACAAGCAAGAGATGGATCAACAAAGTGTCTTTTAGGAGACTTTCCAATTCTCTTAGGAAAACGATAATTAGAGCTATATAAAGTCCATTATCAAAAGGTACTTTCTTTACCATTTAACAGTTTCTTTTCTCACTTATCTTTTCAAAAATCTTCTAACCAAACTTAATTGTTTATATCTATCATAAATACAATCATCATTTAAATCTATTAATTCATCTAAATACGGAACTTGACCAATAGGATTATTTCTATCAACTAACATATTTGCATACATTTTTGCATTTTCAAGAGTTGTTATTTTATCAGATAATTTATGATATTGTTTTTTAGTTAAACATTGAATTTCTTTAGCATATATTAAATAATAAAATGAAATCAACATTGATATTCTATCTAAATTAGATGACAATAGAATTTTTTCATCCCTGTAATCAATAAGAAATCTCTTCATTAATATAGATATAAATGGTGCTATATGCCCATCATAACTACATCCGTCTAAATCACAAAATGCTACATTTCCATTATCATTAACTAAGATGTTTTCGAAACTTAAATCTTGACATATTATATTATTACTATGAATTGTTCTTAATATTTTACTAGCTTTTAAAACATAATCAAATAATTTTTTACTATCTACATATCTAACTGAAAATTTATCGGATAATGGTATTGAATTATGAAAATAATCCATAGTATATCCTTGCAATTTTCCCCCTTTGACAATCAATTTTTTTGGTAATAATACATTGTTTATTCTTATTCCATCCATATCAAGAAGTTTTTTATACAGCAATTCTTTTTCACCGTCATATAGTCCATCTAAAATTTTAAAACATACATTTCCATCTCTATATAGCGTAGCTTTTGTTCCTTGATGTTTTAATTTTTGTAAAGAGTGAAAATTAATATCATTTAACTTTATTTGTTCCATAGTTATTTTCTTAACTCCAATCTATTCATATCTTTATCGATTTTTCTAACTACATCATCACATTCTATTTGCTCTTTAAAATGGCTAGTTTTACTTATCAAAGTTTTTTGCTCTACATTTGGATAAAGTCTAAAAACATATCTTTTAAGTACTTTCATATGACCACCTCAATTCATTGGAATATAGTGTATCATATAAAACAAATGTTGCAATAACTATTTAAAACTTTTTATAACTTTCCTATTATTGAAGTTTTGCTTTAATCTTTTCGTGGTGGGTTTAGTTTTAATAAACGCACTTTCCTTATATATGAAAAAGAAAGACTATTCATCTTTCTTACTAATCATTCTAACTAAAGCTTTATCCTTAAAACTTAAACACTTAATAACTTTATTCATCGTCTCTATATTCATATCTCTAATAAGATTAATATAGTGATCACAAAAGTCATGATATAAATTAAGATCAGTTACAATACTATTAACCATCGCTTCTTTATAATCTGTCTTCATCACTTCAGAAGATATCCATACTTTCTTAACTCTTTCCAAATCTTTAACATCTACTACTAAGTTATTTAACTTTTCATTTAATAAAGCTAGATAACCATCTTCATCTAAAACATCAGTTTCTACTATAAAGGTTAAAATATCTCCCGCTTTATCAAAACAATAGCCATCCATCATAGCTAAATTATTATTTCTAACTTTTTCTTGAAAGATAGAAGTATTTCCAAAATTAATTGATAAAAGCATATTTAAGTATAAATCTAATATCATATCATCTTTAATAGGAAAACTATCACGTTTCATTTTATAACCAATACATAGTTTTTCTCTTTTAACATCTTTTATAATAGTTTCTTCTTCTTTTACTACTTCTAGCTTTTCATGAATCACTTTTTTCTTTACTTTACTATTATTATTAGTAAACCCTAATTTATTAAATTTACTATTAACAAGAGGAATAACTTCATCGACATTAAATACTCCTCCTATTACTAAAAACATATTCTCTGGTCTATAAAAAGTATTATAGCAGTCATATAATAACTCCTTAGTAATATTTTTAATATCTGTATCTTTCCCTGCTACTGGGTATTTCAAAGGATATTCATGATATAGGTTATCAGCTAAAGTACAGAAAGTTTGATAATCAGGATCATCTTCTCGCATATGTATCTCTTCTGTAATGATACCTTGTTCTTTCAAGACATTCTCATCAGTAAAATAAGGCGTTAAGACAAAGTTTAACAACTCTTCTAAGTTTTCTTTAAACTTTTTATTACCAGATACAACATAACAAGTTGTATCATAATTAGTAAAAGCATTTACATAGCTTCCTGTTGAAGCATAAAACTCAAAAGGAGCAGGTTCTTCTTTCATTTCAAAACATTTATGCTCTAAAAAGTGGGCTATTCCATGGGGAAAATCAACCATTTTCTTTTTACCAACTGGCTCAAAACTATTAGTTAAAGCCCCATAATAAGTACCAAGATTAATAAAATAATTTTTTTTCTTAGAATTCTCATCTGGTAATAATATAACATCTAGCCCATTAGCAAGTTTTTCTCTATAGTAATAAGTATCAGTTCCTTTTATTTCAATTTTATTCATTATTTACCCCCTTTAAACAAAATACTGTATGAAGAGAAACTTTATTAGCTACCGCTAGTATCTCCTCTTTTGTTACCATTAACATCTTTTCTCTTTTAGTCTTAAAGTCATCTGATCCTAATACTTCCATCATATAATAACAATCAATTATCTCAAGTGGACTTTCTAACATATCATCTAAAGCAGTAGTAAAATACTCTTTTGCCTTTACTATATCACTATCCGTAAAGTCCCCTTTCTTTAACCTTTTAATCTGTTTTTTAACCAGATCTAAAGCTTTATCTTCTTTAGTAGGTGTTACACCTGATCTAATTAATATTAAATCATCACACTTATTGGGAGTACTTCCTATATAGTAAGCAAGAGAAGATTTTTCTCTAACCTCTTGAAATAGTAAAGAGTTTTCTCCCCCACCAAGTATTATATTATATAGTGTTAAAGGATAATTTCTCTCATATAATGTTAAATCTTTTAAAGATAAAGCTATTGCTAATTGACTCTGCTTAGCATCTACTAACTCTTCTACATACTTAGTTTTCTTTCTTTCACATACATTTAAATGTAAATCATCATTTCTCTTTTTAAAAGTATTAATATTAAAGGTATCTTCTACCATTTCTTTAACACTATCTACATCTATATCACCTAATACAAATATATCAATTAAATCATGATTAATCATATATAAGTAATAGTCATATAAATTTTCTTTAGTAATACAATCTAAGTCTTCTAAATATCCTACTTGTCTAATAGAAACACTACTATCTTTATCTATTTCATCTAGTAGTCTAACAGTAGCATATCTTGCTTTATCATCTTCTAAACTTTCCAAATTAGACTTCATCCTAGAGTATACAACTTTAAAATCATTCTCTGTAAAAGCATTATCTATAACATTAGGATTCAATAAAATAGACGAGAAGAAAGAAAGACACTTCTTAAAGTTTCCTTCTTCTGTATATTTATCATTTAATACTTTTAAAGTATATATTGTATCAAAATAATTGCCTAATCTTCTAGAATTATAATTAACAGTAGCAGCATACAAGTCTTGAGCTTTTAAAGTCATCTCTCTTTTAGTAGGATAATCTTTACAAGATAAGAATAACATACTATTTAAAAAGTTTCTCTTAGTAATTATATCTTTATCAGCTCTTTCTCTTAAATAAATTTTTACAGTTATAGTTTTATAATTATTAGTTTTAATAAAATGTAAGTTATAAGAACCTAAATCTTTTTTTGTATATTGCATATTATCACCTTTTTCTAGTATTTACTTTAATATTATTTTTTATTCAATAACTGTATCAAGTGCTACGGTAATCATCTGATCAAGAGCTTGTTCTCTATCATGACTAGATAGTTCAATTTTTTCATACATAGAGTCAACTACCGTTAAGATACAAGCTGCTTTTTTATTTAGATGTTTACTTATACAGTATAAAATCGCTCCTTCCATTTCAGATACTAAAGTATCAATTTTACTATCATAATTTTTCATATAACGGTCTTTATCAACATAAACATCAAAGATATCACTAGTCATAATAGTACCTTTTTCTACTCTTGCTCCAGCATCAACTGCATGTTTATAAAGTGAATTTACAACTTCCTCATCCCCAGAAAATACTTTATTATCATCATCAAAGAATAATTTAGGATAACTTGATAAGGTATAAGCATCTTCTCCTATTACTAAATCACGTACTTTAACACTTTCTTTATTACTACCACAAGTACCTATTCTAATAATTTTATCTACATCATAAAAGTGATATAACTCATAAGCATAAATACCAATAGATGGTCCACCCATACCTGATGCAAAGATAGTAACATCTACTCCTTTATATTTACCAGTAAAACCAAGCATACCTCTAGTTTGATTAATACATCTTGCATCTTCTAAGAATTTATTTGCTATATATTTAGCTCTTAATGGATCTCCTGGCATCAATACTCTTTTTGCAATATCATCTTTACTACTTTCTATATGTGCTGTCATAATTAAAACCTTCTTTCTACTTTAATTCTATCATGATAAATACTTTTTTAAAAGAAAAAAGCAACCTCTTTACACAAGGTTACTTTAATTATCAAGCAATAACAACAGTTCCTTTACCACCTAACTTATTTTCTAACCAACTCTTAGTAGTTGCATCTTTAGTTATTATGTTTATAGTAGATGGAACACCATTAAACATATTATTATAACTAGTTACTTTTTCAAATGTGGCATTTCTAAAGTCTAGGCTTGTTAACCTTGTACAATTATAAAACATATTACCCATATTTGTTACGTTTGATGTATCAAAATTACTTACATCTAGACTTATTAAATTGCTACAATAAGAAAACATACCAGACATATCTGTTACTTTTGAGGTATCAAAGTTACTTAAATCTAGACTGGTCAAATTGAAAGAATTATAAAACATAGAACTCATATTTGTTACTTTTGATGTATCAAAATTACTTAAATCTAAACTTGTTAAACTGCTACATTCATAGAACATTGCACTCATATTTGTTACTTTTGAGGTATCAAAATTACTTACATCTAGACTTGTTAAACCGATATTACATCTAAAAAACATAGAACTCATATTTGTTACTTTTGAAGTATCAAATTTACTTACATCTAAACTTGTTAATCTGCTACAATATTGAAACATATAACTCATATCTGTTACTTGTGATGTATCAAACTTACTTACATCTAGACTTGTTAAACTGCTACAATGAGAAAACATACCAGACATATCTGTTACTTTTGAGGTATCAAATTTACTTACATCTAGACTTGTTAAACTGTAACAGTACTCAAACATCCTACCCATATCAGTTACTTTTGAAGTATCAAATTTACTTACATCTAGACTTGTTAAACTGCTACAATTTTGAAACATTTGATACATACTTGTTACATTTGATGTATCAAACTTACTTAAATCTAAACTTGTTAAACTGCTACAAGAACCAAACATACCTCCCATATTGGTTACGTTTGATGTATCAAGTAAATTAATGTTTTCTATCTCAGTTAATTTTGAAAATTTATAAAACAAATAACTACTACTATAATTGGCTATTACTCCACCATTACCTTGTATATACAAAGTATTAGTTGTTGTATCATCTGTATTTGGTACTAATCTTGCCATTACGGTTTTATTTTTAGCAGATGATATATCCCACGACTCACTTTCTCCCTCTATTTTATTAATTGAATCTTGAAATACTATCTTTGTTACTG
>OLNF01000855.1_pt1 | contig 27003 bp, 20 predicted proteins | sample 1673061 | NCBI WGS metagenome assembly OLNF01 (sample SAMEA3136751, study PRJEB25190) | human gut metagenome
AGGGGCGGTACACACCAACCAATGCCTACGGCAAGCGGGAAAGCCACAATATCTACGCGAAAACGCGCGAGGAATGCGAAGAAAAGCTCGCGGAAATGATTGCAGAGGTTAAGGCGCAAATCAAGGCGGAAAAAGAGAAAATGACAGGGTGACCGAAAAAGTCACCCTGTCAAAATTCGAGATGCAGTAGACAAAGAAAAATCATTTTTTGCGATTGAGTTTCCAAAGAAAATAAAAGTCTTGGTTTTCTATTGTATTGCCAGCAGTTAGTTTTCTTTCTATTGTTGATGTTATATATTTAGCCATTGCCTCTGTTCCTCCAACAGCAGTAATAATTGCTGGAGCATTTTCGGGTATTACCGAATTCATAACCCCCAAAGTAACTGTAGCGGAAGTAACAAGCAACTCACCGATATTCTTAAAAATTTGCATTTTCCTTGACCGTTTGAACATTGTATCAAGTTTGACGAAGGCAGGGTAAATTATATCATCATATATATCCGATGCTTCTGTAGTTTGAGTGGTTGCAAGATATGCTTGAGTAGCCTTATCTAAAGCAATACGATATTCATTGAATGAATCTTGTTCCGAATCGCGCAATTTTAAAATAGTATCTGTATCTACATTTTCCAAAAAAGGCATTTCAAACACCGGAGGTGTCAATGATGCAGTGATTTTATTTGTGCTCAAAATTTCTTTGTGAATAGGCTTGTCCGTGATATACTTTGAACGATAGGCTGAACTTATGAAGGTTTCAAATCTGGATGTTATATAACAATCTTCTACATGTCTTTGAATGAAATGCGATATAAATGTTTTGTCTGTTATGATCGAAGGAAAAGATTTTATTTGCTCCATAACATTGGTTTCGTATTCTCCATATACATTCACATATGCATCGTGATTGGGGAATAACTCGGGAAGATTTTTGATTACAATGCACCCGTTTTTAGTTTTTGAGTTATATTCTATAACTTCAAGTACGGCTTTCTCAGAGTACTTTTGTGAAATGGGGTTAAGTGACAACAAGGCATCTTCGTTGCAAATACACTTTGCAAAACAATCTGGACAAATAGAAAAATGAGGCGGAATAATTTTTGCAATGTTACGAACAATCAATTCTGAGTATAGAAAAATCAAAGAGCAGTCACTCATTAAATGATATCGATACTCAAATTCCTTGTGCTTGTCATCAGAAAAATCAGGGATATGAGGATTAGTTATAGAGTTTACTATAAAATACACCGTATCACCATACAGTGACGCAAATTTATTAAAAACAGACGCACGTTGTAATTTGCAATGATATTCCTCGCATCCACCAAAGCCACACAGTTCCATAGATGGTGCAAATGAATAAGGGGAATAATCCGATATGCTCCAGTCTTCATATGCTAACTCTTGTAGATATTCATGGAGAGAAATAATGGTTTCGAGGTTGCTCTTAAAAAAATAATCTTGGATGTTATCAAAATTTGTGAGACCAATTTCATTCATGTATTCAACTATCTTGCTCATTATATCCTCCCATAAAAGAAAAAGCCGCAGAGTCTCCCCCTGCGGCTCTCTTGCGGTCAAAACCGCCTAATTGGTCGGAGTGGCGAGGCTCAAACTCGCGGCCTCCGCATCCCAAATGCGGCGCGCTATCAACTGCGCTACACCCCGATAGTTATTAAATTGTGGTCGTGTAAGTGGTCAAATCTGTGGTCAAACACAGTTCTGACTGCCTTTTTTCATTTGCCAAACCGCCCAAAATCCGCACGGTTGAAGGGCTTTCGGCGGTTGGCACCGATAAACGTCAGAAATGCCGTCTATGCTCCCAAATGCGGCACGCTATCAACTGCGCTACACCCCGGTTTATTGATTTTTGCAAGATATCGGATTTTGAATTCCTATATTTCGAATTTCCATGTTTTGAACGAGGATGAAAATGTGCGTACTTTCCGCCGTGCGCAACTGCGCACGGCGGATCCAGTATACTCATCATAACCTGCGAAACGTGCTCATGACAATCGAAAAGAATCCGACTTCGAAGAAAAATCAAACACGACGGAACAGGTCGTTATCCCAAAAAAGCACGCTTTCGCGTGCTTTTTCTTGGTCTGAGTGACTGGACTTGAACCAGCGGCCTCTACCACCCCAAGGTAGCGCGCTACCAACTGCGCCACACCCAGATATTGAATCGTTATTCCGATTTCGAGCTTTATTAGTATACCACAAAACCGCTGTGCAGTCAATCCTTTTTTGCAAAATAAAACGAAGAATTTTGTCATTCGGGTGAAAATACGACATTTGGTCCTCCGTTGGACGTTCGAAACGGTAAAATCGAGTGTAAAATCACGCAAAACGCCTTCGCCTACACAAATATACAAAGACGAACCGGGTTTAGTTATGTTTCGCAATTTGCGCATTCTCATGTCCTTTTCAGAGCCGATTCGGGGAGCTCAGGCGGTCTTTTGACAGTCTTTTTGACAGTCTTCAAAGAAAAACGCACCGAAAATGACGGTCGCCGCTCTGCCGGAGAAGGCATTACGGCGACCGTTCCACAATCAATCTATTCGACATCAAAGCCGAGCTGAGCGTCCGCATTTGTATACGGCTTTACCCCATTATACGGAATCCCGAGATGCTCATATGCAAGGCGGGTCACGCATCTGCCTCGCGGAGTGCGGCTGAGAAATCCGATCTGCATGAGGTACGGCTCATAAACGTCCTCAATCGTAACCGCTTCCTCGCCGACCGTAGCGGCAAGCGTATCAAGTCCGACCGGTCCGCCGTCGTAAAAATCGATGATGGTTTTTAGCATTCTGCGGTCGGTATTGTCGAGCCCGAGCTCATCTATCTCGAGCATCTGAAGCGCGCCTCTTGCCGACTCGAGAGTGATCGTGCCGTCTCCGCGAACCTGTGCGTAATCGCGCACGCGCTTTAGCAGTCTGTTTGCGATACGCGGAGTACCGCGGCTTCTCGAAGCTATTTCGAGCGCGCCGTCCTCGGTGATCGGAATCTTGAGTATACCCGCACTGCGCCGCACGATTGCGGACAGCTCCTCGGGAGAGTAAAGCTCAAGCTTCAGGATTACACCGAAGCGATCGCGCAGCGGTGTTGTAAGCTGTCCCGCGCGTGTTGTGGCCCCTATAAGCGTGAAGTGCGCAAGCGGGACGCGAATCGAGCGTGCTGCCGGTCCCTTTCCGATGATTATATCAAGCGAAAAGTCCTCCATCGCGGGATACAAAATCTCCTCGATCGAGCGCGAAAGGCGATGTATCTCGTCGATAAAAAGAACATCTCCCTCGCCGAGGTTGGTGAGAAGTGCGGCAAGGTCGCCCTGCTTTTCAATTGCAGGTCCCGAGGTCACGCGGAAATTCACGCCGAGTTCGGCGGCGATTATGCCGGACAGCGTTGTTTTTCCGAGACCCGGAGGTCCGTAAAGCAGCACATGATCAAGATAATCCCCTCGCAGCTTCACCGCGTCAATATATATTTTGAGAATCTCCTTTGCCTTCTCCTGTCCGATATACTCGTCCATATCGAACGGGCGAAGGCTCACCTCGTTTTCGTTATCCTCGGATGTCGCATCCGTGGATACTATTCTGTTTTCAAAATCGAAATCGTCCATATGTGACCTTCTTTCTCAGTCAGCGGTCAGTTGGAAGTCAGATATGCAAGCGCGGCTTTGATGATCTCATCGGTTCCCGCGGATGTATCGCAGAAGCTAAGTGCCTCATTGACATCCGCCTGCGAATATCCGAGAACGAGCAGTGCGTCACGGGCATCCGAAACTGCGGAAGTAAATGCGGCTGAAGGCACACTTCCCTTGCCCGCAGAGCGTTTGGTCTGCGATGCTCCGGACAGTGTCGGGAACGCTTTCTGCATCTTATCCTTCAACTCAAGCACAACACGTCCAGCAGTTTTTGCGCCGACGCCTTGAGCCTTTGATATCGACTTCGTGTCCTCAGCCGCGATAATACCGGAAAGCTCGGTCGGAGAATAGAGCGAGAGAATTGCCATTGCCGCCTTCGGTCCGACCCCGGATACCGTGATAAGCATCTTGAAGCAGCGCAGTTCATCGCGATCCGGAAAACCGTAAAGCTCTACGGCATCTTCCCTCACCTGCATATGGGTGAAAAGTCTCACTTCCGCTCCGCCGTTTTCATCAGGCTGAGGAAGGCGTGAAAACGCCGGCGCGGAAAGTGCAACGCAATATCCGACTCCGCAGCAGTCTATAATGCAGTTGAGTTCGACCGGATCCGCAAAAATCAGTCTTCCCGTCAGGCAGGCTATCATTCACTTTCTCCTTCACTGCTTCCGTCATGCGCTTCCCTTTCGGAATCGCATTCGGTGTCCGAATTCTCGGCTGTTTCATTCGCGCCCGAAGCGTCGCCGTCGGTGAGAGGCTTCGCATCCGAAATATTCTCCGAAGTCTCCGTGATATCCTCCGACAGCGCAGTGTCGGAGATTTCTCCGTCCGTTCGAGATTCCGTAAGTGCTGCTCCGACGCGGACACGGCGCTTGCGGAGGAGGTACTCGCCGATCCACATGAGCGCAAATATCACAACTCCCGCGCAGGAGATCATGATTCCGTAAACCGCACAGTCGGGACGGTATTTCATCTCAAGGTTATAGCTTCCCGCGCTCAGGCGGAATGCGGTAAGACCGTTCATCACCTCAAAGGTTTCGACAGCGTTTCCGTTGGCGCTCACCTTCCATCCCTCATCGTAAGGGATAGAGGTATAGATAAGCTCCTGACCGGGGAGAACGTGAATCGTTCCGCAGAGTGTGTCCTCGGTATGGTAATTCACGTTGAACTCACTTGTCTTAAGCTTAGGCATCGCTTCGGTGAAAACGTCCTCATCGAAATAGTAGAAATAATCGCAGTTATCCTTCAAATAGAGATTGTCCTTCTGAAGCTCAAGGCGGATCTCCACGTTTTCGCCGGGCTCAAAAATTCCGATGTCGACTATACGGCAGGTTTCGTTTGCGAAATATGTGTCCTTCGCCGCGCCGTTTACATAGAGTTTGCATTCGCGCGTATAGTCGCTCGGGATATACATAAGCACGTTTTTGCTGTTTTCCGCCTCAAACGAAAGTGTTACGGAGGAAATATCGCTGTCCGAGCTCTTGGTGTATTTTATATGGCCGGATGTGTAGTTCTGAGTGCAGTTCATCGTGTTGATAATCGAGGACTGCTTGAGCGGCTTGAATATCTTGACTCCATCCTCCTCGCCGAGCATTGCGGCGACCGTATCGTTCATACGCTCAAACGGAGATTTATACTGTGTCTCATCAAAGGAAGCAAGCGCTTCATTGACTCCCGCGGCAATCGACATTGCGTAGGGATTTTCGTAGATGAACACGCTGCCGACCTGAGACTTCTTTTCATAAAGAGAGCTCATAAGAGAAACATTCTCGGTCATGATATACTTTATTCCGAAGATCGAATCGAACACGGGAGTTGCGCCGAGATATTTCGACCAATGAGATTTCGACGAAATTCCGTAATCTCCGAGAAGCTTTATCGTGGAGGCATTCAGGGTCGATGTGGAATTGGACACGCCGTATATACCGAGTGCCATATTATCGTTTGTTTTTCTGTGCGACGTCTTTTCCATGCGGTAGAAGCCGGGATCGTCCTCTTTAAGCTTATCCACCACGGGCGAATACTTATCGATGAAATCTCGGAATCCGGTGCGCTTTGAATAAACAACGTCGTCATCGAGATCGACAAGATTTGCAAGTCCCGCGGTATACGCCTCAAACGAAACAATCATCACAAGGACGAGCGCCGTCGTATTTCTTATATTTTTAACGCTCCATGTAGCGCCGCGGAGAAGGAGGAGATATGCGACAATAAATCCGATCGACGGCCAAACGCTTGTCAGGTCGGGAATGTTTTCGTATTCAAGCTTCTGCAGAACAAACAGTACAAGCGTTATAACGCCCGCGCTTATAATGATCGGGCGGTAGCCTATATCCCGTATATTCTCATATGCTTTGTAAGCCATGATAATGAAGAGAAAGCAAAGCATAAAGGAATAGCGGTAGTTCAGCCAATTGGGGCGCTGCATGCCGTGCCATACGAGGTCAAGCGTCGATGCATTGAAGCTGAACACCATGAAGAGAACAAGTATCGCAGTTGCGATCTTCTCGCGGAGGCTGATCTTCTTCACGAAGAAATACAGCGGAAGAAGGATAAAGGTGAGCATTCCGCAGTAAACAAAAGGCCAGCCCTCGGGACGCACGGTATCGTACGATCCGAAATACATCTTTGAGACAAGATCGAGAAAATCGAATTTCTGACTGAGGGCATAAGAAGGATGTGTGAAATCGGACTTGCCGAAGGTCAAAGCCTGATACGAACTCCATATATAGACAGCAGAAATAATTATGGCAACGGCTGAAAACACCGCCATTTTCCCGATGGTCTTTGCAAGATGGAATTTCACGCCGAGGGGATTTCTCTCATCGGGGGAAAGAGAATAATAATAGTAGAAAAAATAAAGCGCGACGAAAATACAGGTCATATATCCAATATAGAAGTTCGACATTATCGCAAGCGAAAGCGTAATGATAAACATCTTGTATTTGCCGTTCTTTATGATGTTTTCAACGCCGAGAAGGATGAGCGGAAGGTATATGAGGTTGTCGATCCACATCGTATTATGCTGCATAACGACAGCATATGCACAGAGCGCATAAAGCGTGGAGAAAACGACCGTCATCGGTCGGTTGCGCTTTCTTGTGGCTTCAATATACGAACCGAAGGTAAGTCCGCAAAGTCCCGTCTTCAAAAGGAACATGACAAGCAGCGCTTCGGTGATATGAGTTTCGGGAAAAAGTGCGACGATCGCCGAAAACGGGCTTGCGATATAGTACCCTATTATACCGAGGAACTCTCCGCCGAGAGAACGCCGGAAGGAATAAAGCAGACTTCCGCCTTCCGTGATTATATCGCGGAGCGCCTGGAAGAAGTAGACGTACTGTCCGTTCAAATCCAACACAAGCACGCTGTTCTCACCAAACGGATACACTTCCATCGTTATATAGATCAGCCACATGATCGCGGCGGGAAGGAAAAAGCATATAAGAAGGTACTTACGTTCTCTGAGCGTTTTACGCCAGAAATTCTTTATGCCGTGTCCTTCGAGATCTATCTCCGGGAGCTTTTTGCTTTCTTCGGCAGCGGCTGATACCGCCCCGGGAACGGTGCGTTCCCCTGCACATTCAGCCGAGGTTTCACCGACGGGCGAAACATCTTCAACATTATTGTTTTCGAAATCCATATTCACTCACCATTTCAATGCTCTTCCCCGTTCGGTGCGTCGGAAACGGCGCCGTCCGGAGTTGTGATCTTTTTTATCGAACGTTCAAGCTTGATCCGCGGAACCGTCATATCTCTTCCGCACTTTCGGCATATGATTCGCACGTCAGAGCCGACACGCACTGTGTCGAAGCTTTTGCCGCCGCACGGATGCGGCTTTTTGAGCTCAAGTATATCCCCGGGGGATATCTTAATTATCTTTGCCATATCAGAGCTTTTCAAAACGGTCTACGCCCAAAACGAACACGGTGGCACCGCCGACCGTAACCTTTTCGGGCAGACTGTCGTCATGAACGCTTCTGCCGAGTGCGGGAGTCGTCTGATCGCGCGTTGCGCAGCATTCAGAAAGAATACTGATAACGCGGTCCTCGCTTTCCTCCTCCGTGCCGATCAGAAAAGTGGTATTGCCGACCATGAGAAATCCTCCCGTGGTAGAAAGCTTCGTTACCAAAAAACCTTCCTTTGTGAGCGCACTTGCGGCAATCGCACTGTCTTCATTATTCACTATTGCAAGTATCAGTTTCATAACATATTCCCCCGAAAGCAGAAAATTATAAGTAACTCAATATTATATGACGGCTTCTTCTGTCAAGCGCTTCGATATCCGGTATCTCATACCGGTTATCGCTCGCGTCTTTGATAAGAACACGTTTGCCGTAAAAAAGCTTTATGTCGCTGTGCCTGTTTTTAACCGTTACCGATACATTTCCGAAATTCGTCTCGACGGAAAACGTGAGCAGACCGAATTTGTCGGTAAATCCGTTAAAGGCGCATATTTCCGGTATACGGTAGTAATCGGTAAGGCACGCTCTGATCGCTTCGGCACTTTTTTTGTCAAGCGAGTCGAGAGAGCGCACAATCATCTGTTCCTTACCCTCTTCATTGAGGAGGCTTATGTATCTGTCGGGTCCGGAAAGCGGAAAGAGCCGTCTCGGCTCAAGCGCATTGATCCGCTCACCGCCGAAAAGCTCGGCGTCAACCTGACAGAATGACGACGGAGTAAAGCGAACGCTGTCTCCGTCCACATATTTTCTTGACATATTGATTCTCCGTTAAGCACCGCAGTGCAGGTAAAGCTGTTCCGGTGCCGCGCACAGCGGCGGTCGGCGTATGCAGCAAAGTTTTATTAAAAAACAAAAACCGGTTTCACGTCGGAGTTTGACGCATTGCGTCATTTTCGCAGACACGGTAATTGAATGTACAAGTACAGATAATGCTATAGCGTGTCCTATTATACCATCAAGCAAAAATGCTTGCTTGCAAGGGCATTTTTGCGAAACCGTCAATGTCGAGTCCGCGCGAAGCGCGGAAAGGGGCATAAGCCCGTGCTGTTTATCGTCCCGATAAACAGCCTCGAAGATATTATACCATATTTCGCGCCGGAAGGCAAATGTTTTTAATGAAGCAGAGAATCCTCCGCTCCGCTGCCGTCGATCTGTCCCTGTCCGGCAGACTGTATTTGCACGAGCCTGTAATACTTTCCCTTCTTTGCAAGAAGCTCGGCGGGAGGACCGCACTCAATTATCTCGCCCTGATCCACAACTACAATCTTGTTTGCGCGCGCAAGGGTTGACAGACGGTGTGCGATCATAAGCGTCGTTCGACCCGCGATAAGCCTGTCGATTGCCTCCTGAATAAGGTGCTCCGTCTCCGAATCGACCGCCGCCGTAGCTTCGTCAAAGATAAGTATTCCCGGATTCTTGAGCACGGCGCGCGCGATCGATATTCTCTGACGCTCGCCGCCGGAAAGTCCGACTCCGCGCTCGCCGAGAACGCTGTCGTATCCGTCGGGACAGCGCGCGATAAACTCATGCGCATTCGCTATATCCGCAGCGGCAATAACCTCTTCCACCCCCGCATTCGGCGATCCGTATGCAATATTGTTGAATATCGTATCGTGGAACATCATCGGCTCCTGCTGAACATAACCGACACAGCTTCGCCAATAGGAAAGATCGATATCGCGCAGGTCAGTTCCGTCTATAAGAATTTTTCCCTCATAGCTATCGTAAAAGCGAAGCAGTAAATTGATCAGAGTCGATTTGCCCGATCCTGTCGTTCCGACGATTCCTACAATATCACCCTTTTCAATGGTGAGGTTTACATCGCGTAAGACCTTTTTTGATTTGTCAAAGGCGAAATTGACATGTGAGAACTCGATCTTTCCGTCTATTTTCGACGGGCGCTTGCCCTTGCCGAAATCCGCCTCCGGTTCGGCGTCGAGAATATCCATAATCCTCTCGGCAGACGCAACGGCGCCCTGATATGTATCGTTGAGAGTTGCAAAGAAGTTTACAGGACCGTAGAAAAGTCCGGTGTAGGTGAGGAACGAAACAAGCGTACCGAGCGAAAGCGACGTGGGATTGTGAATGACATTCTGACCGCCTATCAGCCAGATAAGGATACATCCCGTATTTACGGCGAGGTTTATTCCTGCGGGATAAGCGGACAGCACCGGTGCGAAGCGCTTATCTGTTTTGAACCATTCGTCCATATACTTGCGGAATTTACTTGAAGCACGTTTTTCGCCGGAGAAGGACTTCACCACGCGAACACACGGAATCGTGTCCGTAAGAAGTGACGACACCGCGGCTCCGCGCCGCCATATACGTCGGTAAAACGGTGCGATATAATTCGAGAATCTGAGTGAGCAGAATACAATTATCGGAACCGGAATCAGCGCAAGAAGCGTAAGCTTCCAATTCATGAACATCATTATCGCAATGATTCCGATCAACGTGAAAAACTGCACTATGACTTCCTGCGAAATCCGCATGATAAACGCCTGAATGGTAGCTGTATCGCCGTTTATGCGGTTGATTACGGCGCCTGTCGATGTTTTGTCGTAAAACTTCATCGAAAGATACTGCGCGTGTTCGTAGATATCCGTTTTCAGGGATGCCACTATGCTGTTTCCGGACACTCTCAGCATATAGTTACGAATCGACGAAAGGATGAACAGCACAAGATACGAGATGAACAGAAAGCCTACAACCAAAAAAAGCGAATTGACCTTGCCGGACGGAATTATGTCGTCAACAAGCATTTTTGTTATGTACGGCGGAAGAAGTGTGATCGATGTGGTTACCAGTGAAATCACAAGAGCGACCACAAGCGCGGGAAGCTGCGGGCGGATATATTTCCAGAATTTCCGAACCATCTTGCCCCGCCCGGCGCAGCCGTAGCATACCGCCCCCGGGCTTGACAGCGTCCTTCCGCAGTTCGGGCATATCCGCTTTTCCTTTTCAAATGAGTCCTCAAGTGCGCCGAGCTCATCCGAAAAATCCTTTCCCGACGATGCCGCACAGATAAACACGGCGGCGGCTTCGGCGTGGGACGCGCAGGCATATGTACAGCGGAAAATGTTTTTGCGTTTTCCTCCGATTTTAACGGAGAGAACCGCATTTCCGTACATACGCTTTACAGCTGCGTCCTCGATCTCTTCAAACGAAGCCGAGAACACTTCAGCGTTTTCTCCGTCAAGCGAAATAACTTTGCTTTTTGTTGCAAGCAGCAGCGACTCGGAGTAGCGCGAACCGGAATCAAGATCGCCGCAGATCGCGAAAAGAATCTCTTCATTTCCCGCTGCAGCGGAAGCTTTTTCAAAGAGCGAGGGCGGGATTTCCTTATTTGATATGGGAATTTTCATAAACAAGCACCTTTTGGATTCACTTTGCAAATAAACAAAATACGCCGTCCGCGTCGTGACAGTGACAACGCGGACGGTGACGGCGTCATCGTATTTACAAAAGACATTATGGACTAAAAAAGGGGCGGTGTCAATAGCTTTTGAAGATTTTTCCGATAAAATTCACGCTGTATTAAAGTAATCGTGAAAAGTAATCCTTCAAAGCCGTAAGGACGGCGATGCCGCCGTCCTTACACGCTGTTATGTCATTCCCACCAATTCCCGAAATACTTTGTTGTTCCCGACATCAGTGCGGCGGGATTATCTTTTGTTATATCAAATCCGTCGAAGAAGCCTTCGTCCGAGGACATCTTTTTGTCTCCGTCCGTTTCGAAATAAAGCGGATAGTCGGCGCAGTCGCCAACGAAAGCATTCCACCGTGCAAGATACTCGTTTTTCTCATCACCTGCACCGCCTTTATACATTCCGTCATACGAAGCAATAAGCCCGATATACTTCATCTGCATGGAAAGTCGGCGGACGCGGAATTCCTGCTTTTCGTTTGCGGCAAGGTGCGCCGCATCGTCAAACAGCGTTATCATATAATCGTACATCTTCGCGTAAAATCCGAGGTCAATCCGTTCGGCGGGATTTGACCACGCCATGGAGCTCCAGCATTTATCTCCGCCCGACCTATCCCACAGTACGGCATATTCGCATATATTCTCATATCCCGGACCGTACATGATCTCGAAATACTCTTTTATCATTGCGATATACTCTTCGTCGGTCACATCGCAATTCCACTGGAGCACGCGGTAAAGATAGTCGAGTATACCGTCCGTAGGATTTATGAACATCGGATCGACAAAAATCCCGTCAACGCCGTATTTCTTCGCGAATCTGAAATCGTCAAGAATGTTGAAGAGCATGCAGCTTGAAAACGGACTTGCAAACCAAGTGCCCGGATAAAACCAAACACCGAACATATCGGTCATTGTACTCCACGTTTTCATTTCCTCGGCGTAGACCGCGTTTGAAACATCCCCTGCCGAGCATTCCTCCCCGCTCAGCGGATGATTGTAGCAAACGTGCTTGTTAAGATCGTTATAGAAGCAGTACCAGACGGACACGTTAGGGCTGAGCTTTGTTTTCTGCGGGGGCTTGGTGGTTCCCAGGTATGCCCCCATAACAACGTATACGGCGGGATCGATCTCCGCGATCGCATCTGCAACGGCGTTTGTGAAGCGCACGACAGGAGCGGCGTTTGTCCTGTCGTATGCGATAAGCGCCATGCAGTCCTTACATTTACAGAAAATGTCCGAATCGACCTGACACACGTCAATCGCCACAATCTCGCGCCCGACCCGAAGCCCCGAAGCAAGCATGTTTCTTAACTTGTCGGTGTAATACTCGCAGGCAATTTCGATATTCTCCTCATTGGAGAAGCACGGCTGCTTTGTGTGCACTCCCTGTCCGTTGTAATCGACAAAGCTTTCGGCGACCTCCGCAAGTCCGTGACAGGCGGTAGGGCTTACGCCGTAGCCGTTATACTTTGCGTTCCCGATCACTCCGTCGCGGTTGAATTTCATCTTCAGAGCATGATCCTCTGCGGGGATGCCGCTTGTCACGGGAATCCATACCGAACGGTTTGAAAAATCGGGCTCAGAATAATAATCCGTTCCTTCGGGAACGTCGATCGCGTCCGCCTCGTAGAGATAATCCATCACGCCGTCGGCGAGCGTACCGCTTCCGATGACGGGATCACCGCCCATTCCGAACCAAATCGGTCCGTATGCTGCGGGGGTAAGGCAGTCGAAATCGTAAAGGAAACGGTATCCTATACATTTCTCGAGGAAGTCGTAAACACCGTAGATGCAGCCGCGGTACTGCCCGCCGGTGATCGTTACGTTTCCGTTTTCGGCAACCTCAACCGTAAACGCTTCGTCGCCGTGCGCGCCGCTCTTATCCTGAACGAGTGTGATCGTGCGTCCCGATGCGTTATTGTCGATCTCGGGATAAATGCCGCAGGCGTCGCCGATATACTTGCGGAGCTGATTTGCAGCGAGAGGGTGAAGCTCGTCGGCATCGGCTTCGATGCGGATCGAATATTCCGAGATATCGTGTCCCGCGATCGTGAGTTTGCCGACCTTCGGGCCTTCGCCGTAAGTCACGTCGAGACCGCTCTCGCCTTTGCAGTAGTTTGCGTAATAACGCACTCCCCGGTCGAGGCCGTCCGCGGTTTTGCCGAGGATAACGGTATCGTTCCCGATGCTCCGTATAACGTATACCTCGCTGCGAAGTCCGGACATATCCGCGTCGAAGGCGTCGGCGTCATCTGCGATCCCGAGAAGAATATCGTTTTCCGGTACGTCAGCGCCGAGGCGCTCGGTGAGCCACTCCGCGGATTTTTCCGCTGACGACGAAAGAGCGCGAACAGGGGACAAGCTTTCGGTTTTCCCCACGCACCCGTTCAGTGCAGCCGAAATCGTAAGTGCCGCAAGCGCAGCCGAAATCAGTTTCTTCATGGTGCCTCCCAGTCAACTTCTGTTTTTTGTAAAAGTAAGACCGAAAATTATTCCCATTACTCCGCCTACTATATGCCCGAACTGCGATATGTTGTCGTGAGCCGTCACGCCGGAGAATATCTCCTGACCGATATAGATCGCCGCTACAAGGATAAGCGTCAGCGGGATCTTACGGTCGCGGAAATTGGTTATCGACGCCATCAGTATCGCCATAAAGACTATCCCGCTTGCGCCGAGGAGAACGGTTCCGGGAAACAGCACCATATGAAGAACACCCGTGACAAAAGCCGTTATCACCATCGCCAAAAGGAGATTCCTGCTGCCGTATTTTTCTTCGACAATCGGTCCGATAACGAGGAGAAGACATATATTCTGTGAAAAGTGAGCCATATCGGCGTGTCCGAGCACATGCGTGAAAACACGCACATACATGAGCGGATCGCGGAACGACGTCCGATAGACCGAAAACAGCATGCGGTTAAGGTCCACCGGAAGCCGTTCATTGAGCAGCAGCACGACAAGCGATATCACGGAAAACGTGAGAACCACCGGCGCGTTATAGCTGAACAGGTTCGACAGGCGGAAATGTCCCTCACTGCGATTCTTTGCCATTACTTTTCAAGCTTCCACTTTGTCTGGAGGACCGAGCAGAAATCATCGCCGGGATAGCACTGATAATATACGGTTATGAGCGATCCGTCAGCGCATTCGGTAGTTGCGGGATATCCGAGATCGCTGAACGGGATATTGTCGTTGAGAACATAATCGTCGCTCCAAGTCTCGCCGCCGTCGTAGCTTACCGCGGCTCTCTCCGACTTTTTTTCCGATGCGCGGCATGCATAGCTGAGGATGACCGCGCCGGAGGAATGGAGGAACAGGTGAGGCGGAAGTCCGTCAACGTCCGTGGACTTAGGCATTGACCATGTCTTTCCTCCGTCGTCGGAGTATGTGGTATAGCAGGTGTCAACAGGTGCCACCTTGCGGCAGTGAACGCGGATCGCGCCGAGGAGTCGTCCCGAGGGAAGTTCGATCACATGAGGCTCATGAAGATGATCCCATGTGAGATCGGGCGGAAGCGGAACATCACCCGTTTTCTTCCACGTGCGTCCTCCGTCTGCGCTGATATAGGAAGCAATGTGGGACTTCCCGTCCTCGCGGGGGAACATATCCTTGCCGAGGAATACCGCACGTCCGTCGGAAAGCCTGCTCGGACCGTGCGGTGCGGTCATGGGAACCGCGATCGGCTCGCTCCACGATACACCGTAGTCGTCGGACACCTTGACGTATGCGCCGGATTTCATCTCCTCCTGCGGGAGAAGCTTGCACACTCTGCCCATGCTGAGAATGGTCTCTTTATCGTAGGGCTTTTCCCACTCGAAATCCGCATGTCCCGCGCAGTCGTCGTCATAGCGAAGGCTGAACCAAGAAATGATCATTTTTCCGTCTCCGAGGCTGGCAACGCCGGTGTCGCGGTCGTCGAGGTACGAATCGTTCACGACGATCGGACGGGTCCATGTTTTTCCGTCGTTGAAGCTGACGAACATAGCGTTCTTTCCGACGGGGTCGACGTGCTGGATACGGAAGCTCGATGCGGTCGCATAAAGAACTCCGCGCTCGTCGCGGCACACGCTCGGCCAGCCGTTGTATTTAAAAATCGATTTGGGATTACGCCATACTATCCCCTGCTCTGCCTGCGGTCTGATTTCTCTCATGATTTACAATCCTTTCAATACTTGATCTTATAGGAAAGACCGTTGTTTTTGTGAAGCTCTGCGGGTATTTCAAATACGCTCGTTCCGTCGGAGACCGTGAAGTCAACCGCACTGCCGTCGAGCGTTATGCTCTTTGCGGCGCAGTTTTCAAGACGGACGGTGAACGATGCGACCTCGCCCATTGCGGGGATAGCCGGATCGGACTCCTTATAGCGTCCGTCCTCTCTCTTCGCTCTTCCCGCAAACGATCCCGTTCTCATGCCGACATCAAGCGTAAACGCTCCTTCACAGCTGTCCTTCAGGGATATCACGGTATCGGCAGTGCCGCCGTTCATATAGTCAAACGTATATCCGTCGTCCTCGACGAGTACAAACTCGCAGTCGGCTCCGGGGTAAACGCTGAGGATATAGTTCTCGGGGATCACCTTCTCGACGTATTCCTGCGGCTCCATCATTGCGATAACCGAGCCCGCGCGGACAAACAGCGCGCCGCCGCGTCCCTCGGGAATCTTATACTCAATCTTTCTTCCGCCTTCATACGTTTCACCCGTCCAATAGTCAATCCACTTACCCTCGGGAAGGGTTACGTTCATATCGAATACCGCGACAAGGAGGCTGTCACCGAGCATATATGTATTCGCCACATAATCGTATTCCGGAACATCGGGATACATGAGCGAGAGCGCACGGGCAATCGGCAGCGCGGTGCGCGCCGCCTTATGCGCCATGGAATAGATATACGGGAAGAGGGACGAGCGCAGACGTGCGTAATAGCGAATCATGTCCTCAAGCTCCTCGCGCAGGAACCACGGCTGCTGCCAATTTCGCCATCCGAGCTGCTGGGTCCACGGAGAAAGGAAGCCGTAATGTATTCCCTCCTTGCGTGTTACCTCCATATCGCACGAAACATTGGTGTGACCGCTCAGACCGTAGTTCAGCATTGCAACTACCGTATCGTATCCGCCGCCGGTATCTCCTGCCCATGATGCCGCATATCTCTGGCTTCCGGCATAGAAGCACGCCGTATAAATGCACGCGCGGCGTCCGTCGGTCTGATCGGCGAATCCCTCCTGCATCTGCTTGACGTAGATCGTCGGGTATACGTTGTGAACCTCGTCGTCAAAATACTTGCCGCCCCAAAGTCTGTCGGGGTGATCGTTGACCTGGAAAGCTCCGTCGAGCTTGAACGCACTTGCGCCGTTATCGACAAACTTTCTAAGGTGGTCGAACCACGGAGTGTCTCGCACGGTCAGGTTGTCCTGATAGCGGGGCTGTTCGAAATGCGGGTCAAGGATCGACGCGCCCTCATAGGAATAATATACGTCGCCGTATTTCGAACGTTCGCCGACCTGTCTCTCCTCTTCGTAAAGAAGATCGTAATCGTTGCAGAGCCAAAGGCTCAGCTTGAATCCCATCTCGCGGAGGTTGTAGAAGAAGGTCCATGTTCCGCTCTGATTCTCCTCGAACCATGTGGGAAGGTAGAAGCGGTCGTCATCCCACTTTTTATCGATCGAGGTATCGTAGCATACGCTCATCCACTGAGGCTCGAGCCCGACCATATCACACGGGATTCCCTCGCGGCGGAAGGTCTTGCAGTCCCAGAGCATCTCGCGTGCGTTCGTCTGCTCGTTGAGGACGAAGGTATATCCGTATGCAAATTTGGGAAGCACGGTCGGCTTTCCGGAAATGCGGGTATAGAGTTCAAGCGTATCGGCGATCGAACCGGATTCGGAGACGAAGATGTAAAAATCCTCGTTGCCCTTCGGCACGTCGATAAATATTTTACCGGGATCGGTGCAGGCGATATCGTAATTCTGGACGTATGTGCTGTTCACGAGGATTCCCCAGCCGTTCGAGCTCATGAAATACGGGACCGGTCCGTAGGATACGACGTTCTTTACGTCGATACGCGCCTTTGTTCCGCGGCGAGCGAGGCTCTCGCGGCTCTCGTCACCGAGACCGAATATTCTCTCACCGTCGGCGAGTGATACCGTTGCCTTATAGCCGCGTCCCGCGTCTCCCTCGGCAAAGGTGAAGCGAAGCGGTGCTTTCGCGCCTTCCATCACGATTTCTCCGGTGCTCTTGTAAAGAGTAAAAGATGCGCCGGGTGCGTCGATCTTTACCGTGTCGGCGCTTTCGGTGACCTCGGGTTCGATCTCTCCGCTTTCCCTCAGAATCTCGTATCTGTTCATCAGGCTTTCACGGAATTTTCCGTCGTGCGAAACTCTCAGTCTGAAAACTCCCTTTTCGACGCAGCGGATTTCGTAGTCCGCCGAATTAAGTTTGATTTTGAACATTCGAATAAGCGCAGATTGTCTGCTCTCCTTAATTGATCTGTGTAATTATAACATACGGAAAAATTTATTTCAAGCGACGGAGGGATTTTTATCGTTCCGACACGGAGGGATTTTTATCGTTCCGACACATCATAAATCAGCGCGCGATGTGCGACTTCGTTTTCAGAAAAGCAGAGCGAATCCGTGAAAAGTTCTTCTGCCGCGGGAAAAAGCTTCGGATCGGACGAATACATGACGGCGACGGTGTCCCCGATTTCGGCGTACTCTCCCGTTTTTCTGAGAAGCCGCAGTCCCGCCGAAAGATCGATCGCACTGTCCTTCGAGGTTCTTCCCGCACCGAGCATGCAGGCGCATTTTCCGATGTTTTCGCAATTCATCGACGCGATGTATCCGCTTCTCTTCGCCTTCACCTCGAAACTGTACGCGGGCGAGGCAAACGATCTTTCCGGATGATCTCCGTCGTAATCCGCGCCCTGCGCGCGCATCCACTCGCAGAATTTGCCGTATGCCTTACGGCTTGAGATCATTTCCTCCGCCTTTTTGCGTCCTTCCTCACGGCTCATGCCGAGCGCAAGCGATATCATCTCGCCGGAAAGTGCGATCACAAGCGAACGCAGATCGTCCGGTCCCTCTCCGCGCAGGACGGAAATCCCCTCGAGCACCTCTATGGAATTTCCGACGGTCCGTCCGAGCGGAGTATCCATATCGGTTATGAACGCGCTGACACGACGTCCCTCGCTTTTTCCTATCGAGACCATCTCGGACGCAAGCTTTTTCGCGGATTCCGGATCCTTCATGAAAGCGCCGCTTCCGTACTTCACGTCAAGCACTATGGAATGTGCTCCCGACGCAAGCTTTTTCGACATGATCGACGACGCGATGAGCGGTTTGCTGTCAACCGTCGCCGTAACGTCGCGCAATGCGTAGATCTTCTTATCCGCAGGAACGAGATTTCCCGACTGACCGACAAGGGCTATGCCGATTCTCTCCGCCTGAGACAGAAATTCATCGGGAGAAAGCGAGGAGTTATATCCCCTGACGGATTCAAGCTTATCGACGGTGCCGCCCGTATGACCGAGCCCGCGCCCGGACATCTTGGCGCATATAACCCCCGCACTCGCCGCAATCGGGAGAACAGCAAGCGTTGTCTTATCTCCGACGCCTCCCGTCGAATGCTTATCGGCACTGTGCGTTCCGAAGCGCGAAAGGTCGATCCGTTCACCGGAATCAAGCATTGCTCGTGTCAGGGACACCGTTTCTTCATGGCTCATTCCGCGAAGCACTGTCGCCATGAGAAATGCCGACATCTGATAATCCGGGATCGTACCTTTCGTGAAGCCGTCGGTCAGAAAGCGTATCTCGTCGTCGGTCAGTTTTCCGCCGAGACGTTTTTTCTCGATGAGATCGTACATTCTCACAGCCCGTCACCTCCGTTTTCGTCTCTGTCAAGCGCAAATGCAAGCGGGAGAAGCTCACCGAGGGTAAGTTCCCGTTCCGACGATCCGGAAACGAGTATGACCTTGAAATCCGCTCCGCAGAATTCCGACATCACCTGACGGCATACACCGCACGGCGCGGTTTCGGCTGAAACATTCCCGTTCGCACCTCCGGCGATCGCAATCGCCTCAAATTCACGTTCACCGTCCGATAATGCCTTAAAAAACGCAACTCTTTCCGCACACACGGTAGGCGTATACGATGCATTTTCTATATTGCATCCGGTATACACCTTACCCGATCGGCATAGCAGAGCCGCGCCGACGGAAAAATGCGAATACGGCGAATAGGCATTTTCCATCGCCTTCTTTGCCTCGGACGCAAGATCTTCATACTTCATGCGCATTCTCCTTTTTCATTTAAGCGTAAAGCGGTTTTTCGTAAAGCTTATAAGTCCGTCGTCCCTCATCTTTCCGAGGGTGTTTGAAAGAGCACTTCTTTCCATTGACAGATAATCCGCCATGCCCTGTCTGTCGAACGGTATGTCAAACGTACTGCTTCCTGCCGCTTCGGCGCAGTATGAGAGGTACGACATTATCTTTTCCTTGGCGCTCTTCGGGGTTATATGTCTTATTTTATTCGTGATCTCGGTATTTTTCACCGAAAGCGTCTTTATCATATTTTTCATGAGCCGCACATGAAAGCTGCATATCGACTCGCACGGCTCGAGAAGCTTTGCGCTGTCTATCAGAAGCACGGTGCTTTCCCTTTTCGTAATCGCGGAAACGGGGAGCGTCTCTGCGCCGCCGCACGAAAACGCCTCGCCGAAAACGTCACCGGCTTCAGCCGCCGAGATGAGCGAACGGTTTCCCCAATAGTCGTCATACACGACATACACGCATCCGTCAAGCACTATCCCCACATACTGCGGACGATCTCCGTGGGAAAACACCGTACCGTCTTTTTCGATAACGCGCACCGACGGAGAGAGGCATTTAATTATACTTTCAAGCTCTCCCGCGGCAAAGCCCGAAAAAAGAGGGGATGAAGCAATGATCTTTTCATATCTGCGATAATCCGTTATTCCGGGCATTTCACTCTCCGTTTCTCCTCATGCGAGGCGGCAAAATAATCTTTTTTTGATAAAGCGCGGACGGGCGGCGGCACTTGGTGCGTAATCGGCACTATCCGGATCCGGCACCCGACCCTTCCGAATATAAAAACGGTCTGCAAAATAATTTTTCTACACATACCGTATTTTTTTGAATTTCGTTGTTCTGACAACGGCTTTTTCATCTTCATTATAGTATAATTGATATGTCAAATCAAGTGAGATAAGCATTTTCGGATATTTTTTCCGAATCGAAGGGAAGAAATCATGAAAAGAAGAATAATAAAAATCGACCGAAACAAATGCAGCGGCTGCGGACTCTGCGCCGAAGCCTGTCACGAAGGCGCGATCGGAATGGAGGACGGAAAAGCCGTGCTTCTCCGCGAGGATTACTGCGACGGGCTCGGCGACTGTCTCCCCGCCTGTCCGGCGGACGCGATATCGTTCGAAGAGCGCGAAGCCGCACCGTATGATGCCGAAGCCGTTAAAAAGCATCTTAAAGCAAGAAAAGCGTTCGCTCCGCCTCACGCAGGATGTCCCGGCAGCCGTGCCGCCTTCATCTCCCGCGAAAATGATGCAAAAAGCACGGATCAACCTTTTACGCCGTCTCCCGGACGTCTCTCGCAGTGGCCCGTTCAGATAAAGCTTGTGCCCGTCGGCGCTCCGTATTTTAACGGAGCGGATATTCTCATCGCCGCCGACTGCACAGCGTTCGCATACGGATCCTTTCACGAGGACTTTATAAAAGGACGGATAACACTCATCGGATGCCCGAAGCTCGACGGTATCGATTACTCCGAGAAGCTTGCGGCAATAATAAGCGGAAACGATATAAAAAGCATCACGGCGGTCAGGATGCAGGTACCGTGCTGCGGCGGTCTGGTCAACGCAGTATCCGAAGCGATACGGATGAGCGGCAAAGACCTTTCGCTGCGCACCGTCATAATTTCGCCGGACGGAATGATCGTCGGCGACAGATAAACAGGACTTATTAATTATAAAGGAGAGCTTACAAATGAAGATTACCAACGACATCACCTACATCGGAGTAAACGACAGAGTGATCGATCTGTTCGAGGGGCAGTACCGCGTTGAAAACGGCATGGCTTACAACTCTTATCTCATCAAGGACGACAAGATCGCGGTCATGGACACCGTTGACGCGCACTTCACACACGAATGGCTCGACAATCTCGAGAAGGCTCTCGACGGACAAAAGCCCGATTATCTTATAATTCAGCACATGGAGCCCGATCATTCGGCAAACATCATGAATTTCATGAAGGTATATCCCGATACCGTTATCGTTGCGAACGCCAAGGCATTTACGATGATGGGGCAGTTCTTCGGAACGGATTTTTCCGAACGTCAGATGAAGGTCGGGGACGGCGATTCCCTCTCGCTCGGCAGGCACACGCTTAATTTTGTGACCGCGCCCATGGTTCACTGGCCCGAGGTAATCGTCACATACGACAGCTTCGACCGCGTGCTCTTTTCCGCGGATGCGTTCGGCAAGTTCGGCGCTCTCGACACCGACGAGGATTGGGCGTGCGAGGCGCGCCGCTACTACTTCGGGATCGTCGGAAAATACGGCGCGCAGGTTCAGGCACTTCTGAAAAAGGCTGCCGTGCTTGACATCGGGAGGATCTGCCCGCTCCACGGTCCGGTGCTGACCGAGAATCTCGGGTACTACCTCGGGCTTTACAGCACATGGTCGTCCTACGAAGCGGAATCCGACGGGATCATGATAGCGTACACCTCGGTTTACGGAAACACGAAAAAGGCTGCGGAAAAGCTTGCCGACGGTCTGCGCAGACGCGGCGCGCCGAAGGTGGTTCTTACCGATCTTGCACGTTCCGATATGGCGGAGGCGGTCGAGGATGCTTTCCGTTATCCGAAACTTGTTCTTGCGACGACGACGTACAATGCGGGCATATTCCCGTTCATGCGTGAATTCATAGAAGAGCTCACCGAGCGCAACTATCAGAACCGTACCGTTGCGTTTATCGAAAACGGAACATGGGCGCCCCTTGCCGCAAAGGTAATGAAAGGGATGCTTGAAGGCTCAAAGAACCTCACCTTTGCGGAAAATTCCGTCCGCATAAAATCCGCCCTTAATGCCGAAAGCGAAGCGCAGCTCGAAGCGCTCGCGGACGAGTTGTGCCATGAGTATATCGAGCGTGACGGAGCATATGCAAACAAGAACGATCTCACCGCGCTTTTCAACATCGGATACGGTCTGTACGTCGTTACTTCAAACGACGGACGGAAGGACAACGGGCTGATCGTAAACACCGTATCGCAGGTGACAAATGCCCCGAACCGCATAGCGGTCACGGTAAACAAGGCGAACTACTCCCACCATGTTATAAAGCAAACCGGGAAAATGAACGTTAACTGCCTGTCGATTGACGCGCCGTTCTCGGTGTTCGAGAATTTCGGATTCCGCAGCGGACGCAGTGCGGACAAATTTGAGTCGTGGGACATTCTCCGCTCCGACAACGGGCTGGTATTTCTCCCGAAATACATCAATTCGTTCATGTCGCTCAAGGTCGAGCAGTATATCGACCTCGATACGCACGGCATGTTCATCTGCTCCGTCACTGAATCCCGTGTAATCTCGAAGGCTGAGACGATGACATATACCTACTACCAGAGCAATGTCAAACCGAAGCCCGAAACGGACGGAAAGAAAGGCTTTGTCTGCAAGGTCTGCGGATATGTATACGAGGGTGACACACTGCCCGAGGATTTCATATGCCCGCTCTGCAAGCACGGCGCCGCCGATTTTGAAGAAATAAAATAAAAGCGCGAGCTGTAGATTCACACGCAAATTCACCGGCAGATATGCGCAGCGCATACGGAAAGATCCCGAAGGATATCCTTCGGGATCTTTTTTATCTTTTGCGGATATTGACCGTGGCTGCTTTATAACGCATCACGGAAAGGAGAAGTATATCGTTCTTCTGCCGTGAAGCGAAAAATCACTCGTATGTACCGTTAACTTTGTACCGGATACAGTTTTACCCGAACGCGCCAAAAAACACTTACCCGATTCCGAAGAACCGATCAAAGAACGCTCTCAGCTTTTCGATGACGGTCCGCTTTTTATCTGCACGGTTACCGCCGCCGAACCGTGAGATCGGCGGCATCAAGCCGTCGATGTCCGTACCTGTCGTTTTTACAGAACCGTCACGGAAAGCACTGTCCATAAAGCGGCGAGTCTCCCCGTCCTTCAGATTTTCTTCCTTTATGATTGCGGCGAGCTGCCGTTCCTTTTCCTCGGCAACAAAGGTTCGCCATTCCAGCATCACGTCCGACACATCGTTGATACCGTTGATAAAGGTTTCAATAAGCGCTTTTTTGCTGCGCAGATCCGGGCTTGCGTCCACAGCCTTCCGGATCGTAATGAGAATTTCCTTATCGTCGCAGTGGGAATCGTGATACTTTTGGACAAGCATCAGAATATAGTCGATATTGATCTCGATCTGCTTGATGAGTTCAATCTCAAAAACAATATCGTCCGTGATATCCTCCTTTTCGCCGCCGGGTTTACGGTTTTTCCACTCGTCTCGCAGATCCTGATAGCGACCGAGGTAGTCCTGGAAATCCCTCTAGATTTCATTTCCGGCAAATTCATCAAAAGAGGTCAGCAGGTTACGCATCCGCAGGATTGCGCCGAACAACACGATAAATTCCCTTTGGAACTGTTCGCCTGTGATACGCTCCTCCGACAGCGGGAACTTAGCCGTCAGCTCCTCGATCATATCCCGATAGCCCGTATGGTGCTTCCCGTCATTATCTTCATAACCGAAGTAATAATCCTTATATCCCCGCATCAGCACGATGCCGCCCGCTTCCTTGTCTCCGAAAAGGGAGATGGCGTCGTCGGTGCGCTTTTGCAGATTACGGAAGCACACGATGTTACCGAACACCTTGATGGAGTTGAGAATGCGGTTCGTGCGGGAATAGGCCTGGATCAGACCGTGCATTTTCAGGTTCTTGTCCACCCACAGTGTGTTCAGCGTCGTCGCATCGAAGCCGGTCAGAAACATATTCACTACAATCAGCAGATCAAGCTCCTTGTTCTTCATCCGCAGAGAAACATCCTTGTAGTAATTCTGGAACTTATCCCCGTCCGTAGAGTAGTTGGTGCGGAACATCTCGTTGTAGTCACGGATGGCCGCATCCAGGAAATCACGGGAATTCCGATCAAGTGCAGAGGTGTCCTCCGGGTTCTCCTCGTCGAGGATTCCGTCCGTTTCTTCCTCGTTTGCGCCATAGCTGTAAATGACCGCTATCTTAAGCCTGCGCTGCGGATGCTCTGCCATTTGACGCTGAAACTCGGCATAATACAGCTTGGCAGCATCGACACCGGACACGGCAAAAATGGAATTAAACCCGCTGACACGCTGCTTCTGTTTGATCTCATCGATCTGCTGCCTGCCGCTTGCGGAAGCCACTTCGCTAACGTTTTTCAGCACACTGAAGGTGTAGGTCTTATCGCCACGATATGTTTTCTTGTCAAAGTGCGTCAGGATATAATCCGTAACAATCCGGATGCGCTCGGGAGCAAGAAACGCTTTTTCCCGGTTGATGTCCCAGACTTCCTTGTCGTCAATATCCGGCTCGGCCTCCATCGTCTTGATGTAATCCACTCGGAAGGGCAGCACGTTTTTGTCGTTGATAGCATCTACAATCGTGTAGGCGTGAAGTTGGTCGCCGAACGCCTGCTCCGTTGTGCGGATGGGGCTCTTGCTCACGCCCGCATTGACTGCAAAGATGGGCGTGCCGGTAAAGCCGAACAGATTGTACTTCTTAAAATACTTGGTGATAGCCTGATGCATATCGCCGAACTGGCTGCGGTGGCATTCGTCAAAAATGATGACTACCCGCTTGTCAAACACCGAATGTCCGGCGTTCTTTTTGATGAAAGTCGCCAGCTTCTGGATGGTGGTGATAATGATTTTGGCGTTGTCATCTTCCAACTGACGCTTCAGGACCGCCGTTGAGGTGTTGCTGTTGGCAGCACCTTTTTCAAAGCGGTCGTATTCCTTCATCGTCTGGTAGTCCAAATCCTTGCGGTCCACGACGAACAGCACCTTGTCGATGTAGTCCAGTTTCGTGGCAAGCTGCGCTGTCTTGAAGGAAGTCAGCGTTTTCCCACTTCCTGTGGTGTGCCAGATGTATCCTCCGGCATCCAGTGTTCCCATCTTCTTGTAATTGGTGGATACCTCGATGCGGTTCAAGATGCGCTCGGTCGCTGCGATCTGATAGGGACGCATAACCATCAGAATTTCTTCCGTTGTGAAAACACAATACTTGGTCAGCACATTCAGAATGGTGTGCTTGGCAAGAAAGGTTTTCGTAAAATCAATCAGGTCGGCAATCACCTTATTGTTGCCGTCCGCCCAGAAAGAAGTAAACTCAAAGCTATTGCTGGTTTTCTTCGATTTCTGCTTTGCAGATTCGCTCATCTCTTTGATATGGCTGTTGCGGGTGGTGTTGGAGTAATACTTGGTATGGGTTCCGTTGGAGATGATGAAAATCTGCACATACTCATACAAGCCGCTCGCCGCCCAGAAGCTGTCTCTCTGGTAGCGTTTGATCTGGTTAAAGGCTTCCCGGATGGCAACGCCCCGGCGTTTCAGCTCCACATGGACAAGGGGCAGTCCGTTGACCAGAATCGTCACATCATAGCGTGTGTCGTGCTTGCCTTCGGATTCCTCGTATTGGTTGATCACCTGCAAGCGGTTGTTGTGAATGTTCTTTTTATCTATAAGCTGAATGTTCTTAGAAGTTCCATCATCCCTGCGGAGTACCTTGACATGATCCGTCTGGATGGTACGGCTTTTCTCAACGATGCCCTCGTTGGCATTGGCAAGAGTCTCCGTGAAGAAACGCTTCCACTCGCTGTCAGTAAAGGCATAGTCATTCAAAAGCTCCAGCTGCCGTCTGAGGTTGGTGATCAGACTGTTTTCGTCATGAATGGTAAGGTACTCGTACCCTTGCGTGGTCAGCAGCCGGATGAACTCTTTTTCCAGTTCCGCCTCGCTTTGGTAGCTGTCAGAGCGCACCTTGGAGGGTTCATAGGTGGCAACAACGGTATCTTCATTGGTTGCCGCAACGATATTGAAAAAGGACATTTCAAATTCCTCCAGCAATAATATCTATTTTTTGTTCTGCGCTTCTTGTTCACACGCTATACGAACTAATAGTTTTATTTCCTCATTGCCCATCTGTGACACATCTATTTTCACCCACTTATAACCACAACTCTTATAAAAAGCATCTGCTTGTTTCAAGCCCCACTTTTGTTCACGTTCATCCGCATGCTGATTTAAACCAGAAAAAATCTTTTGTATCTGATAGTCAGCACCACCATACTTTGGTTTAGTAATCTGTAATATCTGTTCCAGATAATTATTTAGGCCATCAGTGTCTAACGATTCAACAAACATAACAATTTGTGGAATTGCGGATTCTATTTTTGATTGGTACGCACGAATCCGCAATCTATTTTCTTCAAAAGTGCTTTGCACTTCCAAAAGTAAAACCAATTCGCCTAACGCTGTTTCTTCATGTCGTTTTTCCATAATGGACATCGCCGACTTTAGTGTGTCTATTGCATTCGCACCTATTTCAACTTTTTGCTTTACCCACTCTTGTTTCTTTTCAGCAATGATTTGTTTGATTCTTTCGGTTCCAAGAGCCAAAAGTTGATACCTAGAGCTAATATAACCCAATATCCTCGTGTATGGAATATTTAGCACCTTTATTTCAGGGAATGCTGTGGAATACACTAAGATTCCAATTGTCGGCTCTGCGTCCACTGGTAAAAAAACAGGCTTTATATTAGAAATAATTGCAGGAGAATATTGTATTTCACCTTTTTCCAAAAACTGTGGACGGCTTGTTTCAAATGGGTGTGCAAAAGACAATGCTCGTATGTATTCCCATACTTCTTTATCT
>OLNF01000860.1_pt1 | contig 26958 bp, 19 predicted proteins | sample 1673061 | NCBI WGS metagenome assembly OLNF01 (sample SAMEA3136751, study PRJEB25190) | human gut metagenome
CGCTGCTGCTGTTCATCGGCATCGGCGCGATGATCGACTTCGGCCCGCTGCTCTCGAACCCGAAGATGTTCCTCTTCGGCGCGGCGGCGCAGTTCGGCATTTTCTTTGCAATGATCGCCGCAGTGCTGCTGGGCTTTGACTTGAAGGACGCAGCCTCCATCGGCATCATCGGCGCGGCGGACGGCCCGACGTCGATCCTTGTTTCACAGGTCTTACACTCTAATTATATCGGCCCCATTGCTGTCGCCGCCTACTCGTACATGGCGCTCGTGCCGATCATCCAGCCGTTCGCCATCAAGCTCGTGACCACCAAGAAAGAGCGCGCGATGCACATGCCCTACAATCCCAAGCACGTCTCCCGTTCGCTGCGCATCTGCTTCCCCATCATGGTCACGATCATCGCGGGCTTCATCGCGCCGATGTCCGTCTCGCTCGTCGGTTTTCTGATGTTCGGCAACCTGCTGCGTGAGTGCGGCTGCTTGGAGCGTCTTTCCCAGACGGCGCAGAACGATTTGGCGAACCTCATCACGTTGCTTCTCGGCATCACGATCTCGTTTTCGATGCAGGCCGACCAGTTCGTCAATCTCAACACGCTCATCATCATGGCGCTGGGTCTTGTCGCCTTCGTCTTTGACTCCATCGCGGGCGTGATGTTTGCAAAGCTTCTGAATCTCTTCTGCAAGAACAAGGTGAATCCGATGGTCGGTGCGGCTGGTATTTCGGCCTTCCCGATGTCCGCGCGCGTTATCCAGAAGATGGGGCAGGAGGCGGACTGCACCAACCACCTGCTGATGCACGCCGTCGGCGCGAACGTCGCCGGCCAGATCGCATCGGTGCTCGCAGGCGGCATGATCCTCAATCTCGTGCCGCAGCTCATGGGTTAAGGAGGAACGCACTATGACAAATCTTGAGATCGCGCTGCTCATCACGGGGCAGGGAATGCTCGGCATCTTCGCCGTGATGGGACTCATCACCGTACTGGTCACACTCTTCACCAAATTCGGCAAGAAGTAAGACCTCAACAATCAACAGGCGGCCGCTGCCAACGCAGCGACCGCCTGTTTTCGTATATAGGGGTTAAAAGCCTCGCAGAGTTTCGAGCCCGCAGGCTCGAAATGATTTTGATCGTAAATCGCCGCGACCGGTGCGTGGCGATTTACACCTCTCAGTCCGCAAGTGTGGAAGTTGCCCGCCAAGGCGGGCAACTTCTGCGCGCAGCGGGCTGCAATCCCCTCTCAAAAACGCGAGAGTTACTCTCGCGTTTTTGAAGTAATATAGAGCATTAAAGCTGCAACATCCGCCGGACTGACGCCCGAGATTCTCCCCGCCTGCCCCAGATTCTGCGGACGAATGGCGGCGAGCTTTTCGCGCGCCTCCAGACGGAGACCGTCGATTTTCGCGTAATCGATATCCTCGGGAATATAAAATTTATCCTCAAACTGTGCCAGCCAGTAGGTGTCAAACACCTGACCGATCATGCGGATGCGGCTTCTGGACTGCGGAGAGAGCAGCTTCTCCTCAAAAAGCTCAAGCTGCTTAGGTTTTGGCTCTGACAGTTCCGGTTCCGGCTGCCTGAGTTCTGGCTGCTTTTCTTCCGGCTTTATTTCTGACCTTATTTCTGTATTTATTTCCGGCTTTATTCCCGGCTTTTCTTCCGGTTCTTTTTCCGGCTTGGAAGGCGGTACGGCTGCCTGTCGGCTCTTTGCTTCATCCAGTTCCTGATTTTTCTTGAGAGTTCCCTCAAAAAAAGTTTCCTCCAGAGGCGTAAATACCGGACTTTCGCGAACCAGAGATTTGGCCGCCCCAGCTTTGTAAATCTGTTCTCTTCGTTTCTGTTCGAACGGTTCCGGCACTGCAGCGGATTTTACAGTTTCTTTCGCCTCTTTCTTCACAGGTTCATCTGTGCCGAGTGTCACCTTCGGGATCATTTCCCGTCTGGTCAGGGCGGTATGGACGGTATCATAGACAGCATCATAGACCTCCTGTTCTCTGGCAAAACGCACTTCCCTCTTGGCAGGATGAACATTGACGTCCAGGTCATTTCCTTCCATTTCCATCCGAAGAGAGACAAACGGGAATTTATGCTGCATCAGAAATCCTTTGTAGGCATTCTCGATCGCCTTTGTGATGATGTTGTTTTTGACATAACGGCCATTGATATAATAATTCTCAAATTGCCAGCCGTGCCACGGCCCGGCGGTTGTATTTCTGGTCCAGGAAAAAGCCGGTTTTCTGGCCGTTCTCAAAGTCCACATGGTAGAACACGCCGTTCTCGCAGATCTCGGTCTGGGTGCTTTCCGGGTGGGTCTCCCCGGTCAGGTCAAACCAGCCCTTGTTCTGCTCCAGGCCCTCCTTGGCCCGCAGGGCCTCGTCGTTGCGCTCGTAGATGCCCCGGATGGTCTGGCCGTCGGCCCGCAGCACCTCTGCCAGCAGGGGGAACAGCACCGGCTTGAGCTTTTCCATGCCCACGCTGAGGGTCTGGGTGACCAGGATATCGTGGAAGCGGTCCACGGTCAGGCCGGGGAACTGGTCGGCCTCGCCAAAGATCACCCGGCAGGCGGTCAGGTCGGCGGGCTCCAGCACGGTCTTGCGGTAGGCCCAGGCGTACTCCACCCGGCGGCGCCAGAAAGCAGCGTCAAAGGTGTCGTTGGCGTTGCGGCTGATGAGCCGCACCCGGATCTTGCTGTGCAGCGACACGAAGCCGGTGCCCAGGTACGCCCCCTTGGGGCTGACCACATCGGCCAGGGTGCCGTTTTCGGGTTCGGTGTCCGGGGCGTGGAGGATGTCGTTTTCGTACACCCAGGGGTGGCCGCCCACCAGCAGGCCCTCGGCGTGTTTGTTGACGGTGTATACAGGATAAGCGCGTTCTTTCATGGAGATCTCCTTGGTTGCTCTTTTCAAATTCACCCCTTTATAATACCATAGATCCATGGTATTATAAATAAGAAATTTCCAAAAAAGACCGGAAAGAGGGGATCTGCAATGGAGATCGAACGCAAATGGATGGTGACCGGCTGGCCGGAGGGCCTGCCCATGGAGGAAGAATTTGCCATGCGGCAGGGCTACATCAGTGTGCGGCCCACGGTGCGCATCCGGGAGGAAGCCCTTGCGGGCGGCAGGACCGACTATGTGCTCTGCTTCAAGAGCGAGGGCGGCCTTGCCCGGGAGGAGATCGAGCGCAGCATCGACAAAGAACTGTTTGAGGAGCTGGAACACAAGATCATCGGCAAACCCCTCATCCCCAAGACCCGCCGCACCTACCGCCTGCCGGACGGCAGCGCGCTGGAAGTGAACCATGTGGACGCAGGCCGGCCCACCGCGTTCTGGTATGCGGAGGTGGAGTACCCCACCGTGGAGGCCGCCAACGCCTGGAAGCCCGCCGCCTGGGGCCTTGCCGATTACCTGGGCGACGAGGTGACCGGCCAGCCCGGCCAGAGCATGGGGGCCTACTGGCTGCAGACCCGCGGCTGACCCCTTATATTATAAAAGAGAAAGGATCGTATCGTTACGAAAAAGGCAAGATTCAAGCTGGAGCTTCAATACAACTCCCCGGTGATCCTCACCTTTTTTCTGCTGTCGCTTCTGGTGCTGTTCCTCGACGACTGGACCGGCGGCTGGACCACCCTGCACCTGTTCTGCGTCTACCGCTCGTCGCTCAAGGACCCGCTGTTCTACATCCGGCTGTTCGGCCATGTGCTGGGCCACGCCGGGTGGGAGCACTTCCTGAACAACATGCTGCTGCTGCTGGTGGTGGGCCCGCCCATGGAGGAAAAATACGGCAGCATCCCCCTGCTGAAGGGCATTGTGCTGACAGCCCTGGTCACCGGCGTGCTGCAATGCGTGCTGTTCCCCCGCACCGGGCTGCTGGGGGCGTCGGGCATCGTGTTCATGCTCATCATGCTGTCGTCGCTGGCGGGCTTTTCCGGCGGCATCCCGGTCACCATGCTGCTGGTGGCGGCGCTGTACTTCGGCCAGCAGGTGTACGACATCATCCTCGTGCACGACAACGTGGCCAACTTCATGCACATCGTGGGCGGGCTGTGCGGCACGGCCTTCGGCTACTATTTCGCGCTGCCCCGCCGCAAACGCCGCCGGTGCTGACGCATCCAGCGAAGCCGCAGCCTCCAGCGCCGCAGCACAGTAACCGGCAGACCGGACAGGTCAACACATAAAATAAACGAAGCACCTGCTTTTTCTCCGGGCACGACGCCCCGGTGGAAGGCGGGTGCTTTTTTGTTGCTTCCCGTGCGGAGTGTAATCGCGTGGGGCAGGGGAATAGCCTTTTGTAAGAGGTGTCGCCTGAAAGAAGCTGTGCTCCACAGAATAAATTTGACTGAATGCATTGACAACCTACCCCCCCCCGGTATAATTGAGCTGACCGAAGTAATTTGATTGGTGAGGTGCAAAAATCATGAAAAGAAGAACATTTCTTCAGCTTGCTCCCTTTGCGGTAATCGGACTGACGGCCTGCGGTAAGTCTGACTCGGCAGAGGCAACGAATAAATCGTTGTCTTCGGCTTCTTCGTCCTCTGGTTCCTCCAGTATGGAGACAAACCAGATTATAGATGATATGGACGAAGATTACGAGGAAAGCGGCCTGACGCTGGAAGAAGCACGGTACTACAGCAAAACCTACAATTGCGCATATTTTATCCGCCGTGCCGATGATGGAATGTTTTACCCGGTCGCAGTTCCGCTGGTTGCGATTGAGAGAAGCAAAAAATACACGACAGACTGTGTTTTTCTGGATTCCTTCAGCTACAAAAAATACGCATCTATGGGTTCTTTCCAGTTCTCTCTTTCGGAGGGAGACGAACTCGTCTATATCTCTGAAGAGTTTGCAACGCCCGACACCGTGGAGCTGTATCCGGTTACGGACTCGACAGAAACGTTTCCCTTTGTCATAGACCACAGAAGCAACTCTATGGATGTATACCCGAATGGAAGCTATGAGTTTGATGCGCTCCATGAACATCGCTATGATCTGTACGATCAGCTTGTTACGTCTTCCAATAAGAGCTTTATTCAAACGCATCACGCCTATCGGGAACGCCATTTTTCGGACTACGACCCATCTCAAGGACCGGATGCTAATTGGATCTCAAACAGTGACGGGCCGCTGACGGCAACCCTTTTGAATGGCGGCGGCAATTCGGGAGAGATGCCTACAACGCAAATCAACGGCGATGGTTTCGACAATATGAGTGTTTTCGTTCCGAACAACGAGTCAACGACGATTGATGATTTTGACCCGTCTTCTCCAAAAGCACAGGCAGAGATCGGTTACTATGAGGGCTCCAATTACAAGAGTTTTGTACTGTCTGCCGATTGTCTCGCCATCGGATACAGCACAAGTTATGCCTATCAGGCTTCGACTACGCTGACGCAGGATGGCTATTCGGTTGTGGACATTTCCAATATTCTCAGTTCCTATGAACTCCCGGATCAGCCGATTCAGTTTGTGATCAACTGTAATTATTACAGATTCGAGGTGGATGGAATTCCCTTTTTTGCTTTCATCGCGGTGCACCCGTAAACTCCAAAAGCGAATCGGGTTGCTGAAGACCGATTCGCTTTCTTTTTGTCTGCCTCATTGCGTCGCCCGCTGGAAGGTGCTATACTGGAACAAAAAACAACCAAGGTTGTACAAAAGCGAGGAAACGACCATGAAGCGGGCATATATCAATGGCATTCTGCTGGACGGCACCCAGCAGATGGAGCCGCAGGCACACAAGGTGCTGCTGTGCGAGGACGGCGTCATCACCGCCGTTGCGGACGAGGGCACCGACCTGGACGGCTATGAGGTCATCGACCTCCACGGCGGCTATGCGATGCCGGGCCTCATCAACCTGCATGTGCATCTGGCCGGCAACGGCAAGCCCAGCGCAAAGCCGCGGGATAATGCGGCGCTGGTGCGTAAAATTCTGAGCAACGGCCTGACCCGTGCGGTGGCTTACCGCATGGTGTGCAGCTATGCAAAGCTGGAGCTGCTGGGCGGCGTGACCACCATCCGCACCGTGGGCGGTATCGCGGATTTTGACACCCGCTGCCGGGACGATGCCCAGGCCGGGAAGATCCTGGCCCCGCGCATTCTGGCCGCCAACGAGGGCATCTCGGTGCCGGGCGGCCACATGGCAGGCTCGGTGGCCGTGGCGGCCCACAACAACGGCGAGGCCCTGACCCAGCTCACCAAGGCCAGCACCCAGCGGGTGGACCTTGTCAAACTGATGATCACCGGCGGCGTGCTGGATGCCGCCGAAAAGGGCACCCCCGGCGAGCTGAAGATGCCGCCGGAGATGGTAAAGGCCGTGTGCGATCAGGCCCACGCCATGGGCTATCCCGTGGCGGCCCACACCGAATCGCCCGAAGGGGTGAAGGTGGCGCTGGAAAACGGCGTGGATTCCATCGAACATGGTGCAAAAATGGACGAAGAAACGGTAAAACTGTACAAGGAGCACGGCGCGTTCCTGTGCACCACCATTTCCCCGGCGCTGCCGTATGCGCTGTTTGACACGGCGGTGTCCGGTGCGTCGGAAAAAGACCAGTACAACGGCAGGATCGTGTTTGACGGCATCGTGGAAAGCGCCAAAACGGCGCTGGCCAACGGCATCCCGGTGGGTCTTGGCAACGACGTGGGCTGCCCTTACATCACCCAGTACGACTTCTGGCGGGAGCTGTGCTACTTCCACAAGTATTGCGGTGTGAGCAACCAGTTTGCCCTGTACACCGCCACCCTGCGCAACGCCCGGCTGGCCGGGGTAGGGGATGTGACCGGCTCGCTGGAAGTGGGCAAGAGCGAGGACCTCATCGTCACCCGTCAGAACCCGCTGGAGGACCTGCGGGCGCTGCAGCATCTGGAGCTGGTGGCCTGCCGGGGCCGCGTGGTGAAAAAGCCCGCGCCCAAGCGCAGCCAGACCGTGGACAAGCTGCTGGACCCCTATCTGGAATAAGAATTTATCCTAGAAAGGCTCTCCCGCAAGGGGGAGCCTTTTTACATGCTCGCCATGACGGCCAGAATGCTCTGCCAGCTTTTGGCGCGGGCGCAGGTGGGGGCCGGGCGTGCCGGACGGCTCACCGGCGGGGTCTGGGGCTGCGTCTGCAGCTGGGCGGCAGCCGGTACGGCCGGGTGGAAGAACATCTCCACCGTGCCGCTCTGCCACTGTGCGGCCAGCTGGGCGGCCTCCGGGTCGGCCTGCAGGGTGCGGCGCTCGGCTCCGGCCAGGCTGTCGGCCAGCCAGTACAGGATGGCAGCCACCGGCAGGCAGGGGGCCTTGCTCAGGGTGCTGTAGCTCCAGTGGGCACCCCGGCCCACAAAGCTGTCCACCGTGATGACGGCCCCGGTGCGGGCGTCACGGGGCAAAGGCAGATCGCAGTCCGTGCCCGCCAGCGTTTCCAGCTCCTGCACCATGCGGTCGGTGCGGGCAGCGTCCAGCCGGTCCTCGCGGCAGCAGGCGTGGAAGTCGGTGTCCTCCAGCAGGCTCTCGGCCTTGGCGGGGAACTGCCCGGTGAGCTGGCCGCTCTCGTTGTGGCAGAGCATCCACCCCTTGCGGAACAGCTGGAAGTTCAGTCCTCTGCGGCCCATCGTGGAGTAACACACGGTGGCGCAGTGCTCCCCGGGCATCCGCCGGACTTCCAGGTAGGCGTCGTTGCCGCAGAGATCCTGCAGGCGCACGGCGGCCAGAAGCTGCGCCCCCGGCAGACGGGATGACATGGCGTTGTGCATGGCGGTAAAGTAGCGGTTGGCATCCATGATACGTTCCTCCCTGAATGGTCCGACTGACAGCAAAGTGTTGTATTCAAAGGACTTCCAACGCGGGCCGCCGCCGTGCACTGCGGGGGACATCGCGTGTTCCTGTGGTTCGTCTGAACATAGTATAGCATAAACTACGACAAAAAACAACTAAAAGTTTGCAAAAACAACCAGATTTTTGCGAACGCCCCGGAACTGCTCCAAAATACAACGCGACGGTTGGTTGTGAAATGCCCGAAGCGGTTGTGTGCCGGACAACAAAAAAGCCTTCCCCCAAAAGGGGAAGGCAATCTCTCAATCTCCCAGCTCCCGGATCTCGTTCTGGATCAGGCGGCCGGCGGCGCGGGCCAGCTGGTCCATGCCGCGGATGCGGGCCATATTTTTACCATAGATGCGGGCAGCGTCGGCGGCGGAGCGGTCCTCGCCCATGAACACTGCCGACACCCGGATGCCCTTGCGCTGCAGCACGCGCACCTGGGCGGCCGCGTCGGCCACACCGGCGGCGTCCTCGTAGCCGCAGCCCAGCGGGTTTTCCGGGCTGGGCGGGATGCGGCGGCTGTCGTTGGGGGAAGCGTCGGTCAGCAGGATGAGCAGGTGCCGCGGGGCGGGGCCGGGGGCAAAGTCCAGCAGATCGCCCGCCGCCAGCAGGGCCAGGCCGTCGCGGTTCCAGCCGGAGGCAAAATACCGGTTGATGTTCTGACGGTTCTTGTCGGCAAAGTCCTTGAGCACCCGCAGCACGGTGTAGCCCCGCAGGCTGCTGAAGGCACTCACCCGCACCGGGATGCCGCAGTTGGCCAGGCTCTCGGCCAGGATGGACCCCTGCGCCGCGATGACTTCCTGACAGTGCAGGCGGGAGGCGGAAGCGTCCAGCAGCAGGTCCACCGTAAAGGCGGGGTGATTTTCCTCTTCGGCGCACAAAAACACCCGGTCATCGTTCAAAAGCGGGGCGCGCCACACCCGCCCGGGGTCCACATTGCCGCTGCGGGCCACCCGCGCGTTGGGCTGCTGATGCACCAGAATGCAGTTGCGGATCTGCTCGGTGAGCCGCAGCACCACGCTGCGGTGCAGCTCCTGATTCTTGGCGTAGTAGGCGCGGTTGCGGTCGGCCTGCAGCTCGGCCTGTTCGGCCAGATGCCGGGCCTCCGGGGTGGGGGCCTGTTCCGGGCTGGGCACGCCCGCGCTGAACCACAAATGGCACCCCAGATGCACCCCGGTGCACAGCTCCTGTTCGGCCTTGCGCAGCCGCTCCGGCGGGTAGAGGGAGCGGCCGAAGCAGCTCTCGATGTAGGCGCGGTCCTGCGCGGCGTTCTGCTTCAGGGTGATGTGGGCCTGCCGTTTGTCCACGCTGGGGCCGCTGCCGGCGGCGTCCACGGCGTTGGAGTGCTCCACGGTCACGCGGTCGGTCTTGATCATCTGGGTGGGCAGGGCCTTGGTGGCAAGGGTGGCCAGCAGGCCGTCCAGATGCAGGTGCAGCGCCGCTTTCGGATGCACGGTGCCGTCGAAGAGGTCAAACTTTGCGTACACGGCCAGCAGGGCGTCCTGCAATTGGTCCGGCTGCGGGGCGGTGTCCGGGGCCAGCGCCCGGAACAACCCGCTCTCGTAGGGGGTCATCACGGGCAGACTGCGCCCCAGCACGCTGCGCCAGCGGGCCGCCTGCATGGTGTACACCAGCTGGTTCCTGGCCATCCACTCCTGCCGGGAAAGTTTGTACTGGATGGCAAAAAAGTAGTCGGCGTGAGAATCGCGCAGCGCTTCCAGCACCGGGCGGTGGGGCAGCTCCAGCCGGTAGGCCGCGTTTTCGAGGTACAGCCACGCCAGATCGTCCAGCATGGCCTGCCGCAGATCGCCCGCCCAGCGGTCGAAGATGCTGTTTATCAACTTGTCACCGTAATATTTGTGCACAAGGCCCACGATGGTGTTCATGTAAAAATCCACCGTGCCGTCGGTGTTGTGGGCCAGAAACAGCGGCTCAAAGCCATAGGCGCCCGCAGCCGCCCAGACCTGATTGGCCGCCCGCCGCTCCTGTGCGGTGTAGCTCTGGGCTTCCATCAGGCAAACAGCTTGGCCGCATCCAGTTTGGCCGGGATGCGGGCCGCGATCACGTCGCGGATCAGGCCCTGCTCGTAGCTGTCAAAGGCCTTGTTGGTGATGCCCATGTCCAGCGCGGCCCCTGCGGGGATGCCGCGGCGGATCAGGCGCAGCGCGTCCAGCATGCCGCGCAGGTCCAGTGCCTTGGTGGAAATTTCCGCACTGTCGCACTTTTTCTGCAAGTCGAGGAACAGCAGGGCGAACTGGTGGGCGTACTTTGCAGCAAGATCCGGGAACTGTGCCCGCAGCAGCTTTTCCAGGTTGTCCTGGGTGATGGTGGGCATCTGGATGACCACGAAGCGGGAGGTCAGGGCCTCGTTCAGCTCCCGGGTACCGGCGTAGCCGTAGTTCATGGTGGCAATGAAGCGGGTCTCCTCGGCCAGCGGGATGCGGTCGTAGCCGGGCACGTCAATGGCACGGCGGAAGTCCAGCACGGCGTGCAGCACGGCCAGCGCCTCGTTCTTGGCCATGTTGATCTCGTCCAGCACGCCAAAGCCGCCGCACTGGGCGCAGCGATACACCGGTCCGGGGCGGAACTCCACCCGTCCGTCGACAAAGGTGTCCATGCCGATGAGGGAGGCCGCGTCCATGTTCACATGGAACGAGATGTCCCACGCGGGGCGGCCGAAGGCGGCGGAGAGGTTCTCGGCCAGCACGTTCTTGCCGGTGGCCTTGCCGCCCGCCAGCAGCAGGTTTTCGCCGCAGAGCAGGGCGGCCAGCGCCTGCTCCCACACCTCTTTGCCGTAGTAGGTAAAGGCCGGGGCCGGGATGCGGGGCCGCAGCGCAGCGTCCAGCGGATGGGCGGCACGATATTCCTCTACCGCAGAAAGCAGGGCCGGGTCCACGCCCTCCTGCCGCAGCGTCTCAAGAAGTTCAGACATTGTACAATACACCTCGATGCTTTGCCGGTTGCTTGCAGCAAACCGGCTGCTCAGCCCTATCATAGCACAATTGCGGGCATTTGTGTAGGGGGCGTGCGGGGCAAAACAGCAAAGAGGGGCAGCCCCGACCGGGACCGCCCCTCTTCACATGAAAAAGAAGAAAAGAAGAAATGTTGGATCTATGCGGGAGAACTGCGCCTTATCAGGCGTTCTCCAAGCCTGCCATCTGCTTGATGGATTTAATGGCAAAGGTCAGGGTACGACCGCAGGCAGTACCGCCCATGACGCAGGGATAGTTGTTCTGGAAGAAGCTGCCGGACATATCACCGGTGATATACAGACCGGGGATCGGCTCATTGTTGCTGTCCTTGGCCTGGCAGTTCTCGGTGATGGAGATGCCCTGCATACTGCACAGCAGAGAGGCACCCAGCCAGCAGCCGTAGAAGGGAGCGGTGCGGATGGCGCTCAAACGGCTTGCAGGCTTGCCGAAGTCCTCATCGTTCTGCTTGTCGTACAGCTCGTTGTAGCGGGCAACGGTGGCTACAAAGTTGTCCTTGTCGGCACCGGTAAAGCCCATCTTGTCGGCAAGCTCTTCAATGGTGTCCGCCTTCATGATCAGGCCCTCACCCTCGTACTGCTCCAGCTGAGCTTCCATCATGCCGGGGATGTAACGGGTCAGTGCAGAGCAGCCAATGGTGTGGAAGCGGTCTACATCCTCGCGGAAGTTTGCATCGTGGATCATGGCATAAACATGACCCGGCTGCTGGAAGGAAGCGTGAGAAGCGTTGTCGTACTCCTGGCTCTCATTCATAAAGCGTTCGCCATGGCGGTTGACCTTCAGGAACGGCTGGCTGCCGGGGTTGTACTGCCCCACAGTGCCGGGGAAGGCCTTGCCGCCAAAGGCGTTCTCGCTGTCCACATAGCCGGCATCCACACCGGGGGCCACCAGACCACGGTCGAACAGAACGGGAGCGGGCTCTGCATCCAGATGTGCACCTGCCCAGATGGCGGCACGGATGCCGTAACCCTTGTCGGCAGGCGTATAGGAGCAGGCAGTGGTCACACTGGTGCCCAGCGGGTCCAGCTGCTCCATCATGTAGGGGTTGCCGGCATAGCCGCCGCAGGCCAGCAGCACGCCCTTGGCTGCATTGATGCGGATAAAGTGGTCATCTGCGGTGCTCTGGGCGATCACGCCGGTGATGCGGCCGTCGGCATCCTTTTCCAGCTTGGCAAGGCCGGTGTTAAAGTCGATGCTGTAGCCTTTGCTCTCAATGTACTCCTGGAACACCACGTTGCGGGGCTTTTCGGCGCTGCTGTAATCGACCTGCTGCACAGGGAACATCAGCTTGCTCTGGCTCACCTGCGTGTCATCCGGCCACTTGGCTTCATCGCCGGCGGTCAGGTTGCACACATAGTTATAAGGTTCGTTTTCCAGGATGCCGGAAACAAAATCATGCATGGCAGCGGATTCGTTGATCCAGGTCTTGACCACGCGCTGGTCGCAGCGACCGCCCATAGAACGGGAGATCTCGCTCAGCAGCTCGGCGCGGTCAACCGGAGCGATCCCTTTTTTCTGTGCTTCGCTGCTATCAATGGTGCCGTACCAGTGACGGGTCTCCATGACGGAAGAATTCTGCTCGATGATGCGGAAATCCAGCCCGTTCTGTGCAGCATAAGCGGCTGCGCACATACCACCGTTGCCTGCGCCCACGATGACGATATCGGTATCCCATGTCTCGGTGATGGCAGCCTCGTCGATGTCGGGCTCGGTGCCCAGCCAGTCGTTCTCGTCGCCGGTGGGCAGCTGAACGGAGGACACAACGGCCTCGCCCTTGGCCTGTGCATAGCAGCTCTTGGCAGCCTTCATGACGGCCTCGGAGGTGATGGTGGAGCCGGACACGCCGTCGATCTCGGCAGAACCGGCAGCCAGCAGCTGATCGCGCAGCTCGTCGGCAGCAGCAGCACCGATGGAAGCGGTCTCGCCGGAGGTGTCCACGACCACGTCGGTCACGGCGCTGTCGGAGAAGGTCATGGTGACCTTGACGGTGGAGGAAATGCCCTCGGCAGTGCCCTCATAGGTGCCGGGGATGTAGGTGCCGGTTGCACCGGAAGCGGCAGCGTTGCCGGAAGCAGCGGTGGAGGTGGAGCCGGAGGCTGCATTGCAGGCAGCCAGAGCACCGGCGGTGACACCGCTCATGGCGGCGGCAGCGGCGATCTTCAGAAAGCCTTTGCGGGAGATCTTGTTCATAGTGGTTTCCTTCTCTTTCTCTTCTTGTGTCTCTTTGTGATTTTTGGCTCTGCTCTGTGGAAAAATCTGCACAGAACCAACAAAAACAGTTTAGCATACCTGTGAAAAGTATGTCAATCAATTTGGGGGCACGGAACGCCTTAAACTTTGTTAAACATTTGGCGCAGGTACGGCCCGGTCAATGGAGAAAAATGCAGGCTCTGCGGGGATTTTTGCCAAAAACAATGCACGGAAATGTTGCGCAGGTGTTGCGGTTATGTTACAATTGAGTTGCACACAGAAGCCGGCCAGCCACGACCGGCAGAACGGCAGCAAACGCTGTCACGGAAAGGGAGATTTTGGTATGAAGGTGGCAATGATCGGGCACAAGGACTTCCCGTCCCGTTCGGGTGGTGTGGAAGTCATGGTCGGCGGGCTGGCAACCAGCCTGGTCCGGCGCGGTTATGAGGTCACGGTGTACAACCGCGGCCTGCAGAAGGGGCACAATGTTTACACGACCGAGGGCGTGCAGGCCCGCCGCATCTTTACCTTTCAGAAGGCGTCGCTGAATGCCATGGTCTATTCGTTCCTGGCCACCTTTGACGCCCTGACGCGGGACTGCGATGTGATCCACTACCACGCCATCGGCCCATCGGTGCCGCTGGTGATCGCCAAGCTGTTCGGCAAGCACACGGTGTGCACCGTGCACGGGCTGAACTGGAAGGTGGACAAGTGGGGCGGCTTTGCCAGCGCCTACCTGAAGCTGGGTGAGCGGGTGGCCGCAAAGTATGCGGATGATCTGGTGGTGCTGTCGGAGAGCGAGTGGAATTATTTTCAGGAGAAGTACGATCGTACCGCCATCCTCATCCCCAATGCAGTGCAGATGCGCCAGCCGCTGCCCTGCAACCTGATTCGCGAAAAATACGGGCTGGAAGCCGGGAGCTACATTCTGTATGTGGGCCGCATCTCGCCGGAAAAGGGCCCGCTGGACCTGGTGGAGGGCTATCTGAAAGCCCACACGGACAAAAAACTGGTGCTGGCCGGCCCCTTTGCGGAGACCGAGTACTGCACCACGGTGCGGGAGAAGATCGCGGGCAACCCCAACATCATCACGACGGGCTATGTGGTAGGCGACGCGCTGCTGGAGCTGTACAGCAACTGTGCCCTGTTCGTGCTGCCCAGCCACACCGAGGGCCTTTCGCTTTCGCTGCTGGAGGCGCTGTCGCTGGGGGTGAAGTGCCTCGTGAGCGACATCCCGGAGAACACCACGGTGACCGCCGACTACGGCACCGCGTTCCGCACCGAGGACACCGACAGTCTGGCCCGGGCACTGGAGCGGGACACCGCCCGGCCGCTGACCCCGGAGCAGAGCAAAGCGCAGCTGGACTATGTGCGGGCCAATTTTGATTATGACATCATGCTGGACCGGTATGAAGAAGTGTACCATCATGTGACCGGAGATCCGCTCAAGGCGATGCCTTCGCATGGAGGTGCGGTGTGATGGACAACGCACAAAACCCGACCGGTCCGGTCCTGACCGCGGCCGAAAGCCGCCGCCGGGTGCTGCACAACATGTGCTCGTCGCTGTTGTACAACCTGTCGGTGATCCTGTTCGGCCTGCTGCTGCCGCGGCTGTACCTCACCAGCTTCGGTTCGGAGCTCAACGGTCTGGACAGCACCATCAAGCAGATCTTTTCCTGTCTGACTCTGCTGGAAGCGGGCGTGGGCCTGGCCTCGCAGCAGGCCTATTACCTTCCGGTGGCCGTGGGCGACCGGAAAGCCATCAACGGCATTTTTTCGGCCACGCATCACTATTACCGCCGCACCGGTATCGTGTATCTGCTGGTCACGGTGGTGTTTGCGCTGCTGTACCCCCTGTGCATCAACACAGTGCTGTCCTACGGCACCGTGAGCCTGATCGTGGTGTTCTACGGCATCCCGGGCATCGTGAGCTATCTGGTGCAGGGCAAATACCGCTCCTTTATGGAAGTGGAAGGCAAAAACTATGTGATCACCTACATCACCACGGCCACCATGGCGGCGGGCAACCTGCTGCGCATGCTGGCGCTGCTGTTTACCCGCAGCATCCTGTTGGTGCAGGTGACCTACTGCGTGCCTTCGGTGTTCCAGGTGCTGGTGCTTACGGCCTATATGCGCAAAAACTATCCGTGGCTCAACGCGCACGACACCCCCAATCTGGAGGCGCTGGCCCAGCGCGGCTCGGTGCTGGTGCATCAGCTCACGGGCATCGTGTTCAACAACACCGACACGATCCTGATCTCCAGCCTGTGCGGTCTGGCGTCGGCCAGTGTGTACACCATTTATATGCTGTTTTTCTCCAACATCGAAAAGCTGTTCTACTCGATCGTCAACAGCATCAGTTTTCGGCTGGGGCAGCTGTTCTATGTGGAGCCGGAAAAGTTCAAGCGGCTGTACCGGCTGTACGATGCCCTTTACCTTTCCGCGGCCTTTGCACTGTTCACGACCGTGGCTGTGTTCCTGATGCCCATCATCGCGCTGTATACGTCCGGTGTGACCGATGCCGAGTACCTTGACACCCGCCTGCTGGTGCTGTTTACGGCGGTGGAGTTGCTGTCCAGTGCAAAGCAGCCGTCGGGGATGCTGCTGAACATCAGCGGCCGCTTTGAAGAGACCCGGCAGCAGGCCCTGATCGAGATGGGCATCAACCTGCTGGTGTCGGTGATGTCGGTGCTGCGGTTCGGCATCGCGGGCTGCCTGTTCGGCACGCTGGCGGCGCACCTGTACCGCTATACGGCGTTGATCCTTTTTACCCGGACCAAAGTGCTGGGAGAGTCGCCGGTGGGCGATTTTGTGCGGCTGGGCGTCAACGGGCTGCTCTGCTTTGTGCTGCTGTACCTGCTGGGATTTGACCGCTGCTATGGCGGCGGCTACCTGATGGTGTGCCTGAAGGGTGCGTTGTTCGGGCTGTGGGTGCTGCCGCTGTTCCTTGTGGTGAACGCGGTGCTGGACTGGCGCAATGTGGACACCCTGCGCGGGCTGCTGCACACGCTTACGATCAAAAAAGGAGCGACGGAGGAAAAACACGATGCGGAATGAAGAAGTGATGTGCGAGGGCCTGCTCTCGGTCGTGATCCCGGTGTACAACATCCGGGACTATGTGGAGCGCTGTGTCCGCTCGGTGCTGGCGCAGCCGGATGTGCCGCTGGAAGTGCTCATCGTGGATGACGGCAGCACCGATGACAGCGGCGCGGTGTGTGACGCACTGGCGGCGGAGGACAGCCGGGTCACAGTGTTCCACAAGCCCAACGGCGGCCTGTCGGACGCCCGCAATTACGGGCTGTGCCATGCACAGGGCGAGTATATCCTGTTCATGGACGGTGATGACTGGCTGGCAGAGAACGTTTGCCTCGGCCTGCTGCAGATGGCGCTGCAGACCCGGGCCGATGTGGTCATCGGCAAGGTGCATTTTCTGCGCGAGGAACCGGTGATGACCCGCTGGGAAGAAGCGGTGGAAAAAAACTTCACCTTTCACACAGTTTACACCGGTAAGGAGTATCTTTTGAAATGCCTGCAGACCGGTGGCCTGCGGGTGGAAGTGGGGCGGCACCTGTACCGCACCGGCTTTTTGCGGGCGAACGGCCTGCAGTTCTGCAAGGGCATCCTGCACGAGGACGAAGAGTTCACGCCGCGGGTGCTGCTGCAGGCGCAGCGGGTGGTGCTGACCGGGCAGGAGATCTACTATTACGATAACTGCCGCGCCGGTTCCATCACGCACGCGGAAGGGTTGAGCACCCGCCGTGTTCAGGACCGGCTGCGCATCTACGACAGTCTGGCGGAGATCTACCGTACGGTGACCCCGCGGGCGCTGCGCCGCCGCCTGCAGGATGACCTGTGCTGGAAGTATCTGGACTGCGCGGCGCGGTTCGATTGCAGGACCCTGCCGGGCTACCGCCCGCAGCGGCTGCGGATGCTGCAGTTTGCCTGCACGCCCCGCCGCCGGGCCAAGGCAGCGCTGTTTGCCCTCTCGCCGGAGCTGTTCCGGCGGGTGATGAATCATTGACCCATTGACGAGGAAAGGCAGAAGAGCATGGCGCAACATGCAAGAATAAAACGAACGCCCCCGCCGGACGGCGCACGCCGCCGATGGTGGCAGAACCGGCTGCTGCAGCTGCTGGCGGCTTTTGTGCTGCTGTGCGGCGTGGCAGCTGCCGGACTGAAACTGTACACGGATTATACGAATAGTCATTTTCAGGTGACCTTTTACCGGGTGACCTCCAGCCATGTGTCGGAAAAGCTGCGGGTCCTGTTTTTGTCGGACCTGCACCTGCGGGAATACGGCGAGCACAACGAGGAGCTGATCCAGACCGTGCAGGAGCTGGACCCGGACCTGATCCTGCTGGGCGGTGACCTTGTCACCTTCCCGAACCCGGAGTATGAGAATATGCTTTCGCTGTGCCGCAGCCTTGCCGATGTGGCCCCGCTGTACGGGGTGCTGGGCAACCACGAAAGTGAGATGATCTACGGCGGGGTGGATGACCAGCTGGCGGAAAAATTTTCGGAGGCCGGGGTGCAGCTGCTGCGCAATGAGACCCGCACCATCCAGATCGGGGAAAACAACGTGGAGCTCATCGGGCTGGAAGGTGCCCTGAAGGACTTTTACAAATACGGTGCCAGCGACTGTGTGGAGAGCCTGAGCCGCCAGTACGACACCTTCCGCATCTGCATCAACCATGTGCCCATGGCCTTTGTGGACTACATGCAGGATGCGCCCTTTGACCTGGCGCTGGCCGGGCACACCCACGGCGGCCTGATCCGCCTGCCGGTGCTGGGGCGGCTGTACACCGCAGAGGAGGGGCTGTTCCCGGAGTATGCGGGCGGCATGTACCAGCTGGACAGCGGGGCACCCCTCATCGTGGGCTGCGGCCTGGGCGACTCCAACCAGATCCCCCGCGTATACAATCCGCCGGAGCTGGTTCTGGTGGATGTGAACTGGTACTGAGATGAACGAACTTGAAAGGAGGCCCGGAGACGTGGTGACAAAGATCAAGCAGATCTTCAAACAGGCTGTGCTGCGCTTCTGGAGCCTGCGGGTGCCGTTGATCGTGGTGTGCATCCTGCTCGCGGCACTGCTGTGCACCGCACAATATCAGGACAGCAGCCGGGTGGCCTCGGCCCAGATGACCCTGAACTACTCCGAGGCATCGCAGGGGCTCAACCCCAACCGCACCCGGTTTACGACTACCGACCTGACCTCCGACGAGGTGCTGCAGAGCACCCTGTACAACGCCGGACTGGAAGGTCAGATGACGGTGGAACAGCTGCGCAAGGCCATTACGGTGGAACCCACCGATGTGACCAACGTGAGCAGCTCGGAAAACTACATCACCACCAGCTGCAGCATCAGCCTGCAGCTGGAAGAACCCTGCCAGCACCTGACCGCAGCCACGCTGCTCCGGATCTTCTGCGGCAGCTACAAGGATTATTTCATGGAGCACTACGGCGAGAACCAGAGCGTGTTCTCCTGCACCATGCCGGATTACTTTGACACCGAGCCGTATCTGCGCCTCAAGAGCCTGACGCTGCGGGCCAACCAGCTGGACCGCTACCTCACGGCCCGTGTCAGCGAGAACAAGAGCTATCAGGACGCCACCACCGGCAACACCTTCCTGAGCCTGTCCAAGCAGATCCAGAACGTGATCAACTACGAGATCCCGCGCATCCAGGCCTATATCCTGCGGGGCGGCCTGTCGGCGGACGTTTCTTCCCTGACGGCCATGCTGCAATACAAGCTGCAGATCGAGCAGCTGGACTATCAGGAGCAGATGGCCTACTACAACTCCGACAATCTGGGCATTGGCCTGTACGATGAGAGCATGAGCGCCATCGTCATGATCCCCACGCTGGACGAGAACAGCGAGTTCTATATGTCCCGCACCAAAACGGCGCTGGACACCATGGCCAGCGACGCCGACGGTGCCCTGGCGGAGGCGACCTCCCATCAGGATGTGATCACCACCACCCAGTATGTGGTGCAGCAAATGCAGACCGTGAGCGACCCGGCGGGTCTGACCACGGTGAACGCCATGCTGCAGGAACTGGAAACCACCATGGATCAGATCCAGCAGGCACTGCGGGTGACGGATGCCTCCTATATCATCTATAAGACCCAGAACTACCTGGTGTTCAACTATGCGGCCGGCTCCTTTGTGCAGCAGATCGGCCTCAAGCGGGTAATCGTGGAAATGGCAGGCTTTGTGGTGCTGTGCTTCGGCCTGTGCATGGTGCGCACCGCCCGGCAGATCCGGAAGGAGGAACAGCGTTGAAAAAGTTTGATATCCTGCGCTACCTCCGGCGGTTCTTTGCACTGGTGCTGGCCGTGACCATGGCGGGCACAGTGGTGGTGTACTGGTACTGCAAGAACAACCAGACCTACACCGCCAGTGTGAACATCAAGTACCTGCACGACGGCATCAAGGACGGCTTTGCCCCGGACGGCACCGCCATGAACGTGGACGAGATCTATTCTTCCAAGGTCATCTCGCAGGCCATGGAGAGCCTTGGGCTGCAAAGCGGCATCAACCTTGTGCGCTCCCACTGCACGGTGGAAGAGCTGATCCCGGACGACCAGAAGGCCCTGCAGGAAGCTCTCATCGACAAGGGGGAAGAGTCTACCTACTTCCCGGACGAATACAAGGTGACACTGGTGGTGGACGGCAGCCTGGGTGCGAGCTACGCCCGCCGGGTGCTGGATGCCATCGTCAGCAGCTATTCCACCATCTACACGGAGGAATATGTGGAGCTGCCTCTGACCATGAACCCCTCCAGCGGCCTGCTGAACAGCGGCTACGACTATTACGAGTGCGTGGACGCGCTGTCGGCCGACACCACCGAAGTGCTGAACTATCTGGAGGATAAAAAGACAAACTATCCCAACTTCCGCTCTTCGGTCACGGGTTATTCCTACGAGGACCTGTACGACATCTATAAGATGCTGTACGACTACGAGATCCCGTCGCTGTACGCGAATGTGATGACCGGGCCGCAGGTGCGCAACGCCGACAAGCTGTGCCGCAGCCTGACCCAGAGCATCGAGAGCAGCGTGCAGAACGAGCAGGTGTATCAGGAGCGGGAAGCCTACCTCAGCGGCCTGATCCAGAACTACTCGGAGAAGAACCGCGACCTGATCAACTACCATTACCACAACGACGCCAACGACAGCGGCACCGACTACATCCTGAAGAACGTAGAGGCCTACGATGACAACCAGAGCAAGCAGATCACCTACGATTCGCTGATTTTGGAGTATGTGGAGATCGACAAGACCCTGCGCAGCAGCGCCATCCGCCGGGCCTACACCCAGCAGCTGCTGGACACCTTCCAGGCAGCCGGCGGGGTGGGCGGCGATGAGGCCTCCCATGCCGCGGTCGAGTCGGAGATCAACAAGTACGAGCAGACGCTGGTGGACTACTACCAGATCGTGAACCAGACCAGCATGGAGCACAACCGCTCCCTGAGCGCGGACTATCTGCAGACCACCAGCTCCACCAGAGTGTGGCCCAGCATCAACACCAAGCTGTATCTGGCCATCGGCTTTGTATTCTTCTTCCTCGTGGGCTGCGCACTGGCCGTTGTGGTGGGCCGTTCCCGCGACTTTGTGGAATACTTTATGTATGTGGACAAAAAGACCGGTCTGCCCAACCGCGACCGTGTGGATGCCATGATGGCACGGCTGGAAAAGCAGGGCCTGCTGCCCAGCCACTTTACCTGCATGTGCTTCCAGTTTACCAGCCTGAACCATCTCTCGCGGGAGTATGGTTACTCGGTGGGCAACCATGTCCTGCGGGACTTTGCCGGGCTGGTGGCGGCCCTTGGCACCGAGGAGAGTTTCATCGGTTCCAACGGTGCGGGCCAGATCGTGGGCTTCTTCCGGGAATGCAACGCCGTCAAGGCGGAAGCCATTCTGGAAGTGCTGGACGAGCAGATCCAGGAGTACAACAGCCTGAACCCGGATTACGCCATCGAGTACAGGGCAGCCAGTGCCACCTCGGATGACGAAAAGGAATTCAACATCCGGGATCTGCTGCGCTGCGCATTCAAGAAGCTGCGGGATGCCAATAAGCCGCAGCCGGAGACCGCACACGAGACGGTGTAAAAAAGATAAGGAGGCGGCAGTCATGCTACAGAATCAACGGGCCTGCCAGCTCGTCCGTTCCAAAACCGGCTGTGAGCCGCTGGCACTTGCCGTGGCGTGGGGTGCCCGCACGGCGGGCCGCTGTGCCGCCGGGGTGCTGGGAGCCGTGAAGCATCAGCGCTTTTCCGACCAGCAGCTGGAGACCTTTGCCGCCCGCGCGCCGGGCATCTGCCCGAAGCCGGTGTGCGATGCCGGGGAGCCCTGCCCGCTGCCGCCGCAGGACGATGCGGTGGATGTGTCGGTGATCGTGCCGGTGCACAACGGGGAGCGCTTTTTGCGCGCCTGTCTGGACAGCATCCTGCACCAGAACACCACTCGCCGCCTGCAGGTGCTGGCGGTGGAGGACGGCTCCACCGACGGCAGCGGGGCCATTCTGGCCGAGTACGCCCGGCAGGGAGGGGTCACCGTGCTGCACCCGGAGCAGGGCGGCAGCGCGGCCCGCGCCCGCAACACCGGTCTGGCCCGGGCGGTGGGCCGCTGGGTCCTGTTTGTGGATTGCGATGACTGCCTGCTGCCGGACGCAGTGGAGACGCTGCTGGCGGCGCAGGCGCGCACCGGGGCGGATATCGTGCAGGGCGGCTGGCAGTATTGCGACGAAGCCGACACCTGCGGTGCGGTGCAGCAGTACGCAGAAGCGTGCTACACCGGCCCCCGGCGGCTGGATGTGGTGGAGCTGCCCGGCACTCCCTGGGGCAAGCTGTACCGCCGGACCCTGTTTGAACGGGTACGGTTCCCCTCCGCATACACCTGTTTTGAGGATGCCATGATCCATTTCTGGGTCTTTCCGCGGGCGAAGTGCATTGCTTCGACAAAACCTGTGGTATATTTGTGGCGCAAAAATACAATGGGGCTCACCGCGACCTCCCAGAATACGGCCAAAGCATTGCAGGCCTACTGGGTGGCTGAAGAAATGCTGGACGGTGCGGTGCGTCTGGGCCTGCCGCAGGATGCGCTGTTTGCCTGCAACCTGATCCTGCAGCTGGCCAATTACTGCTATGTGTGTGTGGCCGGTCTGCCGGAGGCGGACCGGCAGACGGCCTTTGCCTGCTGCTGCCTGCTGTACCGCCGGTGGGCAACGAAGCTGCCGGATCCCCGGACGCTGCCCTATGCCGTGCGGCTGGCGCAGCGGGCGCTGGAACAGGCGGACTATGGGCTATGGCAGCTGCAGGGCAGACTGTTCCTGCTGATCAACTGACCGGTTTACACCGGCACGGAAAGCGAGGTGGACCGCGTGCAGGATGTTTCCAAGATCCTGACCCGGAAATATTACGGCAAAAAAGACCCGTTCCGCAGCCGGGAGTTCCGCCAGCCCCGCTGGATGGAACTGCTGGCGGTGCTGCTGTTCACCGTGTCCGGGCTGGGCGAAGGCAAAAGCATCAATGTGGTGCTGGGCGGTCTGCCCAAGGCGGTGACGCTGGCCTTTGTGGGGCTGGCCGGGCTGGAATTTTTCATCCGGGGTGATTTTGACCGGTTGAAAAAACTGGCCGGGCCGTCCGGGCTGTACATCCTGTATCTGGCGGTGCTTGCCGCCTGGTCCATGTTCATCTGGGTGCGCAACTTCACGGCCTTTGCCTCCATCACCCGCGGCGTGGAAAAGATCCTGTATCAGAGCATCGCCACGGTGGTGGCCATCTGCTGCGTGTACCTGTACGGGCGGTTCAGCATCGACCTGTTCACCATCGGCATCTGCTGCGCAAACCTCTTCATCCTGTTCAGCGAGGTGCCCGCCTATGGTGTGGGCGAGAGCGTGAGCTCCCTGCTCACCAGCATCCTGTCGCTGGGCAACAACACCTATGGCTATGCCGAGCGGCTGGAGATCCACGAGGTGACCTTTCTGGAGGGCATCTTTGTGCTGTACTACCTGTTCTTTTCGCCAAAAGAAACCAAGCAGCAGCGCACCCGCAACTGGGTGCTGGCGGGCTGCTCCTTCTTTTTTGTACTGGCGGGCATGAAGCGCATCCTGCTGCCGGCGCTGGTGGTCTCGGCCTTTTACATCTGGGTGCTGCGCCGCAGCCATGCCAAGGAAAAGCTGATCATGCTCACCGGCGCGGCCTGGGTGACCCTGTTCTGGGTGTATCTGTATCTGGTGCACACCGGTGCCATCTCCCGCATCCTGAACGCTGTGGGCATCAACATGATGGGCCGCGATTACATCTGGAGCCTGGCCAAACCCTATTATCAGTTCTCGCCCACCTTCATCGGGCTGGGGTTCGAGGCGGTGGACGCCATGGTCACCCGCTTTTATGAGATCGGCCTCATTGATGTGGCCTACCCGCTGCATAACGATATCCTCAAGGTGTTCGTGGAACTGGGCTTTCCGGGGCTGTGCTTCTGGTGCGCGTTCCTGTACCTGATCCTGCCCTGGTTCTGGATCAAGCGCTACGGGCCCGAGGCCGGCATCCTGTATTTTGCCATCCTCAACCCGCTGTCCATGACCTACCTCACCGACAACACGGCCTTTTATTTCTGGTGCACCATGGGGCTGCGCATGATCCCGCTGGCGGTCTGCTGCTTTGCAAAGCCGACGAAGGACCCTGCCGCCCAAAAACAGACATGGCAGCCGCCCTCGGCGCAGGAGGTGCAGCGGCGCATCCGGGCACAGTACCGGGAGAAAGGAAGGTCTTCATGATCCACATCCTGCAGTCGGTCAGCAACATGGACCGGGGCGGCATCGAGTCGATGCTGATGAACTATTACCGGCATCTGGACCGCACGCGGTTCCAGTTCGATTTTCTGGTCAACAAGAAAAAGCCCGGCTTTTTTGATGACGAGATCCGCGCACTGGGCGGGCGCATCTTCCAGAGCCCGGGCGTAGCCCCGCAGAGCTACCCGGCCTACCTGCGCTCTATGCAGCAGCTGCTGGCCCAGCACCCGGAGATCAAGGTGCTGCACGCCCACAACGAGGCCATGCAGCTTTTTGCGCTGGAAGGCGCTAAAAAGGCGGGCCTGCCGGTGCGCATCGCCCACGCCCACAACACCCGTCTGCCCAAGGACGCCAAGCTGCCGATCAAATGGTTCTGCAAACAGTTCATTCCCGGCGCGGCCACCGATTACTGGGCCTGCGGGCGGGAGGCCGGCATCTACTACTTTGGACAGAGCGCGTGGGATGCCCGGGGCGTGACCCTGCGCAACGCCGTCGACCTGGACCGCTTTGGCTACCGGCCGGAGGTGCGGGCAAAGCTGCGGGCTGAATATGGCCTGAACGATAAGCTGGTGGTGGGCTGTGTGGCCCGCCTGATGGCGCAGAAGAACCACACCCGCCTGCTGGACATCTTTGCGGCCCTGAAAAAGGTGCGGCCGGACAGCTGCCTGCTGCTGGTGGGTGAGGGCGAGCTGCGGGCCGAGCTGGAAGCCAAGGCCGCCCGGCTGGGCATTGCGCAGGATGTGAAGTTCCTGGGCGTGCAGAGCGACACCTCCGTCTGGTATCAGGCCATGGATGTGTTCGTGATGCCCTCGCTGTTTGAGGGCCTGCCCGTGGTGGGCATGGAAGCGCAGGCGTCCGGTCTGCCCTGCGTGTTCTCCACCGGCGTCACCGAGGAAGTCCTGCTGCGGCCGGACAGCTGCCGCATTTCGCTGGAACAGCCGGACGAAGCATGGGCCGCAGTGCTGAAGGATGCGGACCGCAATCTGCCCGACCGTGCGCAGGCGGCGGCACAGGTGCGGGCTGCCGGGTACGACATCCGGCAGGAGACCCTGCGCCTGCAGCAGCTGTACACCGGCCTGATCGCCAAAAGGAGCGCGGCCCATGCCTGAGATCAGTATGATTGTTCCGGTTTATAACGTAGAGCAATATCTCCCGGCGGCACTGGACGCTCTGCGGGCCCAGACCTGCCCGGACTGGGAAGCCATTCTGGTGGACGACGGCTCCCCGGACGGCTGCGGGGCGCTGTGTGATGCGGCTGCCCGGCAGGATGCCCGCTTCCGGGTGATCCACCAGAAGAACGCCGGGGTCGGCGCGGCCCGCAATGCCGGGTTGGCTGCAGCCCGCGGCACCTATGTGCAATTCTTGGACAGCGATGACGCACTGGAGCCCCAGATGGTGGAGGTGCTGTGCCGCACGGCAAAGCAGACGGACGCGGACCTGATTTTGTTCGGCGGCTATGAGGAGCACTACGCGGCCGACGGCACCCGTACCGGCTGCACCGACATTGCCCCGGTTCTGGAAGGGGTATACCGGGGCGACCCCTGCCCGCAATTGTTCCCGCAGCTGTCGGCCATGTCGCTGGTCACGCGGCAGCTGTTCCGCCGCCGCTGCATCGAAGAGGGCAACTGCCGCTTTACCGATTACAAGATCGCGGAGGACGCCCTGTTTTTCGTGTCCTTTTACCGGCAGCACCTGCACTGTGTGGTGGGCATCCCGGAAAAGCTCTACCGCTATAAGCTGCGTGCCTCGGGGTCGGCCTCCCAGAGCTACCACCCGGAGCGCCTGACGGATAACTTTTACCTCTCGGACGCGGTGGAAGCCGTGGCAAAGAGCTGGGGCCTGAACGATGACCCCGCCTGCCGCCGGGCCGTAAACCACAGCCGGGTGCTGGACCTGCAGCTGGGCATCAAGAATGTCTGTCTGGGGCCGCTGAGCTTCTGGCAGCGCACCGCATGGCTGCGGCAGGCGTTGCGCATCCCGGCGGTACGAGCCGCTGTGCGGGACATGCCCCTGCAGGACGCCCGCAGCCGCAATGACCGCATCAAACTGGCCTTGCTGAAGATGCGGCTGTGCGCGGTGGTCGTTGCCCTGTCCAGCTGGAACAACCGCCGCTGAAAAGACGAAACAACAAAAGCGCCCCTGTGCACCGGATGGGTTCCGTGCACAGGGGCGCTGTATTTTATAAGGAAAAAGCGGGGGCTCAATCGTCGTCGCTGTCCAGCTTGAGCACAGCGGTAAAAGCCTCGCTGGGCAGGGAAACGCTGCCCAGCTGGCGCATCTTCTTTTTGCCTTCCTTCTGCTTTTCCAGCAGCTTCTTCTTGCGGGTGATATCGCCGCCGTAGCACTTGGCCAGCACGTCCTTGCGCATGGCCTTGACCGTCTCACGGGCGATGATTTTGCCGCCGATGGCGGCCTGCACCGGGATCTCGAACAGGTTGCGGGGGATGTTGTCCCGCAGCTTCTCGCAGATGCGGCGGCCCTTGGCGTAAGCGTTATCGCGGAACACGATCATGGACAGCGCGTCCACAGGTTCGCCATTGAGCAGGAAGTCCAACTTGACCAGATCACTCTCACGGTACTCCTTGAACTCATAGTCGTAGCTGGCGTAGCCCCGGCTGCGGCTCTTGATGGCATCGAAGAAGTCGTACACGATCTCGCCCAGCGGCAGAGCATAGTGCAGGTCCACCCGCACATCGTCCAGATACTTCATGTCGATCAGCACGCCGCGCTTGTTCTGGCACAGATCCATCAGGCCGCCCACATAATCGTTGGGGGTGTACAGATGCACGTCCACAAAAGGCTCTTCCTGCTTGACGATGTTGGAGGGGTCCGGATAGCTGGAAGGATTGTCGATCATCTCCACGGTGCCGTCGGTGAGGGTCAGGCGGTAGCGCACGCTGGGGGTGGTGGTGATGATGTCCAGATCAAACTCCCGTTCCAGACGCTCGGTGATGATCTCCATATGCAGCAGGCCAAGGAAACCGCAGCGGAAGCCAAAGCCCAGCGCCGCACTGGTCTCCAGCTCAAAGGTGAGGGATGCGTCATTCAGCTGCAGCTTTTCCAGTGCGTCCTTCAGGTCGGGGTACTTGGCGCCGTCGGCGGGGTAGATGCCGCAGAACACCATGGGCTTGACCTGACGGTAGCCGGGCAGGGCCTCGGAGGTGGGGCGGTCTGCCAGTGTGACGGTATCGCCCA
>OLNF01000874.1_pt1 | contig 26617 bp, 22 predicted proteins | sample 1673061 | NCBI WGS metagenome assembly OLNF01 (sample SAMEA3136751, study PRJEB25190) | human gut metagenome
CTCCGCCGGTGAACAGGAGTTCTACGCAGAGCGCGGCTTCCAGAACGAGCCCCAGCGCTGCAAGGCCTGCCGTGACGCCCGCAAGGCTGCTTCCCGCGGCCCCCGCGAGTATTTCACTGCAGTGTGCGCCTCCTGCGGCGGCGAAGCAAAGGTTCCCTTCGAGCCTAAGTCTGACCGCCCCGTGTATTGCAGCGAGTGCTTTGCTCGGATGAGAGAAGCGTAATTTACCATAAATTATGCCCCATGAGCGGCGCCAGGTTTCTGGCGCCGCTTTTTGTGCGCTCCTTCCTCTTGCAAACTGCCGCCGGGCGGACTATACTGGAGCCAACCAAACCTTATTGTCATAGAGAAGGAGAGAGAGCCACGATGGACCTTCTGAAAAAATTTTTGGGCCGGAAGAAGCAGGAGAGAGCAACCCCCTTCTGCACGGCCGTCATCGTTGCGGCGGGCACGGCCTCCCGGATGCAGGGCATCGACAAGATCCTCTGCCCCATGGGAAACTATCCGCTGCTGCTGTATACCCTCATCCCGTTTCAAAACTCCGATTCCGTGGATGAGATCGTCATCGTGACGCGGGAGGACCTGATGCTCCCCATCGGGGACCTCTGCCGCCGGGAGGGGATGCACAAGGTCACCCGCATCGTCAAGGGCGGGGCCAGCCGCACGGAGTCCGTGCTGGAGGGCTTACACGCCGCCGACCCCAAGGCGGACCTCGTGGCCATCCACGACGGGGCACGGCCCTTCCTGCCGCCGGAGGTCTTGGAACACACCATCGAGACCGCCCGAACACGGGGGGCGGCCGCCCCGGCCATCCCGGTGAAGGATACGATCAAGGTGGCCAAGGACGGCGTCGTCCAAGCCACGCCGGACCGCTCCGCCCTCTTTGCCGTCCAAACCCCCCAGGTTTTTGAGATCGGCCTCATCCAAGGGGCCTTGGCCCACGCCTTGGAGGAGGGCGCGGTCCTCACCGACGACTGCTCCGCCGTGGAGCGCATCGGCTTTCCCGTCTGCCTCACCCAGGGCAGCGAGGACAACTTGAAGATCACGACCCCCAGAGACCTCACCTGGGGCGAAGCCATTTTGGCGGAAAGGATGCGGTGAAGCATTGATGCGCATCGGACATGGATACGACGTACACCGGCTGGTCACAGGCCGGAAGCTGATCTTAGGTGGGGTCGACATCCCCCACGCCTTCGGCCTGCTGGGTCACTCGGACGCGGATGTCGTCACCCACGCCCTCATGGACGCCCTGCTGGGCGCAGCGGCGCTGGGGGACATCGGCCGCCACTTTCCGGATACCGACCCTGCCTACGCCGGAGCCAACAGCCTGGGCCTCTTGGGCCACGTCATGGCCCTGCTGGCCCAGGAGGGCTGGCGGGTGGAGAACGCGGACGTGACGATCTTGGCCCAAAAGCCCAAGCTGAAGGACCACATCCCCCAGATGGTCCAGAATTACGCCCGCGTCATGGGCCTGCCTGTGACGGCCATCAACGTCAAAGCCACCACGGAAGAGGGCCTGGGCTTTACCGGCACCGAGCAGGGCATCGCCGCCCACGCCGTGGTCCTGCTGGAGACCCTGGAGGCCTGAGTCGACACGAAACGCAGAAAAGGAACCTTTGCTCCTCCCGCGCATACACTGGTGCGGGAGGAGCTTTTTTATGATGGTTTATCTCATTATGTGCCGGTCCCTGACCTACGCCCAGCGGGTGGCCAACGCCCTGGAGCGGGGAGGCATCCCGGCCCGCGTCCTCCGGTCCCCGGAGGAGCTCTCTCCGGCTGGGTGCAGCTATTCGGTGAAGATCGCCCAGCGGAACCTGGCCCGCGCCCTGACCATCCTGCACGGGGCGCGGCTGCCCTATCTGGGCATCTATGTGAATTCGGCGGGATATGGCTACCAGGAGGTGACGCCGTGATCTATTTAGACAGCGCCGCCACCACCCTGCAAAAGCCCCCGTCTGTCCCTAAGGCCGTGGCCCAGGCCCTGGCCACCATGACCAGCCCCGGCCGGGGCAATTACGGCCCGGCGGCGCGGGCATCTCAGACCCTCCTGGCCTGCCGGGAGGCCGCCGCCGAGCGTTTCCGGGTGGGCCAGCCGGAGCGGGTCGTTCTGACGTTCAACGCCACCCACGGGCTGAATATCGCCGTGCGCTCTCTGATCAAGCCGGGGCAGACCGTGGTCCTCTCCGGCTACGAGCACAACGCCGTGACCCGCCCCTTGGCCATGATCCCCGGCGTGCGGGTCAAACTGGTCAAGGCCCCGCTCTTCCGCCCGGACCTCTTTCTGGAGGAGTTCGAGCGGCAGCTGACGGGGGAGGTGGACGCGGCTGTCTTCACCCACGTCTCCAACGTCTTCGGCTACGCCCTGCCGATGGAGCAGGCCGCCGCCCTGTGTCGGCGGAATGGGGTGCCGTTTTTGGTGGATGCGTCCCAATCTGCCGGGGTCTTGCCGGTCCCGATGGACGGGTGGGGCGCGGAGTTTATCGCCATGCCGGGGCACAAGGGGCTGTACGGCCCCCAGGGCACGGGTCTGCTCCTGTGCCGGGAGAGCGGGACGCCTCTGCTGGCCGGGGGAACGGGCAGTCTCTCCCGCCAGGCGGAGATGCCGCCCTTTCTGCCCGACCGGTTGGAAGCCGGGACCCACAACGTCCCCGGCGCAGCGGGTCTGCTGGCGGGTCTGCGGTTTCTGCGCAAGCGGGGGCTGGAGTCCATTCGCCGCCAGGAGGCGGCCCTCATCCGCCAGGCGGCGGAGGGGCTTTCCCGGCTGCCGGAGGTCCAGGTCTATGCCGCCCAGGGGGCGGGGGTCCAGACAGGAGTCCTCTCCTTCCGCTTGCCGCAGAAGGACCCCGGCTGGGTGGCGGAGGCGCTCAGCCGCCGGGGTATCGCCGTCCGGGCGGGGCTGCACTGCGCTCCCTTGGCCCACGCTACCGGGGGCACGGAGCAAACCGGGACGGTCCGCGTCAGCGTCTCTGCCTTCAACACCAGCCGGGAGATCACGGCCTTTCTGGCAGCCATGCAGGCCCTGGTATAAAACGCCCCAGGGTTGTGCTTGACCAACCTGGGGGGGATGGCCTATACTAGGGGAAACTGAGCAGGTACCCGGCCCAAGGGCCTATGCGTGCCGGGCCGACAGGCAGCGGAACAACACAAACACTGGCATCCGCGGGACAGTAGCGATTCTTTGATGATACGTCCTGCGGGTGCCTTTTTCGGCTCTTTTGCAGGGGAGGAGGCAGAAACCATGCGGCAAGAAACAGACGAACAAAAACAGCGGGCGGCCATTGGCAAACGGGCAGGTCTTGTGGGCCTGCTGTGTAACTTTCTGTTGGCCGGCGGAAAGCTGGCAGTGGGAACGCTGGCGGCGTCCATGGCCATTTTTGCAGACGGCCTGAACAATTTATCCGACGGGGCCAGCTCTCTGGTCACGCTCCTAGGCTTCAAGCTGGGGGAGCGCCCGGCGGACCCGGAGCATCCCTACGGTCATGCCCGGTATGAGTACCTGGCGGCCCTGACCGTGGCGGTGATGATCCTGGTCATCGGCGTGGAGCTGGCGAAAAGCTCCCTGCATAAGATCTTGAACCCGGCCCCCATCGCCTTCTCCTGGCTGATGCTGGCGGTGCTGGTGGGGTCGATCCTGGTGAAAGCCTGGATGATGTTCTTTTACAAGAAGCAGGGGAAGAAGATCAACTCCACCACCCTCTTGGCGGCCGCAGAGGACAGCCGCAACGATGTGCTGACCACCGCCGCCGTGCTGGCCGCTGTGCTGGTCGAGAAGCTCAGCGGGTGGCAGATCGACGGCATCATGGGCATTTTAGTCGCGGTCTTCATCCTCTTCAGCGGGGCAAAGCTGGCCAAGGAGACCCTCTCCCCGCTCCTGGGAGAGGGAGCCACGAAGGAATTGGCGCAGCAGGTCACGGCGTACATCAAGAGCTTTCCCCTGGTCCTGGGCTGCCATGACCTGATGGTCCACGACTACGGCCCCGGCTGCCGCTACGCCAGCCTGCACGTAGAGCTGGACAGCCGGGAGGACCCCATGGCCTGCCATGAGCTGATCGACGACATGGAGCGGGGCTGCCTGAAAGAGCTGGGCATCCATCTGGTCATCCACTATGACCCGCTCATCACCGACGACGCAGAGCTCAACCGCCTCCAGCAGCTGGTGGAGACGCTCCTGAAAGTGCGGGACCCGAACATCAGCATCCACGACTTCCGCCTGCGCCACCAGGAGGACCGGCTGGACCTGAGCTTCGACATCGTCCTGCCCCCCAAGCTCTGGGGCCAGGAGGACAGCATCCGGGCCTCGCTGGAGCAAGCCCTGGACAAACTGGAGGGCAAGCCCTATCACCTGGACGTGACCTTCGATCTGGGGGATGTTTGCCAGGACGCCTGATTATATGATTATAATGCGAAAAAACGACCCTGCACCATAGCGCAGCATGCTGCGCAGCGGTGCAGGGTCGTTTGTCATTGCCCTGATTTATTGGAGGGTGAAGAGCTGCCGGGTGTTCGGGTCCGCCATGCGGACGAGCACGGCGGCGACCTCGGCGCGGGTGATGGCGGCGTTGGGGCGGAAGGTGCCCTTGCTGTCGCTGCCCGCTAAGATCCCGGCCCGGTAGAGCTTGTAGATGCCCGTGTCCGAGCGATACACGTCGGGGATGGCCCCGTTTGCCACGGTGTTGACTGCGGGCAGGGCAGCGTCCGGCAGGGCCTTGGCCAGGATGGAGGCGAATTCCTGCCGGGTCAAGGTGGCGTTCATGTTGGCCGGGGCGGAGGAGATGATCTTCTGGCTGATGGCGTAGTCGCTGTACGCCTTGTACCAGGGATTCGTCTTGGTAAAGCTCGCGCTGCCGGACACATAGAGCTTCCGCAGCCGGGCGGCCAGGGTGATGGCCTGGGCGTTGGTGATCTGGTCGCTGGGTTTGAACTTTTTCGTCTCCACGCCGTCCATGAGGCCGTAGCGGTAGGCGGAGACCACAGCGCTGTAATACCAGGAGCTGCTGGAGACGTCTTTGAAGTTGTTGCTGTAGGTCTTTGTCTTGGTCAGGCTCCGGCCCGCTTCGTCCCACTTGGCCACCAGCGTGTGGCCATAGGTGCTCTTGAGTTTGGTGCCGTTGGTGACCAGCTCCTTGCCTACGGCGGTGTACCAGCCCAGGAACGCCGCCTTGGAGCGGACGGGGGTGGGCAGGTCATAGGTCGTCCCCTTGGTGACGAACTTCGTGCCGGGGGAGACGCTGCCGCCGTTGGCGTTGAAGGTGATGGTCAGGGAGTTGGCCTTCACGGTGAAGGTCTGCCAGTCGGAGTTGCTGTACGTCCAGTTGTTGGCGTTGGCCGACTGGACCCGCACCCGGTAGGTCCCGGCGGGCAGGGTGTCCATGGCGTAGGGCGAGGCGGCGTAGAAGTACGTCTTGTAGTTGGACTTCCAGGTGCCGTTGCTCTGCTTCTGGTCTACATAGATGTTGTAGTGGGTCGCCATGGTGGAGGAGGACCAGGAGACGGCAATGCGGTCGCCGTCGCCATAGGTGGCGGAGAGTTTATTGACCGTCGGTGCTTCGGGGTTTGCCAGCTCCGAGAGGATGGTATCCTTGGCGGCGGTGTTGGCCTTGAAGTAGATGAGGCCGCCGATGGTGCCGTCGTACTCCGACAGCAGGCGCTTGGACGCTGCGCCGGGGTCGTAGAGCTGGGCATCGCCTGTGACGGTCTTGGCCACAGCCACGAAATGTCCGCTGTTTTTCACGCGGGCGATGACGTGGTACCCCCGGCTTCTCAGGTCGCTGATCTTGGCGATCACGTCAGACAGGGGTGTGGTCACGCTGAAAAACGTCTGGTTCACAAAATAGAACCGGGGAGAAGCCTTGGAGGAGATGAGGCCAAAGGACAGCAGGGCGTCCTTCGACCGGTCGCTGCTGTGGCTGATGTAGCCCTGGGCGTCCAGCCAGTCCCGCAGGCTGCCGGGGTTCAGGGACGCGGGGTTATAGGCCCCGGAGGAACACATCAAAATGGCGATGGAGGAGATGAGACAGCCGGACTGGGTCATGGTATGTACATCTCCCAGGGCCGTGGGACCCCAGGCGCTGTTTCCCTGCCGCCATGTGGTGTAGTCGGTGCTGTAACTCTTGCCGTTGTAGGTGGAAGTCCCGGCGGCGCTGGCCAGGGGCGGGGGCAGCAGCCCCAGCAGCAGGACCAAGGCCAGCACCACGGAGAGCAGCCGAGTGGCTCTGGTATTCAATACAGAGACCCCCTTTGAAGGGTGTTAGCGGAGGTTAAAGAAAGCCTCCCGGCCCAGATACTGGGCGGCGTCGTCCAGCTCTTCCTCAATGCGCAGCAGCTGGTTGTACTTGGCCACGCGGTCGGTGCGGCTGGGGGCACCGGTCTTGATCTGGCCGGCGTTCAGGGCCACGGCCAGGTCGGCGATGGTGGTGTCCTCCGTCTCGCCGGAGCGGTGGGAGACCACGGCAGTGTAGCCGGCGCGGTTGGCCATCTGGATGGCGTCCAGGGTCTCGGTCAGGGTGCCGATCTGGTTGACTTTGATGAGGATGGCGTTGGCCACGTGCTTCTCGATGCCGGTCTTGAGGCGCTGGGTGTTGGTGACGAAGAGGTCGTCGCCCACCAGCTGGACCTTGCTGCCCAGAGCCTTGGTGAGCAGAGCCCAGCCCTCCCAGTCGTTCTCGCCCATGCCGTCCTCCAGGGAGATGATGGGGTAGTTCTCGGCGAACTTCTTCCACATGTTCACCAGCTGCTGGCGGGTCATGGTCTTCTTGGCCTTGGGCAGGTCGTAGCAGCCGGTCTCCTCGTTGTACCACTCGGAGGTGGCGGCGTCAATGGCGATCATGAAGTCGTCATAGGGCTTGTACCCGGCGGCTTCGATGGCGGCGACGATGGCCTTCAGGGCGTCCTCATCCTTCTTCAGGTTGGGGGCGTAGCCGCCCTCGTCGCCCACGCCGGCGGCGGGGGTGCCGTTTTCCTTCAGGACGGTCTTCAGGGTGTGGAAGACCTCAGCGCACATGCGCAGGGCCTCGCGCCAGCTCTTGGCGCCCACGGGCATGACCATGAACTCCTGGATGTCCACGTTGTTGGTGGCGTGCGCACCGCCATTCAAAATGTTCATCATGGGCACGGGCAGGGTCTTGGCGTTCACGCCGCCCAGATAGCTGTACAGGGGCAGGCCCAGGCTCTCGGCGGCTGCCTTGGCGCAGGCCAGGGAAGCGCCCAGAATGGCGTTGGCACCCAGACGGCTCTTGTTGGGGGTACCGTCCAGCTCGATGAGGAGCTTGTCGATGTAGGTCTGGTCCAGCACGTTCAGGCCGATGAGGGCTTCGGCGATCTCTTCGTTCACGTGCTCCACGGCCTGCTCGACACCCTTGCCCAGGTAACGGCCCTTGTCGCCGTCCCGCAGCTCACAGGCCTCATACACGCCGGTGGAAGCACCGGAGGGCACAGCGGCCCGGCCCATGGTGCCGTCGTCCAAATAGACCTCTACCTCCACGGTAGGGTTGCCGCGGGAGTCCAGGATCTCCCGGCCCAGAACGTCTACGATCTCGATCATCTGCTTCATGACGATACACTCCTTTTGATTGATGATAGATGATGTCAGATGGTGTGTTTCCGTATTCAATTAGGTATTTAGGATGAGGGTCTTGCCATCCATCTCCTGTGGCTGGTTCAGACCCATCAGGTCCAGCATGGTGGGGGCGATGTCGGCCAGGCGGCCGTCCCGCAGACGCACGGCGGCCCCGACGATGCAGAAGGGGACGGGGTTCGTCGTATGGGCGGTGAAGGGCTGGCCGTTTTCATCCAGCATTTGCTCGGCGTTGCCGTGGTCGGCGGTGATGAGGGCCACGCCCCCCAGGTCCGTGGTCGCTTTCACGACCTGGGCCACGCACGTGTCCACGGTCTCCACGGCGGCAACGGCGGCGTCAAAGACGCCGGTGTGGCCGACCATGTCGCAGTTGGCAAAGTTCAGGATGATGACGTCGTATTTGCCGCTCTCGATGCGGCGAATGGCCTCCTCGGTGATGGCCGGGGCGCTCATTTCGGGTTTCAGATCATAGGTCGCGACCTTGGGGGAGGGGATCAGGCACCGGTCCTCCCCAGGGAAGACGGACTCCTGACCACCGTTGAAGAAGAAGGTCACGTGGGCGTATTTTTCCGTCTCGGCGATGCGCAGCTGGGTCATGCCCAGTTTGCTCAGGTATTCGCCAAAGATATTCTCCAGCTTCTCGTGGGGGAAAGCCACGGAGACGTTGGGCATAGAGGCGTCGTACTCCGTGGTGCAGACATAGTGAACGGGCAGGAAGCCGCGCTTGCGCTTGATCTCCCCAAAGTTGGGGTCGACCAGGGCGCGGGTCATCTCTCTGGCCCGGTCGGGGCGGAAGTTCAGGAAGATGACGCTGTCGCCTTCTTCGATGCGGCCGCCCTTGGCGCAGACCACGGGCTCGAAGAATTCATCGGTGACCCCGGCGTCGTAAGAGGCCTGGACGGCCTGGCAGGGGTCCTCAGCGAAGGGGGCGCTGCCGCCCGCCAGGGCGTCATAGGCCCTCTGGAGGCGCTCCCAGCGGCTGTCCCGGTCCATGGCGTAGTAGCGGCCGGAAAGATCGGCGATCTGGCCCACGCCCAGCTCCCGCATTTTATCCTGGAGCTGCTGCACGAAGCCCAGGCCGGAGGTGGGGGAGACGTCCCGGCCGTCTAAGAAGGCGTGGACGTACACCTGAGGCACTTCCTGGCGCTTGGCCAGCTCTAGGAGCGCGAACAAATGGTCGATGTGGCTGTGGACGCCGCCGTCGGACAGCAGGCCCATGAGATGCAGGGCACCGCCGCTTTCTTTGCAGGCGCGGATGGCAGCCAGATAGGCGGGGTTTTCAAAGAAGCTGCCGTCCTCGATGGCCCGGCTGATGCGGGGCAGGTCCTGGAAGACCACGCGGCCGGCGCCGATGTTGGTGTGGCCCACCTCGCTGTTTCCCATCTGTCCCTCAGGCAGGCCTACGTCCAGGCCGGAAGCCTCCAGCTGGCAGAAGGGGTACTGGGAGAAGAGATAGTCCAGCTGGGGGGTGTTGGCAGCCTGAACGGCGTTGCCGGGGATGTCCTCTCCCAGGGCGAAGCCGTCCATGATGATAAGTGTCGTTGGAGTTTTCATAAGCCTGTTTCCTCGGTTCCCGGAGCCTGCGGCTCCGTGTGGGATGAATTGGGATAAATACTGTTTTGGCAGGTTTGGATGGTGCATTGGATCGGATCAATCTTGGTTGGCGGTGTGGATGATCTGCAAGAATTTGTCAGGGTCCAGGGAAGCGCCGCCAATCAGGCCGCCGTCCACGTCCTCCTGGGCCAGCAGGGCCTCGGCGTTGGCCTCGTTCATGGAGCCGCCGTACTGGATGGTGGTGGAGCGGGCGATGCGGGCCCCATAGAGCTTGCGCAGGATGCTGCGGATGGCCCCGCAGACCTCCCCGGCCTGCTCCGGGGTGGCGGTGTTGCCGGTGCCGATGGCCCAGATGGGCTCATAGGCGATGACGACCCGGCGCATATCCTCCGGGGTGACCCCGGCCAGGGCTGCCTTGAGCTGGTAGGAGATGAACTCCATGGTCACGCCCAGCTCCCGCTGGTCCTGGTCCTCGCCCACGCAGAGAATGGGGCGGAGCCCGGCGCTGAGGGCGGCGTGCACTTTTTGATTGATGATGTGGTCCGTCTCGCCGAAGAGGGCGCGGCGTTCGCTGTGGCCGATGATGACGTATTTCACGTCTAAGTCCGCCAGCATCCCGGCGGAGATCTCGCCGGTAAAGGGGCCGCTGCTCTCCCAATGGAGGTTCTGGGCCCCCACGGCCACGCGGCTGTCTTTCAGAAGTTTTACGGCAGCGGGGATGTCCACATAGGGCACGCACAGGACGATGCTACACCGCTTGGCCCGAGGCAGGGCACCCTTCAGGCGCTCGGCAAAGGCCTTGGCCTCGGTGGCGGTCTTGTGCATTTTCCAGTTGCCGGCGATGATGGTCTTGCGATACTTTCTGTTCATTGGCTCCCCTTTCCCGTCAGTCAGTCCTTGTCAGCCAGGCAGGCGATGCCGGGCAGGACCAGACCCTCCAGGAACTCCAGGGAAGCGCCGCCGCCGGTGGAGATGTGAGAGAGCTTGTCGGCAAAGCCGCTCTTCTCCACGGCGGAGGAAGAGTCGCCGCCGCCCACGATGGTCACGGCGTCCTTCTGGTCGGCCATGGCCTTGGCGACTGCATTGGTGCCGTTGGCGAAGGCGGGGAACTCAAACACGCCCATGGGGCCGTTCCAGATGACGGTGCCTGCCCCGGCGATGGCACCGGTGAAGTCTTCAATGGTCTTGGGGCCGATGTCCATGCCCATGAGGTCGTGCGGGAAGGCCGCGGCGTCCACCAGGATCGGCTCGGCATCGGCGGAGAACTCCTTGGCAGCCAGGTTGTCCTGGGGCAGCAGGAGCTTCACGCCCATCTCCTGGGCCTTGGCGATCATGTCCTTGGCGTAGCCGACGTGGTTGGCGTCCAGAAGGGAGGTGCCGATGTCCCGGCCCAGGGCAGCCTGGAAGGTATAGGCCATGCCGCCGCCGATCAGGATCGTGTCGGCCTTTTGCAGCAGGTTGTTGATCACACCGATCTTGTCGGAGACCTTGGAACCGCCCAGAATGGCGACCAGGGGACGCTTGGGGTCATCCAGGGCCTTGCCCATGAACTCCAGCTCCTTCTCCACCAGCAGACCGGCGACGGAGGGCAGATAGTGGGATACGCCCTCGGTGGAGGCGTGGGCACGGTGGGCAGCGCCAAAGGCGTCGAAGACGAAGATGTCGGCCAGGGAAGCCAGCTCCTTGGCAAATTCGGGGTCGTTTTTCTCCTCTTCGAGGCGGAAGCGCAGGTTCTCCACTAGCACGACCTGGCCGGGCTGGAGGGCGGCGCACTTGGCCTTGGTGTCGGGGCCGAGCACGTCCTCGGTCAGGGGCACGGGCATCTCCAATAACTCCTCCAGATGGTCCCGCGCGGAGAAGAGAGACAGCTCCTTCTTCCACTCGCCGTGGGGCCGACCCATGTGGGACAGCAGGATCACGGCGGCGTTGTGGTCCAGCAGGTAGCGGATGGTGGGCAGGGTGGAGACGATACGGGTGTCGTCATGGATCACGCCCGTGGCCTTATCATGGGGAACGTTGAAGTCACAGCGCAGGAGGATCTTCTTTCCGGACACGTCAATGTCGCGGATGGTCTTCTTATCATAATTCATCGGAATAATGCCCCTTCTTTTCATATTTTATGGATAGCTGCTTGTGCTCGGTCCGACAGACGGTGCGCCCGGACGGGGAACGGCCTGGTTACTCCGACCCGGTCATTCTGCGCCCTGCAAGAGAGCGGGCGGCGTCTGCCCCATTTCTCCTTCCCCTTGCAGCTGTAAAAAGTCCAGCTGACGAAGGGCCTCATAGGTAAAAACCGCAACGGAGTTTGCCAGGTTCAGGCTGCGGGCTTCGGGCCGCATGGGCAGGCGCAGGCAGCGCTCCCGGTGCTTTTCCCGGAACCATTCCGGCAGGCCGGCTGTCTCTTTGCCGAAGAAGAGCCAGCAGCCGTCCCGGAACTTCGCCTGAGAATACGCCTGCGGCGCTTTCGTGGTGGCCAGCCAAAGGTCCTGGATGTCATTGCGTTGAAACAGCTCGTCCAAATCATCATAGACCCGGAGATCGACCAGGTGCCAATAATCCAGCCCCGCCCGCTTCACGGCCCGGTCGCTGATGTCGAACCCCAAGGGACGCACCAGATGCAGCCGGCTGCCGGTGGCAGCGCAGGTCCGGGCAATGTTCCCGGTGTTCATCGGGATCTCTGGTTCCACCAAAACGATATTCAGCATGATATCCTTCGCCTCGCTCCTGACAAACTGTCGTTATGATACAGCTTGCATTTTACTGCAAGTACGTGAAAAATTCAATATCTTCCCGTCAAAAGGTGAAAATTAAGCGGTTTCCTTAAAAAAAGGGGAGGGTTTCTGGTGATTTTAGCTTGTACCCACAAAACCCCTCCCACCTGAAAATGCAAGAATCCCTTCTTTTTTGGGAAAGTGACGGGAGGAAGAGGGAAGGGAGGTATAGCTGGAATTCATCGTTGAGATTCCCTATCTTTTATGGTATGGTTTTAGTAAGCCATTGGTTCTTGAAAGTGAGGAGATCCCTATGATAAAACCAGAGCTGACGCTTCGCGCCCTGGCAGAAGAAGCGAAAAACTTTTGTGAGATAGAGTCGAACAATCCGCACCCCAATCTTCTTGGGGTTACGGATGGCAAGGCCGTCGGTACCTATGTGGAACACAAATTCAGAGAATATTTGCAGACAAAGTATCAGGTCACCGTTGGTAACAGCGCCAAGGGGATCGATTTGCCCGGTTCCGATATTCTGACAGATATTAAAGTGACGTCGATCACGCAGCCGCAGTCCAGTTGTCCCTTCCGAAACGCAAGACAGAAGATTTTTGGGCTGGGATATAATTTGCTGGTGTTCGTGTATGAGAAGACCGATACACAGACACAATGTTTTCTGCACTTTACCCACTGCGCTCTCATTGAAAAAGAGCGCACGTCAGACTATACGATCACACGGCGGCTTCGGGAAATGGTTCAAGACGGCGCGAACAAAGAAGATGTGATCGGGTATTTGCAGGATAAGAATGTTCCTGGGGATGAGATCGTTTACAATGATCTTGCTGAGGAGATCCTATCCCACGTTCCTGTGCAAGGTTATCTGACGATCAGCAATGCGCTCCAGTGGCGGCTGCAATATTCTCGCGTGATCGCGCTGGATAATACCGTAGACGGAGTGAAAAATTATGCCTGGTAAAAAGGAGTTTGGAGATTATCAGACCCCGAAAGATTTTGCGGAAAAGATTTGCCGGTTTCTCAAAGAGAAAAAAGGCGTGACCCCCAGTACCGTGCTGGAGCCGACCTGCGGGATCGGAAACTTCTTGTCCAGTAGCCTTCTCTTTGACGCGGAGAAATACTATGGGGCGGAGATTGATCCGAGTTATTGTGCGGCGTGCCGGGATACGATCCAAGATGAGCGCGTTCAGGTGATCCAACAGAATTTTTTCGAGTTGGACCTATCTGCTTTTCGGGGAGACGGCCTGCTGGTGTTAGGGAACCCGCCTTGGGTGAACAACAGTACGCTTTCTGTGCTGAACTCCAATAATGTTCCAGAGAAAGAAAACTTCAAAAAATTAAAAGGATTGGATGCCCTTACGGGTGCAAGTAATTTTGATATTTGCGAATCCATTATTTTGAAGCTGATCTCTGCATATCAGGGGACTGATACAATGGTCGCGATGCTCTGCAAAACGTCTGTGGCACGCAACGTTTTTCAGGAACTGAAGCGGGCGAATATCTCTTTCCGATTTTGCGACATGGTTGAATTTGATGCACAAAGTGTGTTTCATATCAGCGCCAGCGCCTGTCTGCTCCTGGTCCAACTCACGGAACAGAGCGAACAGCCTGGGTATTTCAGTGTCTACTCCTTGGAGACCCCGGAGAAAACGAGAGAGATCTTATTTTATCAGAACGGACACCTGCGCTGCCAAGGAATCGCTCACGCCGAAGATTTTGAAGGAAACTGTTGTTTTACTTGGCGCCAAGGCGTCAAGCACGACTGCGCAAAAGTGATGGAACTGCGGGATCAGAATGGCCAGCTGCTCAATGGGGAAAAGGAGATCGTAGCGATCGAACCGGACCTTGTGTTTCCATTGATCAAAAGCAGTATGTTTAAGCGGCCGATCCTGGATACCTTTACAAAATATGTGATCGTTACCCAAAAAAAGGTGCGGGAGGACACGGCGTACTTAGCGCATAAACTGCCGCTTACCTGGGCATATCTCCAGAAACATAGCGCATGGTTTGAGCGGCGAAAAAGCACGATCTATCGTGGCGCTCCGAGGTTCTCCATGTTTGGAGTGGGGGAATATACGTACGCTCCTTACAAAGTAGGTATCAGTGGTTTTTATAAAGAACCGCTGTTTTCTTTGCTATGTTCTCAGGATCATCGACCGGTCATGACAGATGATACCAGCTATTTTATCTGTCTTCCGACGTATGACACGGCGTATACTGCTATGTTGTATCTCAACGCGGAACCTGTACAGCGATTCTTGAAACGCATCGCATTTTTGGATGCCAAGCGACCGTACACCAAAAAGGTTTTAGAAAGGCTGGATTTTTCTAAAATATGTGAGATGGTTGGGCTGGAAGCGTTGCAAGCAACAGAGATACGATTGGGCCTGCAGCCCTATGTGACGCATGAAATGTCAGAACAATTTTCTCGTTTGCCAGAGATGGCACAGCAGCAACTGCGGCTGGATGCTTAACAGTAATCAAAAACCGACACGTTCCATGGCTTGGAAAGTGTTGTTTCTTAAAGTGTCGGTTCTTTCGTTTATATAAGGTAAAAGTGATAGCTACCGGTCAAACCGGTGGCTATCACTAACAAAATATTGTTTTATTTTAGGTGTGTTTGAATCCAGGTCAACAGCGCTTCTTCATCAGCTTTTCCGTCTGCGATTGCAATGAACATATCTGCCAGTTCTCCCTGACGTAATGAAAGCGGATACCCATTCCATTTTAGGAGAAGCTGTGTCATCATGGCTCCGATCCGTTTATTTCCATCTAGAAAGGCATGGTTGGCAGCAAGGCCATATCCCAGGCGAGCAATTTTTTCAAGATCAGATGGAAAAAAGTCTTGCCCGGCAAAGGATTGAAAGGGAGCGGCAACCGCTGCTTCTAGGCCAGCACGGTCACGAAGCCCATCAATACCACCTGTGGAGTGAATGATCTTGCTATGAATCAAGATCACATCTTCGGATTTGATCCAAATCATTCCGCCATCCTCTGATAGTCGGCGGCAAATTCAGAGAGCAAGGCATCTGTATCGGCCAACATTTTTTCTTGTGGTATGGTGTTTGCGGGTTCTTGGATCGTGACAGAAAACGGCATACCGTTCGCACGGACAAAGGCATTGGCAAAAATGTTGAACGCTGTGGAAGTCGTCATTCCAAGCTGTGCACAAATAGCGGCCATTTGGGACTTTACTTCCGAATCCATTCGGAAGGTCATATTGGTATCCATGTCGGCACCTCCTAGCATGACAATTATAGTACATATTATGTGCAAAGTCAAACGCAGGATACGCATGATGAGAAGAAGATATGTTGGCCTGAAGTAGAAAAAAGATATAACGGCGCTGGGGCTGCGGCCGAGTGAGCTGGTGGCGCAGATCGAGCGGAGGATAGAAGCGTCGGAAAATTATTGACTGTTTTCGGTTATTCTAGGATACACCGTTTCTGGTTACTATTCAAGTGGAAAGTGAGGCTTGAATAGTATGATTTCTTATGACGGGCTTTGGAAGGTGATGAAGGAGCGGGGGATCTCACAATATGCTCTCATTAACTAGTACGGCATCAGCTTTTTCTATGGAGCGGGGGACGGAAATCCCTGTGGGTCATTTTGAAAAAGTGAAAACAGATTCCTGTTTCTCTCTTGAGAAACCAATCTTCCCATGATACAATAACAAGGTTCCAGAAAACGACGGGGCTTGTTCTCCCTCAAAAATAAAGGAGTAGGATCAACTATGAAGTTAGGTATCGGAGTGGAGAACTTCGATAAAATAACTCTATATATTCCGATATATCTCGATTTTTGAGGAAAAATTGAACTTTTCTTAGGATATAAGTTGATATAAATTCACATATCTCCCCGCCAAAAGGGTGAGTAAACGGTGAGTGAATAACATGAGTGCGAGCTGTGTAACATTGTTTAGAAGGCTGGTTTGCCGTGATGATCGGCAGGCCAGCTTTTTCTATGGAGCAAGGGAGGGAAATCCCTTGCGACCCCTGTTGCAGTATGATAAAATGAGACGGTCATAATAATATAAAAAACAAAACCTTGGTTGCGGATGGAGCCGAAGGGTCTGTCCGTAAGCGAGGTTGACGCAGCCGTTAGGCTGCGAATATGCTTCTTCTGCTGAAGACAAAGTTAGGAGGGGTGCAGCTATGATGATGGAGGAAATTTTAGCCGGAGAATCCAAGAACGTAGAGTTCAAGGAACGGCTGCCAGGAAGAAGTATTCAATACATGAAGTCTGTGGTAGCCTTGGCCAATGGCAGCGGTGGCAAGATCATTTTCGGGATCGCAGACAAGACCAGAGAAGTCGTGGGCTTTGAGGAAGAAGATGCCTTTCGGACAATGGACGCCATTGCCAATGCGGTGTCTGATAGCTGCGAACCGGCCATTATCCCGGATATTACCTTACAAACAGTCGAGGATAAGACCATCATTGTGGTTGAAGTCCCTGAGGGAAGACAGCGGCCTTACTATATCAAATCGATGGGATGGAATGCCGGTGTCTACGTTCGTGTTGCCGGAACGACCCGCCAGGCCGATGAGTATATGATCAAAGAACTGATGTTTGAGGGGAGCAACCGCTACTTCGACCAGACCAGATGCCTTGGGTTGGAGATCACGGAGGCGGATATTGACGCACTTTGCAAAGCGATGAAAGCACAAGCAGTCAAGAATGCTCATAGCGACGAGCAGAGGGCAATGGTGAAGGAGGTAGGCCGCCAGCAACTACTTTCCTGGGGTGTGATCATTGAGCGGGAGGGGAAAGTGTATCCCTCTAACGCCTACGCCATTTTGACCGGCTGTGGTGCACTTCCGGTGGCAACACAGTGCGGAGTTTTCAAAGGGACTACCAAGGAAATTTTTGTGGACCGCCGGGAATACGAAGGACCGATTTGGGAGCAGATCGAGGAAGCCTATCAATTTGTCCTGCGGAACATTCATATGGGCGCTGTTTTTCAAGGCATCTATCGCCAGGATGTCTATGAGATTCCTCCGGATGCGATTCGGGAGCTAATTATTAACGCGGCAGTGCACCGGAGTTACCTGGACCATGGAAATATACAGGTGGCCTTATACGAGGACCGGCTGGAGATCACGTCCCCCGGTAAGTTGCCTATGGGACAGAACTTGAAACGGATGAAAGAAGGGTATTCTCAGATTCGGAACGAAGCGCTGGCTCGTGCTTTCTCTTATATGAACCTGATTGAACACTGGGGAAGCGGTATTCCACGTATCATCAGAAAGGTCCGGGAAGCTGGTTTGCGGGAGATGGAGTTTCTTGGTGGCGATGTGGACCTGCGGATCAACATTTATCGAGGCCAGGTTTCCGGCAATGTCAGTACGGGTAATGCCGATAAATTGCCGGAAGATTGCCGCAAAATTGCCGATAAATTGCCGGGAAATGAGCAAGAGCGGTCAATTTATCAGTTTGTCCTAGAGAATCATTCCGTCAACACGTCGCAAGCGGCACAACTTCTAGGAGTTAAACCACGAAGAGCAAGAATGATCCTTTCAAATATGGTAGAAAATCATTGGCTAGAAAAGATAGGTGCTTCTCGCAATATTTCTTATCGTATCAATGAGTGAGTACTATTTGCGAGAATGAGGGATTAGATATAAATTTTTGCGAATTTTGAAATTATTGTGCCGCTCGGAAAGCGCTTTACCGCTCTCCTCAAACTTCTGCAAAGACCATGGACAGAGATTTTCCGCTGCCCTGCGTATGCCAGAAGACCCCGCCCTTTCCGTCTGTCTCGGCTGCGTGCAGGGTGGATGCCACGCCCTTTTACGCCAGACTTGCCCCGAACTGCTCCAGCGTGTTTTCTGCGTCTCTGTCGGTGACAGGCTTATTCATCGCCTTTTCAATCAGATTGAGAAGACTCTTTGCTCTGTCAATGAAGTAGCCATTGAAGTTATCTGCCTTCAATTCCGAATAGTCGATAAAGTGCGATTCTACCCGTGCTTGCAGTTCATCCGCGGTCAGGCCATCAACCTTCTTTAGAATTGCTACCAGATACTCACTCGGCGCATTTCCGCCAATCGAGCGGTTAGTTGCTGGAAGAATCGGCGTCTTGTTAATGATGGAGTTATATCGTTCGCGCTTGATGCCCGTTTTCTTGCAATATACTTCCGGAAAGATGTGGTGAATGTCCGGCGACTCAAGCATACTGTTCACAATGTCAATCGTCGTGTTGTTCATAAAATCACGGCATTTCTCCTGGTAGAGAAGAGCCATAATTCCCTTATAAGCCGCGCTCAAGCGAGTTTGAAGAGTCAGAAGCCGCGTAGAAGAAAAGACTGCGCTGTTGATCGTGTGCATTGCATTCGGACGTCCGTTAACCTCTTCAACCATGTCCTCAATGTCGTAGGCATACCGAGTTTCATTAGCCCCACCGTACATTTCACCCAAAATCCCGCACCAATACCACTGAGAGAGCGTTTTAATTGTGTTTGGCTCATTACATTTGGATTTTCCGAGAACAGCACAGATTGCTGCAAGTGGGATCAACTGCGTTGTATAGGGCAAATCTCTTTGGCGGAAAACGCACTGATCCCGAAGAAGGAACTCCTTTGCAATTTTGAACCCAGACAGCACTGCATCACGGTTCGCTATGTACGATTCGTAAGAAAGTCCCAGAACATCCTTCTTTTTACAAGAGATAGTATTTGCCTTTCCAGACTGCTTATTCAAATAGCTCGTATAGAGGCAAACAGTTGTCAGGAATGTAGTCTCATCGATCCCATCGAACAGGTCTGTTCTCAGCGTGTCACCGAAGCCACAAATGGTATTTCGGCATTGTACCCAGTCTTTCCTCAAGTCAAAGTCTCTTGTGGCATAGGTCGCGGTAACAAGCTCAAACACCGTGAGAGGAACACCACCGGTATTGACGTTCTCGAAAACCTTGCACACCGCCTCTCGTGGCGTGGATTTGTCCAGCGTGATCACAGGCAGCTTATACCCGGAAATTGTGTTCAGCACATCCGCCTGAAAACGCTTGAACTCGTCCATTGCCTCTGGTTTCATTCCATAGAACGTCATGTAGCCCATGAACCAGTCCATTACGGCGTTGCTGTCGAACACGATATTGACCGGGAACAGTTTGTTCTCATATTCATATTCTCTGGTGGAGAGATCGAGCTTCACATCACGGTCAAAGTTTTCTTTGATCTTGCGGTCTTCGGGGATGGAGAGGACTGCATCAAAACGATCCTCATCATCGTCGAGGCACTTCTCCATTGAGAGATAGTAATAACGCTTGATAGCCTTGCCTTTTTCCGTTTTGGTAGAGACCGGATCTTTAGAGGATGTTGCCTGATAGATAGAAGTAAGCCGCTGCTGCCCATCGAGGATCAAATGCTCCGGCTTTACTGAAACGCCTTTTACGCCCGTAATTGTGCGGTATTTGAATTGGATGTCCGGGTTGCCGTATTGCAGCCGCATGATGGCACCCATAGGATAGCCCTGTGACAAACTGGCGATGATACCTTTGATCCGGTTATCATCCCATGTCCAGTCACGCTGAAACTCCGGCAACTGCATTGAGCCGGACTTAACCTCCGCTAAAAGCTGACTGAGGTTTGTATCAAGAGATTGTGGGGAAATAATCATACCTGCCCCTCCTTCATTTTTCACCTTCACCGTGGTGGGGTTGGAGTCCTGGCCAAAGACGGAAATCTTATTGATGTTGCCGCCATGATTTTCGATGAATTTTGCAGAGCAATATGGCAGCTTTTTACACATTATACACGGAAAATACATCAAAAGCAATCCGTCTGAAAAAGCTGTCAAGTGCAAAACATGCGCTTTATGTCAACTTACACCAAGTTGATGGTAGTTGGTGTGTAACGATGCCGCGCCGTCGCGTGCGCAGCAAAGCGATGGTTTGAAACGGAATCCTCTAGACCCGTGCGCTAGAAAATTCCGTTTCTCTCTTGAGAAAATGAAGTTACCATGGTACAATTATCAAGTTACATGGCTCGTTTTCTCATTTGGTAGAAAGGAGCCCAATTCATGGGCAAAAGTTTGCAAGGAAAAGAGCTGGGTAAGGGGATCGGCATACGGTGAGAAACTACCGGGAACGCCAGAGGAGAGTCCAGCCTGAGGAAACGCCCAAAAGGGTGAGTAAACCCGACGCGGAAAAGTTTATACAAGGAAAAAGTTCTGAAAATCATCTAAAAACTGATGAATTACAGAGTTTTTTCCCTCAAAAATAAAGGAGTAGGATCAACTATGAAGTTAGGTATTGTGGGTCTGCCCAACGTGGGCAAGAGCACCCTCTTTAACGCCATCACCAACGCCGGCGCGGAGTCGGCCAACTATCCCTTCTGCACCATCGACCCCAACGTGGGCATGGTCACGGTGCCGGACACCCGGCTGGATAAGCTGGCGGAAATTTACCAGCCCAAGAAGAAGACCCCTGCGGTCATCGAGTTCGTGGACATCGCCGGTCTGGTGAAGGGCGCTTCCAAGGGCGAGGGCCTGGGCAACAAGTTTTTGGCCAACATCCGGGAGACGGACGCCATCGTGCATGTGGTCCGCTGCTTTGACGACGACAACATCATCCACGTGGAGGGCAGCTGCGACCCCGCCCGCGACATCAGCATCATCGACCTGGAGCTGGTCATGGCCGACATGGAGATGGTCGAGCGCCGCATCGACAAGGACACCAAGGCCGGCAAGGGAGACAAGAAGTTTTTGCACTCCGCCGAGGTGTTCAAGGGCCTGCTGGCTTGGCTGAACGAGGGCAAGTCCGCCCGCAGCTACCCCTGCGATGAGGAAGAGAAAGAAATTCTCGCCACCGCCGACCTGCTGACCCTGAAGCCCGTCATCTTCGCCGCCAACATGGACGAGGACGGCTTCAAGAACCACGACGCCAGCCCCTACTATCAGGCGGTCGTGGCTGCGGCCAAGGAAGAGGATGCCCAGGTCATCCCCATCTGCGCCAACATCGAGGCCGACATCGCCGCCATGGACCCGGAGGACCGCGCCCTCTTCCTGGAGGACCTGGGGGTGGAGCAGTCCGGTCTGGACCGGCTCATCCAGGCCAGCTACACCCTGCTGGGCCTGATCTCCTACCTGACCTGCGGCGAGGACGAGTGCCGCGCCTGGACCATCACCCGCGGCACCAAGGCCCCCAAGGCCGCCGGTAAAATTCACACCGATTTCGAGCGGGGCTTCATCCGCGCCGAGGTCGTCTCCTTCGCCGACCTGGAAGCCTGCGGCGGCTCTATGACCACTGCCAAGGAAAAGGGCCTGGTCCGCTCCGAGGGCAAGGAGTATGTGATGCAGGACGGCGACGTGGTCCTGTTCCGCTTCAATGTCTGAGCCAATGACAACAACGACAAATTCTGTGCCAAAGGCCGCTCTGATCACCGGGGGTTCCCGTGGGATCGGGGCGGCCTGCGCCCGGCTATTCGCCCAACAGGGCTATGGCGTGGGCATCGTCTGCCGAACGGCAAAAGACCAGGCGGAGGCCCTAGCCGAAGCACTCTCTGCCCTGGGTGTGCCGGTCAAGGTCTACGTCTGCGACGTGGCCCAGCGGGAGCAGGTGCAGGCCATGACCGCCGCATTTCTCCGGGAGTTCGGCCGGATCGACGTGCTGGTCTGCAACGCCGGCATCGCCCGCCAAGAGCTGTTTACCGACATCACCGAGGCCAGCTGGCGGGAGGTGATGGGGGTGGACTTGGACGGTGTGTTTTACTGTGCCCAGGCCGTCCTGCCGGATATGCTCCACCGAAAAGCCGGAAAAATTATCACGCTCTCCTCGATGTGGGGGCAGGTGGGGGCTTCCTGCGAGGTGGCTTACTCCACGGCCAAGGCCGGGGTCATCGGCCTGACCAAGGCCCTGGCAAAAGAACTGGGACCGTCGGGCATCACCGTCAACTGCGTGGCCCCTGGGGTTATTGACACGGAGATGAACGGGAACCTCTCCCAGGACATCAAAGACGAGTTGGCAGAAGAGACGCCCCTGGAGCGGTTGGGTACACCGGAAGATGTTGCCCAGGCCGTCTGGTTCCTGGCTTCCCCGGCCGGGGATTTCTTCACCGGCCAGATCCTGGCACCCAACGGGGGATTGATTATCTGACGTATGATCTCACTGGGCACATCGTTTACATTTTCCAGTAGATTTTGCAAGAAAACGGGTGTATGCTAAAGAGGATAGGAGGCGGTAACATGGCCGACCACAACGCACACACCTACTTCGGCCAGGAGGTCATGAAACGTCTGCCCCGCGACCTGCGGTCTCACTGCACCGCGGACTTGCCTGCGTTTCACCTGGGCCTGTATGGGCCAGACCCCTTGATCTTTTCCTTCCAAACCAAAAAGACGTCCGACAAGCTGCACAAGCAGTGGCGGAACGTCTCTTTACCTGCCCTTTCCAAGGCTCTGCGGCATGGGGACGCCACCCAGCGCAGCTTTGCCGCCGGATACCTGCTCCACCTGCTGCTGGACGATACGGTCCATCCCCCCATCTACCGCTGGATGGAGGAGGGGGCCTCCCACTTCCGCATGGAGGTGGCCCTGGACCTCATCCTGCTGGAAGAACAGCGGCGGGCCAACTCCCCCAAGGTCCACACGGAAGGGAAGGAGCGCACCGCCCGGACGGCGGCAGGCTTCATCCATCCCGTGAAGGAGCGGCAGTATCTCTCCGGCCTGTGGCGGATGGCCACGCTGTCCAACCGCTTTTGCGGACCGGGACAGGCGGTCTCCGGCGTCCTGCGCCAGCGGGACAAGACGCTGGCCCACGAGCTGCGGGACCGCATGGAAGCGCAGATCCTCCCGGCAGAACGGGAGCTGGAGGGCTTGCTGATGCCGGCGGAAGAGCCGAAAGTTGAGCTTCGGAAGGTGATTTGAGAGTCAGACGGGCGGGCCGCAGAGGTCTGTGGCCCCTACATGGTATGACATGCGTTATACATTTTATGACGGAATGTTGTATAAAAAGAGCGTCGGATCGGTCGATCCGGCGCTCTTTTGCTGTCGTTGTGTGTTCAGGGCAGGGTGTAGACCCAGGTCTGGGGCTGCTTGCTGCTGTCGTACTCAGCCAGGCTGGCGGTGACGACCAGGTTCTTGTCGTCCTGCCACTTGAGCAGCAGGAAGGTGGGGGCCTCGGTGACCTCCTTGCTCTCGCCGGTCTCTTCGTCGGTCTGGGTGTAGGTAAAGGTCATGTCAGGCAGCTTCAGGGTGGACTCGCCGCTGGTGGTCAGGTCCACCAAGGTGATGCTCCACTCGGTGGAGTCGGTGCTGGGGGCCCAGGCCACGGCCAGCTTGCTGCCGTCGGGGCTGAAGAACTGCTGCCAGCTGCGGACGACGCCCTTCTTGAACTCATAGACGGTGGTCAGGTTTCCGTCGGCGTACTGGGATACGGTGAAGCCGTTGAGATAGCCGCCGTCGACGATGTCGCCGTAGAGAATTTTATCGCCGCTGACTTCCACACGGACCTTGTCGCCGGTCTTGAAGTCGCTGGGCAGGGTCCAGTCTTCGGGGATGGGGCCGGTCAGGTCTTGGGCGCTGTAACCGAGCAGGTCGGTGTCGCCCGTTTCCTGCTGCTGCCAGGTGCCGCTGGCCAGCTTGCCGTCTTCCTTGCCGGTGCTGGTGCCGTTGACAGCGCCGCCGCCGCAGGCGCACAGCGTCAGGGCCATGACCAGGGCCAGGCCCAGAGACAGATACTTCCGTTTCATTGTGTGGTTCCTCCTTGATTGTGTGTGTCCTTCCAGTATAGCGGGAGAGGACGCGGGTTCCATGAACAGGTTGTGAAAAATTTCTTAAGAAATTATTGTGCCGGGTCCGGTGCGGTAGGGGAAAAGGCGCGGACTGTGTGCTGGTCCGCGCCCTTTCGGAACATCGTTTTGGTTCGATGAAAGAAAGATCATTGGTCGGTGTCATCGTCGGGGGTGCGGGGGTTGAAGTCCAGGCGGGCCGTCCGCTCCTCGATGGGGGCATAGTGCACGCGCTTGACCACGGCCCGGTAAGCCGGACGCATGATGCGGTGGCAGGTGACGACCTCCTCGATGCGGTTGGCGCACCAGCCGGCGATACGGGCGGAGGCGAAGAGAGGCGTGAACACGTCCTCTGGGATGCCCAGCATGGTGTAGACCAGGCCGGAGTACATGTCCACGTTGGCGCACATGGGGGTGTCGGATTTCGTTTTCTCCAGGATCATGGGGATGCCCAGCTCCTCAATCTTTTGCAGCAGCTGGAAGTCCTCTGCGTAGCCCTTGATCTCGGCCATGTGCTGGGCGTATTTTTTCAGCAGGACGGCACGGGGATCGGACACGGTGTAGACCGCGTGGCCCAGGCCGTAGATCTTGCCGGACTTGTCCCCGGCTTCTTTGTTCAGAAGCTTGGCTAAGTAATCCTTGATGGAGCCGTCGTCTTTGGGATCGACGTTTTCCTTCACATAACGGAACATCTCCATGACCTTGGCGTTGGCGCCGCCGTGGAGGGGACCTTTCAGGGAGCCAACGGCCCCGGAGATGGCGCTGTAGGTATCCGTGCCGCTGGAAGAAAGGGCGCGGCAGACGAAGGTGGAGTTGTTGCCGCCGCCGTGCTCGGCGTGGACCATGAGCATCATGTCCAGCAGGTGGGCTTCCTCTTCCGTGTACTCCGTGTTGGGGCGGATCATCCGCAGGAAGTTTTCTGCGGTGGACAGGCCCTCCACGGGGAAGTGGATGTGCAGAGAGCCGCCCTCGAAGTAGTGCCGCTTGACAGAATAGGCGTTGGCTACAATGCTGGGAAAAGCCCCGATGAGCTTCACAGACTGGAGCAGGATGTTGTCCAGAGAGGTGTCGTCGGGGTGCTTGTCGTAGGAGTACAGCGACAGCACGCAGCGGGCCAGTTTGTTCATGATGTTCCGGCTGGGGTTCTTCATGATCATGTCTTCCGTAAAGCCGTTGGGCAGCTTTCTTGCGCGGTTCATGATCTCGTTGAAGCGGTTCAGCTCACTGTGGGAGGGCAGATAGCCCATGAGCAGCAGGTAGGCGACCTCCTCATAGCCAAAGGTCCCGGCCTGGCGGTGGGCCTCGACGATCTCCGTAAGCTCAATGCCGCGGTAATACAGCTGGCCGGGGACGGGGATCCGCACGCCGTCTTCGATCATGTAGCCCAAAACGGAGCCGACGCGGGTCACGCCGATGGGCACGCCGGTGCCGTCGGAGTTTCTCAGACCCAGCTTCAGGTCACCTCGGTAATATTTGGGCGGGATACTGTATTCGGTTTGGATGTGTTGGCTGAGGGAACCTGTATATTGTTCCAGGATCCCGTTTCCATTCTGATTCTGCATCGTATGGTTCCCCTCTCTCCGAAATTTGCGCCGGGACGGCCTTCCTTCGCCTGGGCGCAGTGGGTGCAAAAGACGTTTCTTTTCCTATAATAAAGGGATTATACTCCAAACTCCGACATTATGCAAGAAAAAATTCCTGACTGTCATTTCTTTTGGAATTTTTCCCGGTTTCTACGAAGTCCTTCCTGCATTTTCGGACACTCTGCAAGAAGTTCAAAAGTTATGGCATTTCACTTTGCTTCCTCCCAATTTCGTGGTATACTGATACTACCCATATTATACAGAAGATTCCGTATGCTTTGATCTCTTGCCTATGGGCCAAAGAAAAATTTCCCAGAAAGGGTGTCGATACGATTATGATCAAATTAGAGTCCGCCGGCGTGCGCTGGCAGAACGGGGCCCCCGTCCCCGCCCCCGTGGTCTCTCCTGCCGACCGGGAGAAGACCATGGCCTACCAGATCTTCCGCCGCCACGAGATGCGGAAGGAGGAGGGCCAGCTTCACCTGAAGTTTGACAGCCTCATCTCCCACGACATCACCTACGTGGGCATCATCCAGACCGCCAAGGCCAGCGGCCTGAAAGAGTTCCCTGTGCCCTATGTGATGACCAACTGTCACAACAGCCTGTGCGCCGTGGGCGGCACCATCAACGAGGATGACCACGTTTTCGGCCTGTCTGCCGCCGTGAAGTACGGCGGCAACTTCGTCCCCGCCAACCAGGCCGTCATCCACCAGTACGCCCGCGAGATGATGTCCGGCTGCGGCCGCATGATCCTTGGCTCCGACAGCCACACCCGTTATGGTGCCCTGGGTACCATGGGCGTGGGCGAGGGCGGCCCGGAGATCGTCAAGCAGCTGCTGAGCAACACCTATGATATCGCCTCTCCCCAGGTCGTGATGGTCTATCTGACCGGCGAGCCGGCCCAGGGCGTGGGTCCCCACGACGTGGCCATTGCCCTGTGCGGCGCGACCTATAAGAACGGCTTTGTGAAAAATAAAGTCCTGGAGTTCGTCGGCCCCGGCATCAAGAACCTGCCCATGGATTACCGGATCGGCATCGACGTCATGACCACCGAGACTGCCTGTCTGTCCTCCATCTGGGAGACCGACGGCGCTGTCGAGGAATATCTGGCCATCCACGGACGTCCTGAGACCTACGAGGCCCTGCATCCCCAGGAGGGCGCTTACTACGACAGCATGATCACCATCGACCTTTCTAAGGTCGAGCCCATGGCTGCGCTGCCCTTCCACCCCTCCGAGGCCTACACCATCCGCGAGCTGCTGGCCGATCCCGGCGACATCCTGCGGGAGGTGGAGAAGCGGGCTGCCGACCAGTTCGGCGGCAAGGTCACCCTGTCCCTCACCGACAAGCTGGTGGACGGCAAGCTGATGGTCGACCAGGGCGTCATCGCCGGGTGTGCCGGCGGTATGTACGACAACATCGCCGAGGCCGCCGCCATTCTGGCGGGCCACGATACCGGCA
>OLNF01000875.1_pt1 | contig 26610 bp, 28 predicted proteins | sample 1673061 | NCBI WGS metagenome assembly OLNF01 (sample SAMEA3136751, study PRJEB25190) | human gut metagenome
GGCGGTGATGTGGAAGGCATCGCAGGTGGCGCCGTAGCCCACCACTTCGCCGTAAATTTTGGCCCCGCGCCGGACGGCGTGCTCATACTCTTCCAGCACCAGGGCCGCGCCGCCCTCACCGATGACAAAGCCGCCCCGGCGGTTGTCGAAGGGCAGACAGGCTGCGTTGGGGTCCTCGGAGGTAGAAAGGGCCTGCATGTTGATAAAGCCCGCCACGCCGCACTCCGTGATGGCCGCCTCGGACCCGCCGGTGATGACGGCGTCGGCATAGCCGTGGCGAATGGCCCGCATGGCCTCACCGATGGCGTTGGTGCCGGAGGCGCAGGCGGTCACAGAGGGCATGGCCGCGCCCTGGCAGTTGTAGCGAATGGCGATCATGCCGGCAGCCATGTTGGCGATGAGCATGGGGATGAAGTAGGGGGAGACGCGCTTGGGGCCACGGTCCAGGAGCTTGTTGTGCTCGGCGGTGAAGGTGCGGATGCCGCCGATGCCGGAGCCGAAGTACACGGCCACCCGCTCAGGGGGCAGGGTACCGATGACGCCGCTCTCCTCCACGGCCTGGGCGGCGGCAGCCACGCCGTACTGGGCGAAGGCATCGCTGCGCAGGACCTCGGTCTTGTCCATGTAAGTACGGGGATCAAAGTTCTTGACCTCGGCGGCGATCTTGGTCTTGTAGTCGGTGGTGTCGAACAGGGTGATCGGGCCGATGCCGTGGACCCCGTTTTTCAGGTTGTTCCAGCACTCGTCCACGGTGTTGCCCACGGGGCTGATGACGCCCAGGCCGGTGACCACCACTCTGCGTGTCTGTTCCATTGCGTTTGTTCCTCCCTTTTAGGTCATCGGAGCAGGCCCGGAAAGGGCCTGCTCCGGGAAAATCAGTTGAAAAAGTTACATGGCGATGCCGCCGTCGACCCGCAGCACCTCGCCGGTGATATAGGGGCTTTGGGCCAAAAAGGCCACGGCCTCCGCCACTTCCTCCGGCTGGCCCATCCGCCCTAAGGGGATGGCTGCCAGCAGGGCGTTGTCCTGCCCCTCCAGGTCCTTCGTCATGTCGGTGGCGACAAAGCCGGGGGCCACGGCGTTGCAGGTGATCCCCTTGGGGGCCAGCTCCTTCGCCACAGCCTTGGTCAGGCCGATGAGCCCCGCCTTGGCGGCGGAGTAGTTGGCCTGGCCCGCATTGCCGATCAGGCCGGACACGGATGCGACATTGACGATCGCCCCCGCCTTCTTCCGCAGGAAGATCCCGGTGCAGTGGCGGATGAAGTTGAAAGCACCCTTGAGGTCCACGTCGAGCACGCGGTCGAAGGCTTCCTCCTTCATCATGGCCAGCAGGCCGTCCTGCGTCACCCCGGCGTTGTTCACCAGGATGTCCACGGAACCAAAGTCCTTCTTGACCTGGTTCACCGTCTCTTTGACGGCGGCAAAGTCCGCCACGTCGCAGCGATAGGCGTTCGCTTTCACGCCGTAATCTGCCGCGCACTGGGTGCAAAGGGCTTCTGCCAGCTCCTGATTGCCCGCGTAAACGACGGCCACGTTGGCCCCCTGGCTGGCAAACTGCTTCACGACAGCGGCCCCGATCCCACGGGACCCGCCCGTCACCAGGGCGACTTTTCCGGTAAAGTCCCTCATGCCTTGACCCCCTGCACGACCTTCTCCAGGTCTTCCTTCGTGGAGAGCGGATAGGTCTTCACGGTCTTGTCGATCTTCTGGATCAGGCCGCAGAGCGTGCTGCCCGGCCCCAACTCGATGAACGTATCCACGCCCGCAGCGATCATATCCCGGACGATGGCTTCCCAGCGCACGGGGGAGGCGATCTGCTGGGCCAGCAGCACTTTTACGTCGCCGCTGTACACGGCACCGGTGCGGTTAGAATACAGGGGGATCTTCGGCTCCTCTACCTGGCGGTCGGCCAGGACCTGGGCAAAGCCCTCGGCGGCAGAGGCCATGAAGGGAGAGTGGAACCCGCCCCGGACTTTCAAAGGCAGCGCCCGCCCCCCGGCGGCCTTGACGGCGGCGGAGAAGGGAGCCAGCTGCTCCTTGGCGCAGGCCACAGAGACCTGACCGGGGCAGTTATAGTTCACAGGATAGGTTTCCGGGAACTGCCCGCACAGCTCTTCCACCTTCTCGTTGGGGAGCTTGAGGACGGCGGCCATGGCCGTGGGCTGTTCCTCGGCGGCAGCCTGCATCAGCTCGCCCCGGCGGCAGACCAAGTGAAACCCGGTCTCCAGATCGACGGCTCCGGTGTAGGTCAGTGCCCCGATCTCACCCAGGGAGAACCCGGCGGCCCTATCGGCCTTGATCCCCGCCTCCGTCAGCGCGGCGGCGGCGGCCAGCTCCACGGCGAACATGCAGGGCTGGGTGTTTTTCGTCTCCTTCAGTTCCTCGTCCGTGCCGGAAAAGCACTGGGCGGAGGTGCCGGGGCGCAGGGCGTCCAGCTTCTGAAAGACCTCGGCCGCGGCGGGAGAAATTTCGGCCAGCTCCTGGCCCATGCCGGGGTGCTGGGCACCCTGACCGGCAAATACGAATGCTATCTTACCCATTTCGTGGCTCCTTTCAGCACAGGCTCTGCGCCCTCGATGACGTCCCGGACGATGTCCGCCGCAGGCTGGACTTCGTGGACCATGGCGGCGATCTGGCCGGAGAGGAAGCACCCGTGTTCCAGGTCGCCCTCGACCACAGCCTTTCTCAACGCGCCGCTGCCCAGGGCTTCTAACGCCTCGTCATCCATTCCGCCGTACTCGGCCTTGGAATAGTTCCGGGCAAAATTCGTCCGCAGGCTCCGGACGGGGTGGCCCAGGCGCTTGCCGGTGACCATCGTGCACAGGTCGTTGGCCTTCAGGATGCGCTCTTTATACACAGGGTGGATGCTGCACTCCTCGGCGCTCAAAAACCGGGTGCCCATCTGCACCCCGCAGGCCCCCAGCAGGAAGGCCGCCGCCACGCCGCGCCCGTCGGCGATGCCGCCGGCGGCGATCACGGGCAGGCTCGTCGCGTCGCAGACCTGGGGGACCAAAACCATGGTGGTCAGCTCCCCCACGTGGCCGCCGCTCTCGCCGCCCTCGGCGATGAGGGCGCTGGCGCCCAGACGGGTCATGAGCTTGGCCATGGCAACGGACGCCACCACGGGGATCACTTTGATCCCGGCCTCTTTCCAGAGGGCCATATACTTCGAGGGGTTCCCCGCGCCGGTGGTGACGACGGCGACCTTTTCCTCGGCCACCAGCTGGGCCACCTCCTCCACGAAGGGGCTCATGAGCATGATGTTCACGCCGAAGGGCTTCTTCGTCAGAGACTTGGCGATCTGGATCTGCTCCCGCAGGGCCTCCGCCGGGGCGTTGCCGGCGGCGATGATGCCCAGGCCGCCGCCCTCAGAGACGGCCGCCGCCAGTTTCCCGTCGGCGATCCAGGCCATGCCGCCCTGAAAGACGGGGTACTGGATGCCCAGCAGGTCGCATAAAGGCGTGTGGATCATGCCCGCTTGCTCTCGATGAAGGCCACCAGGTCGCCCACGGTCTCGACCTTCTGGTCCAGCTCGATCTCCATGTCCAGCTTGTCCTCCAGGTTCATCAGCAGCTCCACGGTGTCCAGGGAGTCGATGCCCAGTTCCTTAAAAGAGCTTTCGGGGGTGATCTCGGAAACGTCCTTCTCCACGCGCTCTGCGACCAGCTCTGCGATTGCTTCAAATACCATGATGATGACCTCCATGTGTCGTAATTTACAAAATCATTCCGTTGGTAATCAGTGATTACCTTGGAGGTATTTATACTCTGTCTCAGACCATTTGTCAAGCCTTTCTTCCCAAGTTTTCACAATTTGTTCATGATTGCTAATAGCCCCATCTAGGAGAGAAAGTAACAAGAAATAGCTCAAAAAAGTACAAAAACTCCCCTGTTTCCAGGGGAGTTGGGAAGAAATTAGGAGTCGTATTCAATGAGATAAAGTGTCGTGTTTTGGGTGTCGTAGAGGGCGATGGTGGCGTTGTAAGAATAAGCGTCCATGAGCTGGTCTGTCAAAAATGTATCATGCAGACGGTCGCGGAAGTAGTAGTAGCCCTTCTGGACTTGAGGGGTGCACTCTTCTTCCTGAAACCGTCCACTGTACAAAAACTGATCAACCGGCTCCGGCAGGGGTAAGGTGTGCCAAGCTTCATTTTCCGCCAACGCTTTTTCCAGCGCCGCGCCGTTCTGGGAAGAAAAGACCAGGACCCCGCGGGTCACGCCATCGCCCAGAAATCCCCCGTGGTCGTCAGACCACTGGGTTTCAATCGGCCGGGGTAGATCAATGCCAAGCGCCTCCCCTGCCAGGCTGCGGGGAGAGTTGACCGTGACCACCACGCAGAACAGGAGCAGGGCAAGGGTGGCGGCGATGGAGAGCGTGAGTTTGGCTTTCATAGGCGTCCCTCCATCTCCAGCGCCTCGCCCATCTGAAACACAGCTTCCACCGCGTCGCGCCAGGAATCCCCCACCAGGTGGTAGCGGGAGGAGTTGGCGTGGATGAAGCCCTTGCCATCCACGGTCACGTTGCACAGCTCGTCATACTTTCCGTTTTTCTCCCCGGCCACGGTGACGTGGTAGACGCTCCCGTCCTCCGGGGCGTAGGCCTTTTCCGTGGGGCCGACCCAGAGGGGGACGGTCCGCCGGGCGCAGGCCTGGAGGGCTTGGACGGCCTGGCTGCCCTGGAGGTTCACGGTCTTGCTGCCCCTGGCATCCGAGCGCACGATGCCCACGCTCAGGGGCACCACGTTCCGGTCCTGGAGCCGGTGGAAGGGCTGGGTCTGCCAGTTCAGCACCAGCAGCGCCAGCACCGCGCACAGGGTCAAGATCCCGATGGTTCTGCGTTTCATAAACATTCACCTCTTTATAAGATATTTTATTTCTGTACCAGCAGGTCTGTTATTCCTTCGGGTTTTCCACCCCCAGCAGGATGAGGTTACACAGCACCAGCAAAAACCCAATGAGTGCCACAGGCAGGCTCAACCAAATCTGATCCGTGATCTGGTTAAACAAAACGCACCCCAGCAAAAGCGCCACACCGAAGATCATCCACTTCAGCCGCATCACAGCATGTTCGATTTTCATAGAGATCAGCTCCTTTTTTATCCTTCTGCCTATATAACGTTTGAGAGGGCCAATTTGTGACACCTTTTTCAAAATTTTTTGAAAAAATTCAAAAAACAAAAAGAGACTGGGCTTTGGTTTCTACTCATCAGCACAGTCTCCTTCCACGTTACTATATTGTGAACGATATTTTTTCACTTGTCTTAGTAAGCCCTATTTTTATTTTGCATACCATCGAAGCCGTTTTCGTATCTGTATCGTAATCCAGAATCCTCAGCTGCACGGAGATTCGATCTTCTGGGATGTCGATGTATCCATAAGAGTATACGACAGTTCCATTTACTCGAATCTCTATGTGACTTTCTCCGGGAATATTTTTTTCAAATCGCCGTTCTAGCTTTCCCAAAGAAATTTCCTCGCTATATAATATCGTCTGCTCGTTTTCTGAATTTACGATCGAGATTTTTACGGGATACGGGATACTATCTCCTGTTGTGTTATCAATAGACGCATGGCATCGATCTCTTGCGTCAAGCACGAAATAGACAACCGAAGACAGGAGGAGCACGATCACAATCGCGATCACTATACTTCTACGACGATATGTCATAGCTTACCTCTTTTCCCAAGATTTTTCCGTTTTCTTCTCACAGCCAGATTCTTTTTTACTCTTTAATTTTTAAATTTCTTCTCTTATAAAATATCATAATATTCGTTTTTTGTCAATAAAAATCTCTTTTTCTCCTTCTGCTTATATAACGTTTGAGCAGGGCGATTTGTGACACCTTTTGCGAAATTTTTTCAAAAAATTTTTGAAGAGGAGGCCCCCGGAACTACTCCTTTGCTCCGAGGGCCTCCTTCCATGGTCGTTCAAATTTTCTAGCCTTCTCATCCCAGTCCGCAGGTGGCTATCTTCCACTTTTCCCCTGCATGACGCACCAATACCCACTGCCAATCTGTGTAGGTACTGTCAGGGTTCAAGCTTTCGCTTCTTCCAGAATCATCCACCGTGAAGTCCGAGTAGAGAACCATTGCTTCCTCCGCGTTGTACTGCGTTGCCCACTCCGTATTGCTGTCTTTCCCAGACAACGCAGTATAACGCAGCGCTGTCATGGTACAGCCGGGGAAGTCTTTCTTGAACTCCTTTTCCACCGTGTCTACCGCCGCTTGGATGTCTTCGTTGGAATAGTAGGTGTCCCCCTCTGTGATCTCTACCTGCATCCCTTCGGAGAGTTTCCCGCCACAAGCGGACAGCAGCAGAGAAACCAGCAGCAGGGCCGTGATGCAAATCAATCGTTTCATGTAGATCAACTCCTTTTTGTCGTTCTACTTATATAACGTTTGAGAAGGCCGAAATGTGACACCTTTTGCGAAATTTTTTGAAAAATTTTTCTTAGACCCAAAAGCCCCGGCATAACAGCCGCTCGGTGAGCGCCACCCCGACAGTGGTGACGACGTTGCTGAGGATCACGGCCCACAACAGCTTCTTGGGGTGGTCGGTCTCCTTTTCCAGCATGTAATATTCGATGGGTCCCTCAATGACCAGGGTCACGATCAGGAATGAGATACTGACGTTATAGAAGTGGGTATTCAGCGCCTTTTGGAACGAATAGACCGGGTTGAACAGCTGGAAGAAATAGGGTGCCGCATAGGAAAGCCCGTTGCCCAGGCAAACCACCCAAAACACCTTGGAAAGCCGTCTGGTGTGGGGAATGAGCCAGATGCTCAAGGTCTCGATGAGCAGCGTCCCCACCACCACAAAGGGCAGCACATCATAGGGCCGCGTCTCCGTGATCCAAACCCAAGAAGAATCCGCCCGCGCCACCAACGGGAAACACAGCGCCAATATTCCCACCAAGCACATTGCGGATAGCATGTTATCCTTTTTCACGGTTGGTCCCTCCCTTAACGTAAATCGCCCCTCTCATATACATCTCTATCGCTAAATATAGGAAGGATATGATTGGGGCGATTTTCATTTAGCTAATACATGTTGCTTGGGAACAGTGGCTGCCGCAACAGGGGCCGCCAAGGCAAGCGCCATACAAACCGCCAGCGCCAGAGAGATCATCTTCTTCATCGTCATGGTAAATTTCCTCCTTTTGTTGGTTTGTTTTTGTCAACGGTTTCGTGCTATATAACATCAGCGCATAGGCATCAACCTCCTAACTCTTCCCTGCGCTCCCGCAGGGGAATCACTTGGCTTCTTTGTCCTTCCACTCTATATATGTCGAGCCAGGTCGGTTTGTTCACATGAAAATCGAAAATTTTTCAAAAATTTTCAGAAATCCCTTATTTTGAGTTATGCACGCACTGTGTCAGAGCTTGCTTTTAGGGTATCTTCGCCATTCGCGTTTTTAGCATAGCAGTAAGCCGTAACATAATAGCTTTTTCCAGAAACGCCTTGATACGATAATATCGCTGTATATGTTTGCCGATTCTGCGTGACTAAGCTATTCATTTGTTCCTTGGTGACTGTATAGACTGCGCGTTTTGTACCATTAGACTGTTTTTCATACACTATAACGCGTGATGCGCCAATTTCTTGCATCCGCCCTGTGGCATAGGTCTTTATGGTAATAGAAAGTTTCCCATTTCCAACAGCACTTACAGTTGCATTGCCGCGAGTAATATAATCGCTGGACCGCGCACCAGCAGGAATGGCTAACGCAAAAAATAGCGCTGCAACGAGAGTAAGGGATAGTATGCGTTGTTTTACTGTGTTCATGTTTCGTTTCCTCCAGTGGAAATTGATTCCATCATACGTTCAATTTCTTGGTCTGTTAAATAGCCAGAGAGGCAATACTCCTCTTTGTCTCCCTGCCAAATCACCACGTTTCGCTCTAAATTTTTCATCACATAATACGGTGTTCCATTTGCCATATACTTGACAGCGCCAGAGCCGGCATCTTTTTCATATATATTTTTCGCAGAATCATTTTCACTATATGTTGTGATAAAGAAGGAAAAGGACTCTGTATCTTTAAAAAATGACACACAATAGTCCAGAGAACCGTCAACAGAACAATCTTCTACAAAGTCAACGGTTGTCCCATCTGGGTACCAGTTCGGCAGCAGAGGGTTCTCTACCTGTTCCTTGACAGCATCCACAACTTTCAAGTAGTCTGGATTTTTCAAGACGGCAGATGTGCCGCTCTCTTGGTTTCCGGGCAGGGAGAAGGTGCTCTGCTTCCAGTTGACCATTGTCTCTAAGACCGTCGAGCCATGGGCTACGGGGGCACAGAAGACAAACACTGCGCAGGCCGCAGCCACCACTGAGGCAAACCAGCGCTTGCGTCTGTGGGGCGGCTGGTACTCCACGACGGTTTCTTCTTGCTTTGTGTGGGTATCTTCTGTTGTCTGTTCTGACGGTTTTGTCAAGTTTCTGGCTTGGAATGTCTTCCAGGTCTCTTCCGGGTCAGTGAGCGGAATGTCTTCCGGTTCCCGTTCGGCGATCACCTCCATAATGGCTAAGACAAGCTCCGGGTCGGCGTCCTCTTCGTCGGCGTTAAACTCCAAGCGAAGCAGTTCGTCCAATTCTTCTGTGGTGAGCTGTTCCAGGTATGCATAGTTCCCCTGCTGATTTTTGGGATTTTTCATCGCTTAGAACCTCCTCTACTTGTATTATGTCGAGTCGGGCCGGTTTGTTCACTCGAATTAGAAAAATTTTTTTCACTTTCTAAATAAGCCTCTCGAAACCGCTCCTTCGCCCGCTTGACGCGCATAGCCAGAGCGGATTTTTTGATGCCATAGGTTTCGCACAGTTCCTCATAGGGGATGCGCTCCAGGTAAACCTGCTTGAGCAAGGTAAACTCTTCCGGCGTCACCAGGTCTTCCAGCTCCAGGTGCGCCCCCGGTGGGAGCTGGATCGTGTCGGGGCCTAAGTCTTTCTGCGCCAGCAAGAGCCGCTTGCGCCACTGCTGGTCCTGCCGCACCATATTTTTCAGGACGTACTGCAAGGTCTTCACCAGCCAGCCGCCGATATTGGGGGCCGCCAGCACTTCGTCTCGTTTGATCCAGGCAAGGGTCAAGGTCTCCTGCACCGCTTCCTCTACTCTGCCCCAATCATAGGTACCGCCATTCAACGAAAGCTGTCGGCGGGCGATTCTATGTAAAATGTCACTGTGCTCTAAGACAATTTCGTGAAATCTTCGTTTCTTTTCTGCCTCGTTCATCGACTTTCCTCCTCTCTGTGGGCTAAAGTATACCCGTGCGCTCCTAAAATTTCAATTCTTTTCCTCAAAAAGGCCGAGAACCGACAGAAAGCGATTTGTTTCGATGGAAGCTTTTCTGCATTGACACTTTCCCGCATCTGCGCTATACTCACCCTAGCCCAACAAAGGAGATTTTTCCCATGAAATGGATGATCGCATCGGACCTGCATGGGTCCGCTTACTACTGCCGCCAGCTGCTGGACTGCTTCGCACTAGAGGGGGCGGAGCGGCTGATTTTGCTGGGAGACCTGCTCTATCACGGCCCGCGGAACGATTTACCCCGCGATTACGCGCCAAAAGAGGTCATTTCTTTGCTGAATGGCGTGAAAAACCGGCTGTTTTGCGTCCGAGGCAACTGCGACACCGAAGTTGACCAGATGGTCCTGGACTTCCCGATCATGGCCGATTACGCCGTTTTTCCGGTGGAGGACCGGCTGATGTATGTCACCCATGGCCACGTATTTAACCTTGACAATTTGCCACCCATTCAGCCGGGGGACCTCCTGCTCCATGGCCACACACATGTGCCAACTTGGCGGCCCTTTTGGCAACAAAATGTCTACTTGAACCCCGGCTCCGTTTCCATCCCCAAGGAGGGCAGCTTGCGGGGGTACATGACCCTGGAGGGGACCCTGTTTCGGTGGTGTGATCTGGCCGGAACTGAGTACCACCGGGCGGCTTTGGAGGACTTGGCACCATGGCCCTGAACCGTGATCTGACCCAGGGGAGCATCCCCAAGGGGCTGCTGGCCTTCGCCCTGCCGCTGATCCTGGGGAACCTGCTCCAGCAGCTGTATAACCTGGCCGACACCTGGGTGGTGGGGCAGTTTTTGGGGGAGGGTGCCCTGGCGGCGGTGGGGTCCTCGTATACCTTAATGACGTTTCTCACTTCGATCTTGCTGGGCCTCTGCATGGGCAGCAGCGTGTTTTTCGCCATGCAGTTCGGACGAAAAGACCCCGCCCGATTCCGGGCGGGGATCTTTCAGTCGTTCTGTTTGATCGGCGGGCTGACCGTGGTGCTGACCGGGCTGGTGTACCTGGCCCTGGGCGGGATCCTGTGGTTTCTCCGCATCCCGGCGGACGTGTGGGACCTGACCCGGACCTATCTCGTCTGGGTGTTCGCGGGCATCCCGGCCACCTTCCTCTATAATTACTTCGCCAATCTGCTCCGGGCCATCGGGAACTCGGTGACGCCGCTGCTGTTTTTGGGCGTGTCGGTCGTGGGGAACATCGGCCTGGACCTGCTCTTCGTCATCCCCCTGAAGATGGGCGTCATGGGCGCGGCGCTGGCGACGGTGCTGGCCCAGTACGCCGCCGGGGTGGGCCTGGCCCTGCGGACCTGGCAAAGCTGCCCGGACCTGCGGGTGGGCAAGGCCGACCGGCGGTGGGACCGGAATATCTTGCGGCAGCTTTGGAGCCTCTCGTTCTTCACCTGCCTGCAACAGTCGGTGATGAACTTCGGGATCCTCCTGGTGCAGGGCCTGGTGAACTCCTTCGGCTCGGTCGTCATGGCGGCCTTCGCCGTGGCGGTGAAGATCGACACCCTGGCCTACATGCCCGTGCAGGACTTCGGCAACGCCTACTCCACCTTCGTCGCCCAGAACTACGGGGCCGGGCAGCGGGGGCGCATCAAAGCCGGGACGAAATGGGCCTTGTTCTGGGTGCTGGTCTTTTGTCTGGTGATCGGCGGGCTGGTCTGCTGCTTCGCCCCCCAGCTGCTGGCCATTTTCGTGGGGCACGATGCGCAGGAAGTCATTTCCGTGGGCACGGGCTACCTCCGCATCGAGGGCAGCTGCTACCTGGGCATCGGCATTTTGTTCCTGCTCTACGGCTACTTCCGGGCAGTGGACCGACCGGCGGTGTCGCTGGTGCTGACGATCTGCTCCCTGGGCACCCGCGTGGCCCTGGCCTATCTGCTCTCCGCCTACCCCGCCATCGGCGTCACCGGCATCTGGGCAGCGATCCCCATCGGCTGGTTTTTCGCCGATACCGTCGGCGGCATCCTGTGGCGGAAGGACATCAAACGATCCCATCCATGATCTAGAGAAAAAAATTTGCCAAATTCTGTGACAAATCGCCCTGCTCCTGCGTTAATAGAATAGAGAGCCAAACAAGGAGGTGGGACGCAATGGAACAGGGGGCATTTTTGCCGTTTTATGAGCAGCACAAGGAAACGCTCTATCACTACGCCTGCACCCTGACGGCCAACGCCCACCAGGCGGAGGATGCCCTGCAAACGGCTTGGTTGTCCTGCCTGCGGCAGGAGGAAACCTTCGATGCCCTGCCCCCGGACAAGCGGCTGGCCTGGATGAGCGTGGTAGTCAAAAACGCAGCTCGCTCCCTCTGGCGGCAGGAGCAGCGCTACGCCCCCTGGGATGAGACGTGGGACATGCCCGCCCCAACGCCGGGGGACCCCCAGCCCATCGTCGCCGTCATCCAAGCCATGCCGGAGCCGTACCGCCGCCTGTTAGAGCTGAAATTTCTGTTGGAATGGAGCAACAAGGAGATCGCCAAGCACCTGGGCCTGTCTCAGACGGCGGTCAGCACGCGCCTCAACCGCGGCCGGAAGCTGCTCCAGGAACGCCTGCGAGAGGAGGGCTATGACTATGAAAGTATCCCGTTTCGGGCCAAAAAAGAGGCCGGACCCAAGCCCGGAGGATGAATGGCTCCGCCAGGCCCTGCTGGACGCCCAGGACGCCGACCTCAAAACGACCCTGCAAGACGCGCCGCCCCCCTATCCCCACACCGCCGCCTATCTGCACCGGGAGAAGCGGCAGGCGAAACGTACCCGCCGGAAATATCGGCCCCGGTGGCAGCGCTTTACCCAGCTGGCCGCCTGTCTGGTCCTGGCCGTCGTCCTGGTGGCAGGAGGGGCCGTGGCGCTGGAAGCGGCCCAGCGGGAGCCGGTGGGCATCCCCAGCCAGGACGTGACCTTTTCCCTGAGCGGGACAGGGAGCACCGAGTTCACCTCTTCGCGCTTCTGTCCTCTGACGGAAAACGGGAAGTACCTGCACTTCAGTTTCACGAACACTGCCCAGGAAAGGGCTACGGTGATCGTCGTGAAAGAGGGATGGTTTCACCGCATTTCCCATCCGACCAGGATCTTGGTTGCGCCTGGGGAAACCGTAGCGGGAAGTTGTGCATTGAGTAACCACGCAATCTATTGGTTCCTTGTGCAATCGGATATGGGCGGAACGGTCAGCGGGACGCTGCATGCCATACAATCCGACTTGGAACATCTGGAATGAAGGGGCGCAAAAGGCCCCCGGCACAGGCGAATGCTATCGCCGGTTCCGGGGGCCTTCCTTATACAATATACAATATAATAGTATAGCAGTTTACGCCGTGATCGCTTCCGCCAGCTTGCCGCGGATATAGTCGCTGACCTCACTCTGTTCGACTTTAAGGACGAACGCCACTTCGTTCTCGATGAGGGCCTCGGCCCGCTGGAGGAGCGTCTCGTCGGAGGCACCCAGCTTTTTCCCGGCGGCGATCAGATCCTCGCGGCGATGGTAGATGCAGGAGACGAGGCTGATGAGCTGGCCTAAGTCGCACTCCTTCACGATGGTCTGGAAGGAGGCCAGGCGGATCTTCCGGTCATCGATCCAGTCCAAAGGCTCCTCCCTGGTGGCCAGGATGAGCGCATCCAGCTCCTCCCGGTCGGGCAAACGGGACATTTTGGCCACCAAGGTGGCGTTGCCTGTGGGCACGAACAGGGTAGAGGCGGGGTTGCTGACGGGTTTTAGGATGTAAAACTCTTTCGGGGGTTCTTTCTTGGTCAGGCGGTCCAGGCGCACGTCATCCACCAGGCAAACGCCGTTGCAGGCATAGCGGATGTACTCGCCCTTCTGATAAGTCTCTGCCATTTTCTAGGTCCTCCTTCCGGTGTGGTACTCCGGCGGCGTGTCCCGACGGAGAAAAATAGAAAACGACCCAGCAGCTGTGGTGCGCTGTCGGGCCACTGATCAAGTACAGTATATCAAAAAAACAACAAAATTTCAAAGGAAACTTTGAGAAAACTGCAAAAACTTTTGTTTTGCACAAAAAGGGCTTGACAGTCCTTCCCTCGCCATGCTATACTGACGCAGAAGTTAGCAAGAGCTAATTATTGGAAACGCCGCACACCGGCTTTTTCTTTTGACCTATGGTTAGCTTCCGCTAATGAGCGAGCGCTAACAAAAACATAGAGATCAGCAAAACATCACTAGGAGGATCTTAACTATGGAATCGATTGCTGTTATTTTCTGGTCCGGCACCGGCAACACCGCTACCATGGCGCAGGAAGTCGTGGCTGGCACCGGCGGCCAGGCAAAGCTCATCAACGTCACCGACACCAACGCCGACGAGGCCGCCGCTTACGACAAGCTGGCCCTGGGCTGCCCCTCCATGGGCGACGAAGTCCTGGAAGAGGACGAGATGGAGCCCTTCTTCACCGCACTGGAGGGCAAGATCTCCGGCAAGAAGGTCGTTCTGTTCGGCTCCTACGACTGGGGCGACGGCCAGTGGATGCGCGACTGGGCAGAGCGCACCAAGAAGGCCGGTGCCGTCCTGGCAGCTGACCCCCTGATCGTGAACCTCTCCCCCGACGCAGACGGCAAGGCAAAGTGCCGCGAGCTGGGCAAGGCCCTGGCTGACGCCTGATCCTTTTCCTCCTCCTTCTCTTTGCGGAACACACAACACCTTCTAAAACATCCCGAAGAAAGAGCGGCCTGTCCGACCTGCATCCGCAGGTCAGGCAGGCCGTTCTTTGGGTCTTTTTCATGTGTTTTACTGGCAGGCGGACAATACATTATAATAGAGTCCGTCCGTGCTGTCCGCCGGGAGATTCCCCAGCCGCCACAGGGAGACGGAGGTCACACCGAAGAGCTTGGCCAGCCGGACCTTTTCGCCCACGCTGCGGCTGTCCTCATACCAGACGAACCAGTGCTTTCCGTCCTCGGTCTGGTAGGTCAGGTAGGGGTTCCGGTAAGTATCCGACCAGCCCATGGTCGCGCCACCCTTCATCCGGGTCAGCAGCGTAGACGCCGTGGGGAAGGTCGGCGTCTCCGAGACGAGCTTCCCATTGGCATCCACCTGCCAGGCATTGGCAGCGGAGCTGATGGCCAGGGCCAGCTTACTCGTGTCCTGCACGCCGGTGTTGGGATCGGTGGCCACCCGGAGAGAATCATAGACCGACTGGAACGGCGTAAGGGCCGCGTTCTTATAATACGTCGTGCCCGTGTAGCCGGTCAATTTGGAGGGCTGGTAGTCGTGGGCCATCAAGATGACTTTGTCCGCCAGGTCGCCGATGGCGCGGTAGTCATAGCCGTTGTAATAGGCCCCGTCCGCCGTGGCAGGCATGACGGCCACCGCCAGACGCAGGTTCTTCGCCTGGAGCTGCCGGGAGAGCGCCTGCAAAAATGCCGTAAAATTGGCCTGGTTGGTGCTGCCGGCCAGCCCCTCAAAGTCGATGGTCACGCCGGTGTACGGTGAACTGCTCAGGTCCGTATAGGTCCGGGTGGCTTCGGTGAGAATGGCCTGGACCGCCTGGCTTCTCCCGTGGGCATCCGCCAGCATCGCGGCCAATGCCCCGCCGTTGTTGTCCATGAAGACGGACAGGTTCAGCTGGCAGCCGTTGGCTTGCAGCTGCTTCACCGCGTCGGCATAGCCGGAGGGAATGGCGTAAACATTGCCGCCGGAGGTCGTCGTGTGCAGCACAGCTCCGGTGTCGGCGGCGTAAGTCATCCGGCTCCACCCCAGGCTGACGGCGTCCATGCTCTGGGTCAGGCCGATCTGACTGTAAGACGAGATGGCATAGAAGCCGTGGAGCCAGCTGGTCTTGGCCGTGTATTTTTCATAGATGCGGACCAGCATCGTAGCCGCCTGCTCCCTGGTGGCGGAAGCGGCGGGGGCAAACTGGGTGGCGGAAACGCCGTTGGTCAGGCCGATGTCATAGGCCACGGTGACATAGCCTTTGTTGTTCTTCACATCGGTGAAGGGGAGCGCATAGCCGGCGGCCTTCTCCGCCACGGACTGGTAGCCCAAGGCGCGGACCAGGATCACTGCCATGTCCTCGCGGCTGATGGCAGCATCGGGGCGGAAGCTCCCCCCTTTGTCCAGGGCACCGTGCTGGACGGCGGCGGAAATGGCCCCTTCCGCCCAGTGGCCCTTGGTGTCCGTAAAGCCGGAGGCGGTCGTTGTCTTCGTGTCCCAGCCCAGCATCCGGGCAGTCACGGTGACGAACTGGGCGCGGGTGATCGTCTGGCCCAGGCCGAAGGTCTTGCTCGTCATGCCGGACATGAGGCCGTAGGTCTTGGCCGACTGAATGGAGGCCGCTGCCCAGTGGCTGTCGGGCACGTCAGTGTAACCCCCTGCCGCCAGCGCCGCACCGGAGGAGGCCAGCAGGGCTAGGGTCAAAAGCAAAGCAAAGATACGTTTCATCGAATCTCCTTTCCAGGGTTTGACAGCTTGGAACATTTCCCCCAAAGAATAGCAGACACCCGAAAAAAAGGCAAGGGATGACCCCTATAAAAATGACGAATTTCCTGCAAGATGCCTGGGATTTCGGTTGACAAAAATTCCGGGCATCTCTATAATAAGGAATGGCCTTGGAAGGAAAAGGCCCAACGACAACGAATCCAACGGACAAGTGAGGTGAAACACAATGGACGCAGGCGGTAGTAACGGCACTTTGGCAGGCCGAAGTTGCACCCAGACAGAGGGGCCGGAACGACCGGCGTCCCCTTGTCCGCTCTAAATGAGATACCGGTCTGCCGCGTGTCTTACTCCTGCTCAGAAACTGGGCGCTGTGCCAGCGCCTTGAAACGCAAGGGAGGAGATGCCAATGGCAGAGAGAACCATTGTCACGCTGGGGGATACCCTGGCGGCCCTGGTGGAGGGCAAAAAATACACCACCCTGCGGGACATTCTCGTGACGATGAACGCGGTGGACGTAGCCGCCATCTTCGAGGATATGCCCCAGGACAAGCTACCCCTGCTCTTTCGGCTGCTGCCCAAAGAGCTGGCTGCAGAGACGTTCGTTGAGATGGACCCGGAGACGCAGGAGCTGCTGATCCAGGGCTTTTCCGACAACGAGCTGAAGGACGTCGTAGACGAGCTATACGTCGACGACGCCGTGGACATCGTGGAGGAGATGCCCGCCAACGTCGTCAAGCGCATCTTAAAGCAGGCTGACCCTGAGATGCGCAAGATGATCAACGAAATTCTGAAGTATCCCGACGACAGCGCCGGGAGCATCATGACCACGGAGTACGTAAGCCTCCGGCCCAACATGACCGTGGAGGAGGCCATCAAGCGCATCCGCCGCGTGGGTGTGGACAAGGAGACGATCTACACCTGCTACGTTACCGAGACCAACCGAAAGCTCATCGGTATGATCTCCATGCGGACCCTGATCCTGGCCGATGACGACGATGTCATCGAGGACATCATGGAGTCCAACGTCATCTCCGCCAACACCCTGGAGGACCAGGAGAGCGTGGCCCAGATGTTCACCAAGTACGACTTCAGCGCCCTGCCCGTGGTGGATCAGGAAAATCGGCTCGTCGGTATCGTCACCGTCGACGACGCCATCGACGTCTTGCAGGAAGAGACCACGGAGGACTTTGAAAAGATGGCCGGTATGGCCCCCTCCGACAAGCCCTACCTGCGGACGGGCATTTTAGAGACCTGGAAGTCCCGCGTGCCCTGGCTGCTGGTGCTGATGCTCTCCGCCACCCTGACCAGCATGGTCCTGACCAGCTATGAGACGTCCCTGGCCGCCTGCACCGCCCTGACCGCCTTCATCCCCATGCTGACGGGTACCGGCGGTAACAGCGGTACCCAGGCTTCCACCGCCGTGATCCGTGGCCTGTCCCTGGGTGAGGTCGAGTTTTCCGACACGTTACAAGTCATCTGGAAAGAGATCCGGGTGGCGGTGATATGCGGCGTCACCCTGGCCGCCTGCAACTTTGTGAAGCTCATGACCGTGGACCGCATCCTGCTGCACAACACCGGCGTGACTGCGACGGTCGCCTTCGTCATCTGCCTGACCATGGTCTTCACCGTCCTGTGCGCCAAGACCGTCGGCAGCCTGCTGCCCCTGCTGGCCGAGCGGATCCATCTGGACCCGGCAGTCATGGCCAGCCCCTTCATTTCCACCGTGGTGGACGTGGTGACCCTGATCATCTATCTCCAGGTCGCCCGCGCCATCCTGCATATTTGATCTCATACTCTGGCAAACAAAGACCGCTTCGGCAAGCACCGTCCAAACCCGGTGCTGACCCAAGCGGTCTTTTTCATGGCAGTGATATAGAAACGTCGGTCCTATTTCGTAGGGGCCGCAGACCCCTGCGGCCCGCCCGTACCACCTCAGCCTTTATCCCTCAGCCCTTATACGCCTTGCCCGTGGTAGAGATGGGGTCGATCCGCAGCAGCGCGGTCTTGTCGAACATCTTCTCGATCATCTTGAAGCCGACTTCCTCATAGCCGTGGTGCTTCTGGGTGACAAAGGCCTCCAGGGCCGCCTGCTTCTCGGCGCGGTCCTCCACGAAAACGGCGGTGCCGGTCATGACCACGCTCTCAAAGGCCGCGGTAATCTTGCTGGGGATGATCTCGGCGGAGATGATGGCGGAGAAGCAGCACTTGGGGTCCCGCTTCAGGCACTCGATCTTGTACCCATAGGGCGCGGAGTGGATGTACAGCTTATCGTCCACAATGATGTAGTTGATGGGGGTGGCATAGGGGTAGCCGTCGTCGCCCTGGACGGACAGGGTGCCGTGGTCGCCCTTCTTCAGAATGGCCATGGTATCGGCGTCGGAAAGCTGCCGCTCGGCCTTGTGCATCTTGTGTTCCATGAAAAAGTTCCTCCTTTGTTCCGTGTTTACATAAGCTTAGTATAACAAAAATCCAAAAAATCGGCTGTTGCAGTTGCATCATTTCTCAAACTATTTTACAATGAACACAATGGGAGGTGTACACCATGGACGTAAACGCACTGCGGCAGAGCTGCCCCCTCTTCCGGGGCATCTCAGAGGAAGACCTGACGGCCATGCTGGGCTGTCTCAGCGCCAGGGAAATTTCTCCCCGCCGGGGGGATTTCATCATGCGCACGCCGGAGGTCCATCCCCTCATGGGGGTGGTGCTGGAGGGCGAGGTGGAGATGATCAGCGAAGACCTCTTCGGCAAGAAATCCCTGCTCAGCGTCCTGCCGGTGGGGAGCCTCTTCGGGGAGAGCTACACCTGCGTCAAGGCCCGCCGCCGGACCATCGCCTACCAGGCCCGGACCCACTGCCGGGTGCTGCTGCTGGACTACGACCGCATTTTGCACGCCTGCAAGCTGGTCTGCCGCTTCCACCACCGGATGATCGAGAACATGGTGGAGCTGATCGCAGAGAAAAACCTGGCCCTGGTGGAAAAGCTGGAGGTGGTCTCCCGCTCCACCATCCGGGAAAAGCTCCTGACCTACCTCAGCCGCCAGGCCGAGGCCGCAGGCAGCAGGACCTTCACCATCCCCATGGGCCGCGTGGCCCTGGCCGAATACCTCTGCGCCGACCGCTCCGCCATGACCCGCGAGCTGGCCCACATGAAGGCGGAGGGCCTCATCGACTACGACAAACGAAATTTTACCCTGCTTTACAAATCCGCAGGTTGGTGCTAGGATAAGAAAGAAATTCGCGCACAGAAAGGAAGATACCCATGAAGCACGGATTGGTGATGGAAGGCGGCGCCATGCGGGGCTTGTTCACCGCGGGCGTCATCGACGTGATGATGGAGCAGAACATCGTCTTTGACGGGGCCGTCGGCGTCTCGGCGGGGGCCGTGTTCGGCTGCAACTATAAATCCCACCAGATCGGGCGGGTGCTACGCTACAACCTGGCCTTTTGCCAGGATCCAAGATATTGCAGCATGCGCTCTCGGATCAAGACCGGTGATCTCTTCGGGGCGGACTTCTGCTACCGGCAGATCCCGGACGAGCTGGATGTCTTTGACAGGGAGGCCTATGCCAACTCCCCCATGGACTTCTACGTTGTGGGGACTGACGTCCGCTCCGGCCGGGCTGTCTACCACAACTGCTTGACGGGTGACCACGAGGACCTGGACTGGCTTCGGGCCTCCGCCTCCATGCCCCTGGCGTCTCAGATCGTCTCCGTGGGCAACCGGAACCTGCTCGACGGCGGCATCGCCGACTCGATCCCCCTGAAATTCATCCAGACCCAGGGCTATGCCAAAAACGTGGTCATCCTGACCCAGCCCCTGGACTATGTCAAGAAAAAGAACAAGCTCCTGCCCCTGATGAAGGTGGTCTACCGCCAGTACCCCAACCTGCTGCACACCATGGCCAAGCGCCATGAGGTCTACAACGAGGCCACCGCCTATATCCGGGAGCAGGAGGCCGCAGGAAAGATCTTCGTCCTCCGGCCGGAGGCCCCCCTGGACATCCACCGGGTCGAGCACGACAAGGAAAGGATCCAGGCCGTCTACGACCTGGGCCGGGCCACGGCAGAGGAACGGTTGGACGCCCTCCGGGCCTTTTTGCAGGACGACACCACCCAGCCCGCCGGGGCAGACCCCACGGCGGCAGGATCCGCAGACTCAGTAGAATAAAAGGAGGAGACCATGGCAGAAAACACACGGGAGACCCAGCTCCGTGGCCTGGCCACGGAATGGCGCACCATGACCTACAACTGGCGGGACTGCGCCCTCTACGCCCTGGCCGTGGGCGCCAAGGGCGACGAGCCGCAATACACCTATGAAAACGGGATGCAGGCCATCCCCACCTTCGGGGCCACCCCCTATTGGGGCACGGTGAACGTGACCCCCAAGCTCCCCCATCCCCGCGCCATCCCGGTGCTGGTGGAGGAGCTGCTCCGGCCGGAGCGCTCTTACGTCAACCTGGACTATGAGTTCCTCTACCACCGCCCCATCCCGGCCGTCAAAGGCTCCTTTGTCTACCGGGATGTGCTGACCGATCTCTTCGATCGGGGCGAGGGCCGGGGCATGGCCGTGCGCTCCCAGGTCGAGGTCTTTGACGAGGGCGGCACCCTGCTCTGCACCAACCGCTGCACCACCCTCTTCCCCACCCTGGGCGGCTACGGCGGCCAGCCCATGCCCCGCGGGGCCAGCCCGATCCCCGAACGGGAAGCAGATATTGTGGTCGAGGACCACATCGGCGCGGCGCAAAACCTGCTCTATCGCCTCACCGGCGACACGAACCTCGTCCACGTGGACCGGGACGTTGCCGTGAGCCGGGGCCTGGACGGGCCATTCGTCCATGACCTGTGCGCCTACGGCTACGTCTGCCGCCTGGCCACCGCCCAGCTCTTCCCCGGCCACCCGGAGAAGCTGACCCGGATGTTCGCGGCCATGAAGACCGTCCTCTACCCCGACACCCCCGTCCAGCTCCACCTCTGGAAGCTGGAAGAGGGCAAAGCGGCCTTCCGCTTCGTCAACGCCAAAACAGGCAAAGCCATCCTGGACCGCGGCGAATTGGAGTGGCGGTAAGGCACCCCGAAAAAAGAACCACGCAAAACCAAAGCCCGACTCTGCATGAGAGCCGGGCTTTGCTGTTTTCACAGAAAATCTTTCAATCTTTGCGTTGTCGCTCACACGACTTCGCCCTCACCGGGTGCGGAGTTGGCGTTGGACCATTCCTTCTCCAAAGCCTCCCAATCCCGGATGGGGAGCATCTTGCCCCAATACTCCTTGTCGGCCGTGGTCTTATTCTTGTCCGGCTCGTGGGAGTTGGTGGCCTCCTGCATGTCGGCGTAGTACCACTTGCTGGTGTCCATGTTGTCGGGCCAGCGGAGCATATCCTGATGCAGGCCGTCGTTATGCGGGTGACGGTTCAGGGTCCGGTTGACCAGCGTCACGGCCTCGGCACGGGTGATATAGCGGTCGGGTCCGAAGGTCCCGTCCTCGTAGCCCTTCACCAGGCCCTTGTTGGCCGCGTTGTTGATGTAGTCCTCTGCCCAGTGACCCTTAATATCCGGGAACAGGTCCTCTCCCTCATACACGCCGCTGAAGAAGCGGATCGCGATGGTCGCAAACTCGGCGCGGGTGATATACCCATTGGGCTGGAACGTGCCGTCCTCATACCCCTTCAAGATGCCGGCCTTGGTCAGCGTCGAGATCGCATTGTTATACCAAGCGCTGCTCTTCACATCGGAGAAGCCGCTGACCTGGTTCCAGTTCGCCGCCCGGTTCTCGTCGGTCAGCATCCGGAAGTAGATCGTTGCCACCTCAGCGCGGGTGATCTTCCCCTCCGGCCGCACGGGCTTCTTCGTCTGGTCGGTGGTGGGCTTGCCGGTGTAGTAGTCCACCGGGTAGCCAATGATATAACCGTAATGGTTCTTCAAATCCAGACCAGTAGGCACATCGTCAGGGATGGTGATGCTCCCGCCACCACTGCTGCCGCCACCCTTACGGGTGTTGGTGATGGTGAAGCTTAAATCATTACCAGGAATGACCTCTCCTCCATCCGTTTTCACTTCGGTCTTGGTGTCCTTCGTGATGCTGGTTCTATAACCAGAAACCTCGTCCTCGGTTACGGTGTAGGTGTAGGTGTTATCCAGATTTGAGAAGGTATAGGACCAAGCATTTCCGTCCTTGTCTTTGGAGTTCTCGCTCAAAATTACCGTAGCAATGGTCTGGCTCTTCTCATTCTTTGTACGGACCAGATTGACCGTTACGGTAGAGGGATCGTTCCCGCTATTGCCGGACCAAACTTTGTGGACGGTGACACTCGTCTTGCCAGGAAGATCACCAGGAACTGTGACTTCGCCATTCGTACCAATGCCGCCGCCACGCTGGGCATGATTGCCTGTAATTTTCAGAGGAGCCTGTTCAGCCAATGCTTTACTCTCTTCAGAAACAACGGCTTTCAAACCATAACCATTAATATCACGGGATACAAGCCCAACTGGGTTGCCCGGATCAGAGGCATCAAACCGAGGACCTCCATATGCGCCATAGTCCGGGCCACCAGCCCCAATCGTCGTGTCGCGGTACCATGTAACCATTCCACCACCGTACTGCTGATTCGTAAAACTAGTAGGATACGTATCATTCCATTTCAGCAGAAATGCGGCATCATCTGCGGACTCCCCTGCACTGTTTTCAAAAATAGCAATGTTCGTGCCAAGATCGACGGTACCCTTCGGGCAAGCCCATATACCACCGCCCTGAATGGTCGCAGTATTCTTAGTAACCAGCGCATTTTGAATAGTGATCGCCCAAGGAGCGTGGCTGACATAAACACCGCCGCCTTGACGAGTGGCTGTATTGTCAACAATGTTACCGCTCTCCAAAACCACTCGGCCCTTACCGGACCAGCTGTACACGCCACCACCACAGGATGCTTTATTCTTGGAGATGGTGCCGCCGGTCATAGAAAATTGACCGCCGCCTATGGTGTCCGATTCATCCAGCACTGCAGTTGCAACGCCGCCACCCATACCGTTGGTCGTATTCGCAGTGATGGTGCCGCCGCTCATTGTAAAGGAAGCCTTATCTTCTACAAACACGCCGCCACCGCCAGCATTCGGTAGTTTGATAGTATCGGAGTCAACACTCGCCTTGTTTCCGGAAATCATTCCATTCGACATGGTAAATTCAGCCTTGTTACGAACCAACACACCGCCGCCGCGCTTTGCCGCGTTGTTAGAAATTGTACCACCTGTCATGGTAAAGCTCGAAGTGTTATCTACCAACACACCACCGGCGGAATTAAACTCAGTTGCCGTGTTGCCGTCAATCGTACCGCCGTTCATAGTCATAGAGCCACTGTCGAGCACTACCGCTCCACAAAGCTGATTATTCAGCGTACAACCAGAAATCTCACCATCATTCATCTCGAATGTTCCGCCATCCTGTACATATACAGCACCAGAAGAGGTGTATCTTGCCTCATCCAGAGAAATCTCGCCGCCGTTCATATAGAACTTGCCACCGTCTACATCAATAACATGCACTGTGCCACCGTTCATACGAGCAATTGAGCCACTGTTAAGGGTCAATTCGCCCTTCACATGAGCAAAGACAAACTGATTAGAAATAAAGTGACAACGGAAAGAAATGCCATCTAAAATAAGGCTTGCTCCTTGTTCAACCTCAAATAAAGGACCCTCAAAATTTACCGTAGTCAAAACAGAAATGCTATCTGCATCCCCCTTTGACAAAGTAACAGTTTTGCCGCTTGGAATCGTAATTCTCTCGCCAACATAAAAATCTTGGCTTGGAGTTATTGTAATATTATCCTTTTCTTCGAGACAACTTTGAATTTCCTGTTGTAATGTAACATCCTTATCTGAGTAAATGCTTGCATCTTTAATAGCAAATGCATATTGCATTATTTCTCTTACACTATTAGGAATTGTATCGTAGGGCTGAAGCCCAGTGGTTTTATTTGGTGCAATTGTGACATCCGCCTGATTGCATTCCATGTAAAAATACGTAATCGCTATATCTTTATTAAACGCACCTTTTTGAATAGACTTCAATTTGCTTGAGCCTTTTCCTGGATCACCAATCTGTACAGAAACTAAATTCTTGCATCCTTGAAAAGCCTTCTCGCCAATTGTAGTGACACTATCAGAAATATTAAGTTTTGTTATGCCTTCGCAGTTACTAAATGCCTGTTTACCAATCGAAGTAATGTGAGAAAAATCAACGTCAGTGATACCTGTGTTAGAAAATGCATTCTCAGGGATTTCAGTAATGCTTTCAGGAAGAACAACTGTACCAGTCATTCCGATCATACCCGAAAATGCACCCATCCCTAAAGTCTTAAGGCTTTTGAAAGTATTTTCATCAAGTGAAATAGTTAGTTTTTCATCATTTGCAAACACTTGTTTTCCTATATCTTCCAAGGACTGCCAATTTAAGCCCTCCAAAGTAGTTAAGTTCTTGCAATTCATAAATGCAGCAAAACCAATAGAGGTTACCTGTGATAAATTGGATACTTTTTCCAAGCTTGAACATGATGTAAACGCTTGCATGCCGATATTAGTGATATTGTCCATTCCCATAATATTAGTCAGGGAGCTGCATCCAGCAAAAGCAAGTGGTTTTATTTCAACGGTTGTTCCACTGAAATCAACATCAGTAATTGCAGAGGCAAAGAATGCCCTCTGTGCAACTGAAACAACTTTATATTCCACATCCTCATAGAATACAGTCTGTGGAATGACTAACTTGCTCACACTAGCATCACACCCAGTTACTTCCACTTCTCCTGTACCAGTTACCTTATATTTTACGCCTGTATCGGAAGTAAAAGCCGTACCGTTTGCCGCATAGGACGTTGCAGGTGTTTCCTGTACCATAGGCTTATCTTCAGCACCTTCTTCTTCGGCCACAGAGACGGTAGGCTCTTCCTGACCCACCTGCACATCGGCCTGTGTCCCCTGTGTCGGCTCTCCCGTCGGCTGGTCCCCCGTTGCCAGCGCCGTCATGGGTACCAGGGAAAGCACCATTGACAGCGTCATAACCAGGGCCAAGAATTTCTTTTTCATTGGTCTCCTCCTTTTCATCCGTCCGTTTGCTTTTGAGTCACCCATTGTCGTTGGGTGTTAAACCAACGACAAAAGGGTATACCCTTTTGTTTTTTGCAATATTGCTATTGCAGCGATACGTTTGCCAGAGCACGTCTCTTCTCTGGCGGTGTCTTATGTGATTATTGTACCACATGGTCGGCGGACTGTGCAAGCGTTTGCGGGGAGAAGATCGGGTATATTTTGCGTGACTTCGCGACTTTACCCCCACTTCATCTATCTTTTCAACAGAAATGCCCCTGTGTCGGCTTTCTCTTCGGAAGCCGCACAGGGGCAGGGGGGTTAGGATTCCTCCAGGGGCAGGCCGGTCAGGTGCCGCCGCAGTAGGTCCAGGCTGTGCTGCGCCGCCTGGTTCCGCACCCGCTCGCGGGTGGCCATGGTCCCGGCATGGAGGGCTTTGACAACGCATTGGTCCCCCCAGGCGATGCCCAGGTAGACCAGGCCGATGGGGTTGCCCCGGTCGTCGGGGTCGGGGCCGGCCACGCCGGTGGACGAGAGGGCGATGTCACAGCCCAGGGCTTGCCTGGCCCCGCGGGCCATGGCCTCCGCCACTTGGGGGGAGACGGCGCCGTAGGTATCCAGCAGGTCCTGCGGCACGCCCAGGACGCGGTGCTTGACCTCGTTGGTGTAGCTCACGATGCCCCCCCGGAAGATCGCAGAGGAACCGGGGCGGTCCGTGATGAGCTTGGCGATGAGGCCGCCGGTGCAGGACTCGGCCGTGCCCAGCGTCAGGCCCTGCGCCTGCAAGAGGGAGAAGCAGACCGCTTCCAGGGAGTCTACATCGACGCCAATGACGTAGTGGCCCATGCGTTCTTTGACCTGTTCCTCCACGGGCGCGATCAGGGCCAGGGCCTCCGCTTCCGTGTCCGCGTGGGCGGTGATGCGCAGCTCCGTCCCGTTGGGCTTGGCGTAGGGGGCCAGGGTCGGGTTGTGCAGGGCGTTCATCAGGTCCCGCAGGACGGACTCGGCGGCGGACTCGCCGATGCCGAAGGTCTTGACGGTGCGGGAGGCAATGACCCCGTCGGACAGGCCCCGGAGATAGGGCACTGCACGGTGTTTGAACATCATCTCGCACTCCCGCGGCGGGCCGGGGAGCATGAGCACGTGGACCCCGTCGGCGGCGAAGGCCACGCCGGGGGCGGTGCCCCAGTCGTTGTCCAGCACGGTGGCCCCCTCCGGGATCATGGCCTGCTGGTAGTTGTTCTCGGTGACGGGCCGGCCCATGGCGGCGAAGCGGTCCCGGATGCGCTGGGCGCTCGGCTCGTGGTAGAGGAGCTTCCGGCCAAAGGCCTGGGCCAGGGCGACCTTGGTCAGGTCGTCGCAGGTGGGGCCGAGGCCGCCGGTGGTGATGAGAATATCCGCTCGTTTTTTGGCGATGTCCACCGCCTGCCGCACCCGGTCGGGGTTGTCCCCCACGACGGTGTGGTAAAAGACGTTGATGCCCAGCTCAGAAAGGCCCTGGGAGATCATCTGCGCGTCGGTGTTGGCGATGTTGCCCAGCAGCAGCTCCGTCCCGACGGCAATGAGTTCTGCGGTGTGGCTCACGGGGTCAGCACCACCCTTTCGATGCCGTCCACGGCCTTCTGCACCAGCGCGTCGATGTCCAGCGCGGCCTCGGCCTCCTGGATCTCCTCCAGGGTGGGGCGGGTCTTGGGGTGGCGGGGGGTGAAGACGGTGCAGCAGTCCTCATAGGGCAGGATGGACGTCTCAAAGGTCCCGATCTTCCGGGCGATGCGGATGATCTCTTCCTTGTCCATGCCAATGACGGGGCGGAAGACGGGCAGGGTGCAGACCTGGCCGGTGACGGCCA
>OLNF01000876.1_pt1 | contig 26604 bp, 21 predicted proteins | sample 1673061 | NCBI WGS metagenome assembly OLNF01 (sample SAMEA3136751, study PRJEB25190) | human gut metagenome
AGCTTACAGGTGCTGAAATCATCGTTGAATGTTTAAAAGAACAGGGCGTTGACACCGTTTTCGGATATCCGGGCGGTGCCATTCTGAATGTATATGACGCCCTCTATGAATATAAAGACCAGATCACTCATGTGCTGACTTCCCATGAACAGGGAGCTTCCCATGCAGCAGATGGATATGCAAGGGCTACAGGCAAAGTCGGTGTGTGCCTTGCAACTTCCGGTCCTGGAGCCACTAATCTGGTAACAGGAATCGCAACTGCATATATGGATTCTGTACCAATGGTAGCCATCACATGTAACGTAGGAACCCCGCTTCTTGGAAAGGATTCTTTTCAGGAGGTTGACATTACCGGAATCGTAATGCCGATCACAAAGCACAGCTTTATTGTAAAAGATATTACTACTCTGGCAGATACCGTTCGCAGAGCATTCTATATTGCAAAGAGCGGACGTCCGGGTCCTGTACTTGTAGATGTGACTAAGGACGTAACAGGTGCGAAATATGAATACAATGCCTGCCGTCCGGCAACTATCACACCAAAAGTAGATACAATTAAAGACGAGGACATTGCAACAGCAGTCCAGATGATCGAAGATGCTAAGAAACCATTTATCTTTACAGGCGGCGGCACAATTATCTCAGAAGCATCAAAAGAAGTAACAGAACTTGCTCACAAGATTGATTCTCCTGTATGTGACAGCCTTATGGGTAAAGGCGGATTTTCCGGTGAGGATCCTTTATATACGGGAATGCTTGGAATGCACGGAACAAAGGCTTCTAACCTGGGAGTGTCTGAATGTGATCTTCTGATCGTACTGGGAGCCAGATTCAGTGACCGTGTTACAGGAAACACAAAGACTTTCGCAAAGAATGCGAAAATTCTCCAGATTGATGTAGATGCTGCAGAAATCAATAAGAATATTGTAGTAGACGCAAGCATCGTGGGAGATGAGAAAGAAGTTCTGAAACGAATTCTGGAACAGCTTCCTGAAATGAAACATCCGGAATGGATCGCGCATATTGATGAGCTGAAAGAAAAATATCCATTGAGATATGATCATTCACAGCTTACAGGTCCATACATTATCGAGAAACTTTATGAGCTGACAAAAGGAGATGCCATCATTACAACTGAAGTTGGTCAGAATCAGATGTGGGCAGCTCAGTATTTCAAATATAAAGAACCAAGAACATTCCTTTCTTCCGGTGGATTAGGAACCATGGGATATGGACTTGGCGCAGCAATCGGTGCGAAGATGGGAAGACCGGATAAAACTGTGGTAAATATCGCAGGTGACGGTTGTTTCCGTATGAATATGAACGAGATCGCTACAGCAGTCCGCTGCAACAGACCGTTGATTCAGATCGTACTGAACAATCACGTGCTCGGAATGGTACGTCAGTGGCAGACATTGTTCTATGACCACAGATATTCCCATACAATTTTAAATGATTCCGTTGATTTTGTGAAACTGGCAGAAGCTATGGGTGCAAAAGCAATCCGTATCAGCTCCATGGAAGAAGTGGAACCGGCTTTGAAAGAAGCTCTTGCATGTCCGGGACCAATCGTACTCGACTGTATGATCGACCAGGATCTCAGCGTATTCCCGATGGTACCGGCAGGCGCAAGCATTGATGACATCTTTGACGAGGAGGATATGAAAAACAATGAGCAGAGTGTATAATTTTTCCGCAGGACCGGCTGTATTGCCGGAAGAAGTATTAAAAGAGGTTGCTGAGGAGATGATGGACTATCAGGGAACTGGTATGTCCGTTATGGAAATGAGCCACAGAAGTGCTGATTTTCAGAAGATCATCGACGAAGCAGAGCAGGATCTGCGTGACCTGATGAAGATTCCGGATAACTACAAGGTATTATTCCTTCAGGGCGGAGCTTCCCAGCAGTTCGCAGCAATCCCGATGAACCTTATGAAGAACAAAGTTGCTGATTACATTGTAACAGGACAGTGGGCAAAGAAAGCATATCAGGAAGCACAGAAATATGGAAAAGTAAACAAAATCGCTTCTTCCGAGGACAAGACTTTCTCCTACATCCCTGACTGCAGCGACCTTCCGATCAGCCCGGATGCGGACTATGTATACATTTGTGAGAACAACACAATTTATGGAACAAAATTCAAAAAACTCCCAAATACAAAAGGAAAAACTCTGGTAGCAGACGTTTCTTCCTGCTTCTTATCTGAGCCGGTTGATGTATCCAAATACGGAATCATCTACGGTGGTGTACAGAAGAACATCGGACCTGCAGGTATGGTAATTTCCATTATCCGCGAAGATCTGATCACAGATGATGTTCTGGAAGGAACACCAACTATGCTGAAATTCAAAACACAGGCTGATGCAGGCTCTCTTTACAATACTCCGAACTGCTACTGCATCTATGTATGCGGTAAAGTCTTCAAATGGCTGAAGAAAATGGGCGGCCTGGAAGAAATGCAGAGACGTAATATTGAGAAAGCAAAGATTCTCTATGACTTCCTTGATCAGAGCAAGCTCTTTAAAGGAACTGTTGTACCGGAAGATCGTTCTCTCATGAACGTACCGTTCGTAACAGGTGACAAAGACATGGATGCCAAATTTGTAAAAGAAGCAAAAGAGGCAGGACTTGTAAACTTAAAAGGACACCGTACAGTCGGCGGTATGCGTGCAAGTATCTACAACGCTATGCCAAAAGAAGGCGTAGAAGCACTGGTTGCTTTCATGAAGAAGTTTGAGGAGGAGAATGCATAATGTTTCAGTATCATTGCCTGAATCCCATTGCAGAAAAAGGTCTGGGATTATTTGATGAAGAGTATAAGAAGAGCGAAGATCTGCAGGAGTGTGATGCAGTCCTTGTAAGAAGTGCAAAGATGCATGACATGGAACTTCCGGAAAGCGTGAAAGTAATCGCACGTGCAGGTGCAGGTGTCAATAATATTCCTGTAAAAGAATGCGCAGAGAAAGGCGTTGTAGTATTCAATACACCAGGTGCAAATGCAAACGGTGTTAAGGAACTTGTTCTTGCAGGTATGCTCCTTGCTTCCCGTGATATTGTAGGTGGTATTGAATGGGTTGCCAAAGAAAAAGACCAGGAAGATATCGACAAACTCGCAGAGAAACAGAAGAAACAGTTCGCAGGATGCGAGATCATGGGCAAGAAGCTTGGTATCATTGGTCTTGGTGCGATCGGAGCAATGGTGGCAAACGCTGCTTCTGCGCTTGGAATGGAAGTTTACGGATATGACCCGTATATCTCCATTGATGCTGCATGGAATCTTTCCCGCACTATCAAACATATCAAGAGCCTGGATGAGATTTATTCCCAGTGTGATTACATAACCATTCATGTACCGCTTCTTGACAGCACAAGACAGATGATCAACAAAGAAGCATTCAGCAAGATGAAAGATGGTGTGGTACTTCTGAACTTTGCACGTGACCTTCTGGTTGATGAGAATGCTCTGATCGAAGCATTAGACAGCGGAAAAGTTAAGAAATATGTGACAGACTTTGCAAACCATACAGTAGCAGGACACAAAGGAATCCTGGTAACTCCACATCTTGGAGCATCCACAGAGGAATCTGAAGAGAACTGTGCGGTAATGGCAGTAAAAGAAGTCAGAGATTTCCTTGAGAACGGAAATATCAGGAACTCTGTAAACTTCCCGAACTGCGACATGGGAACCTGCGTGGCAGTAGGACGTATTGCGATCTGCCATAAGAATATCCCGAACATGATCAGTCAGTTTACTAAAATCCTTGGTTCTGAAGGTCTGAATATCGCAGATATGACAAATAAGAGTAAAGGCGAATATGCCTACACTCTGATCGATCTGGAAAGCGCAGCTTCCAAAGAAGCACTGGATGAGCTGAAAGCAATTGATGGTGTTTCTAAAGTTCGTGTAGTAAAATAATAAATAAAAATCATAAAGCAAAAGTTTCCTGCCGGTTGGGATAAGTCCTCTGGCAGGAATTTTTTGCGTTTATGGAATTGTAATTTTATATGGCATTTGGTTATATTTTATTTGCTTGACTTCTGAGAAGATACTTCTTATGGCAGTAATAACTGTACAAAAAAAGGAAGCCCCTGGCATTGCCAAAAGGACTTCCGGATTGTTTTACGATGAAATAATTAGTTAACGCCTCTTGATTTCATAAAATCAAGAACTTCTTCTTTTGTGGACATTACGCGAAGAGCACCTTTACGTGTGGTGATAAGAGAAGCTGCTGCATTTGCAAATGTAAGCAGTTCTTTTAAGTTCTCTTCTGTCAGGTTGTCCAGTCCGTGTTCCAGAACATAGTTCAGGGAACTTGCACAGAATGTATCACCTGCACCTGTTGTTTCGATGGTATTCTCCTGAAGGAAAGGAGCAGCTTCTACTTTCATATCTTTGTAGTAAGCACGGCTTCCGTCTTTTCCAAGTGTGATGAGGATAAGCGGAATGTTGTATTTCTCTTTCAGAAGTGCAGCGCCTTTGTCATAGTCTGTAGTTCCGAACAGGAATTCTACTTCATTATCGGAAATTTTAAGAATATCACATTTGCCAAGGCCGTATTCAATCTCTGCTTTTGCATCGTCCAGAGATTTCCATAATGGTGGACGTAGGTTCGGATCGAAGCTGATGATACATCCGGCTTCTTTTGCAACGTCGATAGCATGGCGGGTTGCTTCACGAACTCCCTCATGAGTGGAGGAAAGAGTTCCGAAATGGAAGATTCTGGAATCCTTGATAAGATCTTCCTGAACTTCATCTTTGGTGAGCATCATGTCTGCACCCGGGTTGCGGTAGAAAGAGAAATCTCTGTCTCCGTCAGGATAAGTATGTACAAATGCGAGTGTTGTATGTACTTCATTATCGATCACCAGATTACGGGTGTCAATTCCTACTTCTTCTACAGCATTCTTAAGCTGGGTTCCGAACATATCATTTCCGACTTTTCCGATAAATGCTGTTTTCTTTCCGAGTTTCTCAAGCATTGCAAGTACGTTGCATGGAGCACCGCCAGGATTGGCTTCCAGCATTGGATTGCCCTGTGCGCTGGTTCCGTTTTCTGTGAAGTCAATCAATAATTCGCCTAATGCGGTTACATCAAAGGCTTTGTTTCCCATTTTTTGTATCCTCCTTGTAGTAACAGAAAGAATTACTGTGTTTGGAGAGATCAGTAATTATCTATACGAACTGCTGTAGATTACACTCATGGCAGTAATAGATTCCCTTCTGTATATTGATAACATAAATTTAGCGCAGGAATGGGAATTTGTCAAACAATTTCCTTTATTTTTTTGTGCAAAAATGCTAAAATAAAGTAAGCTTATTCTGTCATTGTTTACGGGAGGTATCTTACATAAGAATAAATAATGCTGCTGTGAACAGAAGACAGAAATTTGACTTCGACAACAGGGGAGGTAACATGGTTATGGACGAAAAATTATACGGCTACATGAACTGGCCCAGAATAGAGGCAATTGTATACGGAGAAGAGGCATCTCCCAGAGATGTGATGGGGCCAAGGATTACTCCGGACGGTGTTCTGATCCAGGGATTTTTTCCGGACGCAGAAGAGGTAAGTGTTATCAGCGGAAAGAAGACCTACGTCTGTGAAAAAGAAGATGAAGCAGGATATTTCGCAGCATTACTGCCTGTACGCAAAGTGCCGGAATACAAATTCCGTGTAAAAACAGGCGAAACCGTGATAGAAAGTTATGATCCGTATGCGTTTGCATGTCAGATCACGGAGGAAGAAGAAAAAGCTTTCTGCGCAGGCGTTTATTATGAAGCGTATAAGAAGCTGGGCGCGCATCCGATGGAAATCAACGGAATAAAAGGTACACTGTTTGCTGTCTGGGCTCCGAATGCCATCAGCGTAAACATTGCAGGAGATTTCAACGGATGGATCGGCCGTGCGACGATCATGCACCGTATGCCGATGTCAGGTATCTTCGAACTGTTTGTTCCTGGAGTTGGATCAGGGACTCACTATAAATATGAAATCAAAGTAAAAGGCGGTGAGGTTCTGTTAAAAGCAGATCCATATGGAAACGGTGCGGAAGATGATCCGGAAGGAGCATCTGTGGTAATTGATGTAAATGGTTTTAAATGGAATGATGCGGACTGGATGAAAGAACGTTCCAGATTTGATGACAGAAAGCAGCCGGTTTCTATATATGAGACTTCTCTGGAAGACTGGAAATCAGCAGAGGAACTGGTGGAATTTCTGGCAGAGGAAGATTTCACTCATGTGGAGCTTCACCCTGTGATGGAATATCTGGATGACATTACCGGCGGATATTCTACTTATGCATATTATGCACCGACTTCCAGATTTGGAAGTGCGGCAGATTTTCAGAAACTGGTGGATGAACTGCATCAGGCAGGAATCGGAGTGATCCTTGACTGGACACCTGCACAGTTTCCACGTTATGCATCAGGACTGGAGAGATTTGACGGAACACCTCTTTATGAGAAACAGAATCCGGCAGAAGCGATCCATCCGTTCTGGGGTACATTACTCTATAATTATGCCAGCCCGATGGTAAAAGATTTCCTGATCTCCAATGCATGTTTCTGGGCAGAAGTTTATCATGCAGACGGTCTGCGAATGGATGATGTAGATGCCATGTTATATCTGGACTACGGCAGAAATCAGGGTGAATGGACGCCAAATATTTATGGATCTAATGAGAATCTGGATGCTCTGGAATTCCTGAAACATCTGAATTCCGTGATCAAGCAGAGAAATCCCGGACTGCTTCTGATCGCGCAGGAAGACGGACTCTGGCCGGAGCTGACCGACAGTGTGGCAAACGATCATCTTGGATTTGATTATAAATGGAGTGGCGGCTGGACGAAAGACCTGCTGGAATATCTGGGTAAAGATCCGATAGAGAGAAAGAATTACCATGACCAGCTGACTGTATCCATGCTTTATGCATACTGTGAACATTATATCCTGACTCTTGGCAGCAGGGATGTGGGAACACTGAAAGAATTTGCAGACAGACTGCCTGGAACCCAGGAGCAGAAGGATGCACAGATCAGAGAGGCATATGCGTATATGATGCTTCATCCAGGATGTAAAATGATGGCACCTGACAAAGATATGCCGAAAGACCTGGAAATGTTTGTCAAAGATCTCAATAATATGTATCTTGCTCATCCTGCGCTCTATCAGATGGATGATGAATATGATGGATTTGAATGGATCCAGTTAATGAAATATGAGGAGAATGTAGTTGCATTCTTAAGAAAAACAGAGAAACCGGAAGAGACGATCCTGGCTGTCTGCAATTTCGCGGCGATTCCGTACGAGAACTATCAGGTTGGTGTACCTTTTGCCGGCAAATATAAAGAAATCTTTAACAGTGATGATAAGAAATATGGCGGTGAAGGCGTAGTAAATGCAAGAGTCAAAGCTGCGAAGAAGGCAGAATGTGATGAGAGAGAATATTCTATCACAGTGAAACTCCCTGCACTTGGCGTGACAATCTTTACCTGCACACCAGAAGAAACGAAAGAGAAGAAAGCAGCAGAAAGTAAGATTAAGAAATCTATCACCAAGGCAAGAACCGTACGCAAGGCTGCTGCGAAGACAAAAGCAGCTGTAAAAACTGCAGTGAAACCTGTGACGAAAAAAGTAACAAAAGCAGCACCAAAAGTAACGAATGGAACAGAAACACCGGTCAAAAAGGACTTGACAGAGGATAAATAATATTATAAACTAAATGCTGTGGCTGTCAGAACTGTTAATTTCTGGCAGATACAGCATAAGCTGAAATAGCTCAGTCGGTAGAGCACTTCACTCGTAATGAAGGGGTCGTGAGTTCGAGTCTCATTTTCAGCTTGACTTTTTAATTGTATAGGATTAGAATGATAAAAAATGCAACGGAGCAGTTTTTAGCTTCGTTGCATTTTTTATTTTGTCTAAAAATTAACATTTATTTACAGGAGGAAATCAAAATGAGAAAGAACAAAATGTGGAAAAAGTTAACAGCTGCTGCAGTAATTGCAGCCATGTCCTGTGGGATTTTTGGAGTACAGAGTGTAAGTGCAGAGGATAAGAAAACCTTAAAGGTAGCTATGGAATGCGGATATGCTCCTTATAACTGGACTCAGCCGGATGACTCTAACGGGGCTGTGCCTATTTCAGGAAGCTCTGATTATGCATATGGATATGATGTTATGATGGCAAAGAAAATTGCGGATGAGTTAGGTTATGATCTGGAAATTGTAAAACTTGACTGGGATTCTCTGGTACCTGCTGTACAGTCCGGACAGGTTGACTGTGTGATCGCAGGACAGTCTATCACAAAAGAACGTCAGCAGATGGTAGATTTTACAGAACCATATTATTATGCATCTATCATCACACTGGTAAAATCAGACAGTGATTATGCAGATGCCAAGAGTGTAGAAGATCTGAAGGGAGTAACCTGTACTTCTCAGCAGAATACAATCTGGTATGATTCCTGCCTGCCTCAGATCCCGGATGCAAATATCCTTCCTGCACAGGAGAGTGCTCCGGCTATGCTGGTAGCGCTTGAATCCGGTAAATGTGATGCAGTTGTCACTGATATGCCTACAGGTAAAGCTGCACTGGTAGCTTATCCTGACTTCACACTTCTTGATTTCGACGGTACAGACGGTGCTTTCGAAGTATCTGATGAAGACATCAATATTGGTGTATCACTGAAAAAAGGAAATGATGAGTTAAAAGACGCCATCAATGGTGTTCTGGAAACAATGACAGAGGACGACTTTAATGAAATGATGGATGAGGCAATTTCTGTCCAGCCGTTATCTTCTGAAGAATAATATTGAGATAAAGAAAGTAGGAGGAGCAAAAGATAATGCTGCCTGAAAGTTATTGGGGAAGGATCGTCTATATTTTACAGCAATATGGACCATCTTTCCTGAAGGGAGCCGGTGTCAGTATGTGGCTTGCACTGGTAGGAACCCTGTTTGGATGTATCATAGGATTTGTAGTGGGAATCATTCAGACGATTCCTGAGGGAAGGAATGATTCCCTTGGTAAACGTGTTCTCATTCGGATCATTAAATTTATTATGGCATGCTATGTTGAGTTTTTCCGTGGAACACCAATGATGGCACAGGCGATGTTTATTTATTTCGGAAGTTCATATTTGTTTAATATAAATATGTCCATGTGGTTTGCGGCCATTCTGATCGTGTCTATCAATACGGGAGCATATATGGCAGAGACTGTACGAGGCGGGATTCTTTCTGTTGATCCCGGACAGACAGAAGGTGCGAAGGCAATCGGTATGACCCATGTGCAGACAATGACAAATGTAATTCTGCCTCAGGCACTGCGTAATATCATGCCGCAGATCGGTAATAACCTGATCATTAATATTAAAGATACCTGTGTCCTTTCTATTATCGGAACTGTAGAACTGTTCTATACTACAAAAGGAGTAGCTGGTGCGCTGTATACTTATTTTGAGGCGTTTACCATTGCAATGATCATTTATTTCATAATGACATTTACCTGCTCGCGTCTGCTGAGACTCCTGGAGAAGAAAATGGATGGCCCGGATAATTATGATCTGGCAACTGCGGATACACTGACACATACCAGTGGAATGTATTCCTACAGGGAAAGGAAGGACAAAAAATTATGAGTGAAACAATCCTTGAGGTACATCATCTGGGAAAATCATTTGGAAGTCATGAAATCCTCAGAGATATTGATTTTGTAGTCAGACCAGGAGATGTGACCTGTATCATCGGACCATCCGGCTCCGGTAAATCTACTTTGCTTAGGTGCATGAACCTGCTGGAAGTTCCGTCGTCAGGGGAAATTCGTTATCATGATGCTGACATTATGGATAAACATATGAATGTGCCGGAATATCGCTCCAGAGTTGGTATGGTATTTCAGAGTTTTAATCTCTTTAATAATATGACAGTTCTCAAAAACTGTACGGTAGGTCAGGAAAAAGTACTTAAGAAAAGTAAAGAAGAGGCTGAGAAAAATGCCATGATGTATCTGGAAAAGGTGGGAATGGCGCCTTATATCAATGCCAAGCCGAAACAGCTCTCAGGAGGGCAGAAGCAGCGTGTGGCGATCGCAAGAGCTCTTGCAATGGAACCCGAGATCCTGCTTTTTGATGAGCCTACTTCTGCTCTGGATCCGCAGATGGTAGGAGAAGTTCTTGAAGTCATGCGCAAGCTGGCAAAGGATGGTCTGACTATGATCATTGTGACTCATGAGATGGCGTTTGCCCGGGACGTGGCAAAACATGTGATTTTTATGGGAGACGGAGTGATCGTAGAAGAAGGAACTTCTTCGGATATTTTTGACCATCCACAAAAAGAAATGACAAAAGAATTTTTAAGCCGGTTCAGGAATTCCTGAGCCGGTTTGGTGTTTTAGCGGATCAGGCAAAGTGGATGAACCGTAAATATCAGCTTAACTACTTGACTCTACAACGGTTGTAAGGTTTACTATAACTTGGACGACAAATGAGAGGAGTTTATTATATCATGGAAAGAAATCTTACATCCGGCAGTGTTTTGAAGAACATTCTGTATTTTTCACTGCCCTATCTTTTGTCTTATTTCCTGCAGACACTTTATGGTATGGCCGATCTGTTTATCATCGGACAGTTTGAAGGTGTAGCAGGTACAACAGCAGTATCTATCGGCAGTCAGGTCATGCATATGCTGACAGTTATGATCGTAGGACTCGCTATGGGGTCAACGGTAAGCATTGCAAAGGCAATTGGGGCGAATGATAAGAAAGAAGCATCCAGGTCGATCGGAAATACGGTTACTTTATTTATGCTGGTAGCCATAGCATTAATGGTAATTCTGCTTTGCCTGGTACATCCGATCGTAGCAGTGATGTCTACCCCGTCAGAAGCAGTATCAGGAACCGTTACTTATCTTACGATCTGCTTTATCGGAATTCCGTTTATCACTGCATATAATATTATCAGTTCTGTATTCAGGGGACTGGGAGATTCCAGAAGCCCTATGTATTTCATTGCAGTGGCCTGCGTGACGAATATTGTGCTGGACTACGTATTTATTGGTGCTTTACATCTGGGACCTGCCGGAGCAGCATTGGGAACCACGTTATCTCAGGCTGTCAGTGTGGTGATCGCACTTATAGTGATATTAAAAAAGAATACAGGAATTTCTGTTTCAAAGAAAGACTTCAGACCGCAGCATCGCGCTATGGGACAGATTCTCAGGATCGGGATTCCGGTAGCCATGCAGGATGGACTGATCCAGATTGCATTTATTATTATTACGATTATTGCAAACCGTCGCGGTTTAAGTGATGCGGCAGCAGTAGGAATCGTTGAGAAGATCATCAGTTTCCTTTTCCTGGTACCGTCTTCTATGCTCTCCACAGTGTCTGCTCTTGGTGCACAGAATATTGGTGCAGGCAAACCGGAGAGAGCGGCTCAGACTCTGAAATATGCTACGATGATCGCAGTTGGATTTGGATTGACTGTATCCGTAATCATTCAGTTTATTGCGGAACCTGTCGTGGGATTATTTACGACGGATGTAGCAGTTAAGATTGCAGGAGGGCAGTATATCCGCGGGTATATCTGGGATTGCATTTTTGCAGGTGTGCATTTCAGCTTCAGTGGTTATTTCTGTGCGTGTGGCAGATCAGAGTTGTCATTCCTGCACAATATTACGGCAATTGCGCTGGTGCGTGTGCCGGGAGTTTATCTTACATCGAAACTGTTTCCGCAGACACTTCTTCCAATGGGACTGGCGACTGCGACAGGTTCACTGTTATCCGTGATCATATGTGTGATCGCATATCTGTTGATATTCAGAAAAAAGAAAGACAGTATCCTGCTAAATGAAAACAGTTGATCTATGGTAATAAGGATGTAAATGCTTGTAAAGAGAAATTTACTTGACAATCTCTTGTCTATCCTTTAATATTATTTCTGGATTATATAAAAATGAACAATAACCGGGAATCTATCAAGAAGAATGGTTGATTTCCGGTTTTCTTATGTGAATATCCGCTTGACAGGCCGAATTTTGGGCTTTAAATATGGCGAATATTCATAAATATCAGAGAGGAGGACAGTGAAGGTGAAAAAAGATGCAACAATACAGACAGCAGATGTGATAAATTTATCTGACATGCAGGCAGAAGCTTTTGCTGCTTCCGCGTGGTATGTAAATGATACTGCAGAATATCTGGCAGCTGAATACGCAGAAAGAACCGCAGCGCACACTGCGGCTGTTTTGCGTGAACTGAGAATTGCTGTACATGGAGATCATGCCCGTACAGGAGTGCGCGCAGACTGGATGGAACAGGATGGACCAGCTGCTTTTATAATTGGAGCAATGGACACATATAGATGCGAAACCACGCAGAGACTGGCACGGTAACAGGTGTCAGCATTGGCATAAGCTGATGTAGGGGCGAAAGCTTTTACGCATGGTTTCGTATTTTTTTTTATCCTGAAAAAATATTTTGCATTTAGCTATGAAAAAGTAGCGAAACGGATAATTTTATCCTCTTCACATGAAAGGAGCTGAGTAAAGTTGGCAGAGATTTCACTTGAACTGAAAGAGATAAAGAAAAGTTTTACAGAAGGCGAAGCAGTTCTGGATAATATCAGTCTTGTGATCAGCAAGGGCGAGTTTATTACACTGTTGGGCTCTTCGGGATGCGGCAAGACGACAACACTGCGGATCATTGCCGGACTGGAGCAACCCGATGCTGGAAGTGTCTGGCTGGACGGCAGGGAAGTGACCGGGCTGGAACCAAACCAGCGAGATGTAAATACAGTATTCCAGAATTATGCGCTCTTTCCACATATGAATGTGGCAGAGAATATCGGGTACGGACTGAAACTGAAGAAAGTTCCAAAGAATGAGATTAAGAAAAAAGTTTCTCAGATGCTGGAATTGGTACAACTTGAAGGATATGAAAAAAGAAAACCTTCAGAACTCTCGGGTGGTCAGAAACAGCGAGTCGCGATTGCGAGAGCGCTGGTGAATAACCCAAAAGTACTGTTGCTGGATGAACCGCTGGGAGCGTTGGATCTGCAGCTTCGTCGGGCGATGCAGATAGAATTGAAGCATTTGCAGAAGAAACTGGGAATTACATTTATCTATATCACTCACGATCAGGAAGAAGCCATCAATATGTCTGACAGGATCGCAGTGATGAAAGACGGACGTATCGAGCAGATTGGAACACCGGATGAAATTTATAATCATCCGAAAACCAGCTATGTGGCAACATTTGTGGGAAATGCAAATATTCTGCATGGAGTTGTGGAACGCGTTCAGGGGTACAATGCGGTTGTGAAGATTGGAAATGACAGGGTAATTGTAAACCTTGGAACAAATCAGCAGAATACAGAAAAAGATTCTGGAACACAGATGCAGAACGAAGAAACAACTGTAAACAGAGAGCGGAATACAGGGGCGAGACAGTATCTGGCAGCAGGAGAGAAAGTAACTCTGGCTGTGAGAAGTGAAAATATATTGTTACAAGAAGGTACTATAACTGGTGATGCTGATACAGATAATAGAGATGCTGTTGATATAAGTGTGGCAGATGATATTTTAGATACACATAATACGAATAGTATATCTGGTTTACAGGCAACTGTAACAGAGAAGAATTTTGCAGGAGGCCAGCTCCGTGTAACTCTGAAACTGAGTGACGGTACAGAACTGATTGCCAGCAGATACGGAATTGATGCATCTGTGGCAGAAGGCCAGACAGTGAGATGCAGTTTCCTGCCGACAGATGCAGTACTGGTAGACAGGGAGGACATTCATGAAGAAGCGTAGGAAACGTTCTGACAGCTCTGTATGGATGGCACTTCCGCTATATATTTTCACGATCGTGTTTGTGGTATGTCCCCTGATCTATATGGTGGCATTGAGTTTTGCCACGCCGTCCAGAGGATTCGGGGTCACCTGGAAATTTACACTGGACAATTACAAAAACATTCTGGAACCGGTATATCTGAATACATTTGTAGAATCCCTGAAACTGGCGTTTACCAGTACGATTGTGATTGCTTTGATAGGCTATCCGTTCGGGTACTTCATGGCAAGACTGCCGGAACACCGGAAAAAGAAAGCACAGCTTTTGTTGTCCACACCATTCTGGGTAAATTCACTGATCCGTCTGTATGGCTGGATCATCATCCTGCAGAAAAAAGGACTTTTAAATTTTGTATTGATAAAGCTTGGGATCATTGAAAAGCCGCTGTCAATCCTGTACAGTTACCCGGCGATTGTGATCGGAATGATCTATGTACTGCTTCCGTTCATGATCATGTCTGTATATTCCAGTGCCGAGAAGCTGGACTGGTCTTATGTGGAGGCTGCCAGAGACCTTGGGGCATCCAGAATGCAGGCATTTTTTACCATAACACTGAAGCTTACACTGCCGGGACTGCTCTCCGGTGTGATCCTGACTTTCGTGCCGTCCATGGGACTGTTCTTTATTGCTGATATCCTGGGCGGAAATAAAGTCGTTCTCGTCGGAAGTCTGATCCAGGACCAGATGACCAGAGGAAGTAACTGGCCATTTGCGGCAGCACTTGCAGTTGTGATGATGGTACTTACAACCGTACTGATCATGGTCTACAGAAAAGTAACAAATGCCAGAGAACTGGAGGGAATCGGATGAAAAAGAATTCAAAATTTGCCGGATTTTATATGGGACTGATTTTCTTTCTGATGTATCTCCCCATTGCAGTAGTGATCGTATTCTCGTTTAATGAATCAAAGCTGCCGGTAAAGTTTACAGGATTTTCCCTGAAATGGTACCAGGAGCTGATCCATGACAGGGCAATGCTGGAAGCGCTGGTAAACAGCCTGATCCTTGGCGTATTAAGCTGTCTGGTAAGTGCAGTGATCGGTACTCTGGGGGCAGTTGGATTATCAAGGATCCACTGGAAGTCAAAAGGCGCACTGGAATATATTTCCATACTGCCGTTAATGATACCTGAGATCATCCTTGGTATGGTGCTGATGGCATTCTTTTACATGCTGAACCTGCCGTTTGGTATGTTGACACTGCTGATCGGTCATACAGTATTCTGTGTGCCATATATTCTGATGGAAGTGAAGGCAAGACTGGCAGGCATGGATCCGGCACTGGAAGAAGCTGCAAGGGATCTGGGTGCAGGACCTTTCCGGGCGTTCTGGGATATTACGTTGCCACTGATCATGCCGGCGGTAATTTCAGGCTCTCTGCTTGCGTTTGCCATGTCCATGGATGATGTGGTGATCAGTATCTTTGTAAACGGACCGCGATTGTCTACGCTGCCGATCAAGGTATATACACAGTTAAAGACGGGAGTAACGCCGGAGATTAATGCGTTATGTACAATTCTGCTGGCGGCTACACTGATAATTTTTATTGTTTATTCACTTATAACAAAAAAGAAAAAGTAAATAAAAAATAAAGCAACAAAAATAAAAAACATTTAGAGGAAGGAAAAGATGATGAACAAACTGATTGAGTTAAAAAATCTGACAAAGAATTTTGATGATCAGCAGGTTTTGCGCGGCATCAATCTGGATATTTATGAAAAGGAATTCCTGACGCTGTTGGGACCAAGCGGATGTGGCAAGACAACCACACTTCGAATCATTGCAGGCTTCGAAGAGCCAAGTGACGGAGAAGTACTGTTTAACGGGATCGAGATTTCCAAGCTTCCCCCTTACAAAAGAGAGGTAAATACCGTATTTCAGAAGTACGCTCTTTTTCCTCATTTAAATGTGGCAGAGAACATCGGCTTCGGCCTGAACCTGAAGAAGGTAGATAAGACTGTCATTGCTCAGAAAGTTGAGCGTATGCTGAAGATGGTTGGTCTGGAAGGCTTTGAAAAAAGAGATGTCACTCTGCTTTCCGGCGGACAGCAGCAGCGAGTTGCCATTGCCAGAGCCCTGGTAAATGAACCAAAAGTTCTGCTTCTGGATGAGCCTCTGGGTGCGCTGGATGCGAAGATCCGTAAACAGATGCAGGTAGAGTTAAAGAAAATCCAGCAGGAAGTTGGAATTACTTTCATTTATGTCACACATGATCAGGAAGAAGCTCTGTCCATGTCTGATACAGTCGTTGTTATGAACAATGGTGAGATCCAGCAGATCGGTTCTCCTACAGATATTTACAATGAACCGGAAAACCGTTTCGTTGCAAGCTTTATCGGTGAGTCTAATATCATAGAAGGAACCATGATCCGTGATTATCTGGTTGCATTTGACGGATTTGAATTCGAATGTGTAGATAAGGGATTTGAAGATAATGAAGAAATCGAAGTTGTATTAAGACCTGAGGATCTGGATATTGTAGATCCTGATCAGGCAAAGATCAGGGGAATCGTGCGCAACATTACATTCAAGGGTGTGCACTACGAGATTCTGATCGAGACAGAACTTCGTACTTATATGGTTCATACCACAGATTATGCGGAAGTCGGAAGGGAAGTGGGACTGAAATTCGGGCCTGAAGACATCCATGTTATGTGCAAGATGGGAAACTACTGATGAAACAGTATAAGAATCTTATCAAACCATATCTTGTGTGGGCATTTGTGGTCATTGTCATCCCGCTGATCCTGATCGCGTTATATGCTTTCACAGAAGATGGAAACGAAGTGCTGACTTTCTCCTTTACTTTTGAGAATTTCCGCAAATTCCTGGAAGCTACTTATATGAGCGTTATTTTCAAGTCCTTTAAGCTTGGAATCCTGACAACGATCATCTGTCTGGGGCTTGGTTATCCACTGGCATATATTATTTCAAAATGTCCGGAGAAATCCCAGAGTTTTCTGATCCTGCTGGTAACCATTCCGGAGTGGATCAATATGCTTCTTCGTACTTATGCATGGATGAATCTGCTGTCAGACAATGGTATCATCAATCATTTGCTGGGATTACTGGGAATTTCCCCGGTGACAATGATGTATACGGACTTTTCCGTAGTGGTTGGTCTGGTCTGTAACTTTATGCCGTTTATGATCATTCCGATCCATACCTCACTGAGTAAGATGGATAAATCCTTTATTGAGGCTGCCTATGACCTGGGAGCAAACAAATTCCAGACATTTACAAAAGTAATCTGGAAACTGTCTATTCCTGGCGTGCTCAATGGAATCATGATGGTATTCCTGCTGTCTATTTCCACATTCGTTATCCCGAAACTTCTCGGAGGCGGACAGTACATGCTGATCGGTAACCTGATAGAGTCTCAGTTTATCTCTGTTGGTGACTGGAACTTCGGAAGCGCGATTTCTCTGATTCTGGCTGTGATCATTCTGGTCTTTATGAGCCTGATGAAGAAGATGGATAAAGACGAATAAGGGAGGACGGCATGAAACGTAATAATAAATTTTTCTCAATGTTATATGTAGTGCTCTGCCTTGCTTTCTTTTACCTGCCGATCCTGGTGACGATGATCTTTTCTTTTAACTCATCCAAGTCACTGACCAGATTTACAGGATTTTCCCTGCGCTGGTATCAGGAACTTCTCGGTAATGGGGAAGTAATTAAGGCGGTTTATGTATCTGTTACTATTGCGATCATTGCGACCATTGTTTCTACGATACTTGGAACCATTACAGCGATTGGGTTATCCAAGTCAAAGAAAGTAATTAAGGAACTGCTTTTAAATATTAATAATATTCCGATCCTGAATCCTGAGATCGTAACTGCCATCAGCCTGATGCTTCTGTTCTCTTCTCTGGGATTTCGAAAAGGATATCTGACGATGCTGCTGGCACATATCGCATTCTGTACTCCGTATGTAATTACCAGCGTTTATCCGAAAGTAAGAGCACTGGATCCGAACATGGCGAATGCTGCCATGGATCTTGGGGCAACTCCTTTTCAGGCTTTGACAAAGGTTATTGTGCCTATGATCAAAGAAGGTATTTTTGCAGGTGCGCTGCTTGCATTTACCATGTCCTTTGACGATTTCGTCATTTCCTATTTCGTATCAGGAAATGGTGTAAAGAATATCTCTATTGTTGTATATAATATGACAAAGCGTATCAATCCTACTATTAATGCCCTGTCGACGATTGTGATCGTAGTCATTGTTGTAGTGCTGCTTCTGGCAAATCTGCTTCCGAAGTTTAGAAATAAAGCAAAGAAGCTGAATCAGAAAGCAGTGAAAATTGTATCTGTAATTCTGGTGATTGCAGTTACAGCAGGTCTTATTAAATGGGGATTTGTGGCAAAATCCTCACATGTGCTGAAAGTTTACAATGCAGGAGAGTACATGGATCTTTCTTTGCTCGAAGATTTTGAAAAGGAATATAACTGTACGATTGTATACGAGACTTTTGAGTCAAATGAAATGATGTATACCAAGCTGTCAAGTGGTGAGACATATGATGTGCTGATCCCGTCTGACTATATGATCGAGAGACTGATCAAAGAGGAATACCTGCAGGCTCTTGACTGGAAAGAAATTCCAAATAAGAAGAATCTTATGGATGATGTCATGAACCAGAGCTACGATCCGGGCAACCGTTATTCCTGTCCGTATTTCTGGGGAACAGTTGGAATCCTTTATGACAAGACAGTAGTAGATGAGGCAGATTTAAAGGATGGATGGAATCTTCTGTGCAATCCGAAATATAAAGGAAATATTTACATGTATGATTCTGAGCGAGATTCCTTTATGATAGCATTAAAGGCACTTGGATATTCCATGAATACCACAAACGAGTCTGAGATCGAGGAAGCTTATCAGTGGCTGATCAATCAACGTGACACCATGGACCCGATCTATGCAGGTGATGATGTGATCGACAATATGATCTCCGGAAACAAGGCACTGGCAGTTGTTTACTCAGGAGATGCATCTTACATTATCAGTGAGAACCCGAATCTGGACTACTTCACACCGGAGCAGGGAACTAACAGATGGTATGATGCAATGGTCATCACAAAGGACTGCAGCGAGGTACAGCTTGCTCATGAATTTATTAATTTTATGATCAGTGATGAATCTGCTCTTTCCAATACGGAAGAAGTAGGGTATACTTCTACAGTGAAGAGTGCTTTTGAAACAATGAGGGATGGAGATTATGAAGGAATTGATTCTTATATTCCGGATACCACCAATCCGAATAACGAAATCTTCGCTTACCAGCAGCCAAAGATCAAGCAGAAATTTGCAGAGCTCTGGACGAAGGTAAAAGCAAAGTAAAAAAGGAAAGCCCCTGTTTGTCGGTATAGTAGAAGGCAGGGGCTGATACAAACATCAATGCAGGACATAAGAAGGGAGATCGATTATGAAAAAAAGAGTACTTGCAGTAGTAATGTGTGCATTAATGGCAGGAACAACATTCACCGGTTTCAAGGATGCAGGAGATGATAAAGAACTTGTTCTCTTTACCTGGGAGGGAATGTTCCCGCAGGAAGTTCTGGATGATTTTACAAAAGAGACAGGCGTTAAAGTTGTTTATTCAAACTTTGATACAGATGAAACCATGCTTGAGAAACTTTCCATGGCAAAAGGCGGTGACTACGATATCGTAATCGCAGATGATTATATTCTGGAAACTGCGATCCAGGAGGGACTTGCAGAGAAACTCGATAAAGATTCTCTGGAGAACATCGGAAACATCAACCCGTTATATCAGGGACAGTTCTATGATCCGGATGATGAATACACAGTTCCTTACGGAGCGGGTATTCCGCTGATCGTTTACGATCCGGAACAGGTAGATATTGATATCAAAGGATATAAAGATCTCTGGGATCCGTCTCTTGAGGACAGCATTGCACTGACTGCAAACTATCGTGTAATTAATGGTATCACTCAGCTTTCCATGGGTGAGAGTATGAATGAAGAAGATGTGGATGTGATCAAGAAGACAGGAGAGAAACTTCTGGAACTTGCTCCGAATGTACGTCTGATCCAGGATGATAATACTCAGAATGCACTTCTTAACGGAGAGGCAAGTGTAGGATTCCTTTACACTTCACAGGTAACAGCAGCACTGGCTGAGAATCCTGACCTTAAAGTGGTATATCCGGAAGAGGGCCTTGGTTTCGGTATCATGGGCATGTTTATCCCAAGTGAAGCACCGGATAAAGATGCGGCATATTCTTTCATGGATTACATCATGCAGCCGGAAGTTGCAGCGAAATGCACAGACTATATCGGCTATTACAGCACAAATAAAGCAGCAGATGAACTGGTAAATCCGGATCTGGTTGTTCCGGATGATGTTACAAAGGGCGAGATCGTCCAGAATGTAAGCCAGGACGCAGACGCACAGTACCAGAAGAACTGGACTGAATTCAAGGCTGCCTGCGACTAAGGAGTTTAAATGGACATTTACAAAGGAACCGGTGCTTTTCCTGGAATTGCTATCGGTAAGATTGTTTATTATCACAGGAGCGAATACCAGATACGCCAGTATGAGATTACGGATGTAAAAGGTGAACTCAATATCTTCCTTCAGGCACGCGCCAGAGTGATGGATCAGCTGACTGAATTGTATGAGAAAAACTGTACGATTCAGGAATCTCAGGCGGAACTTTTTCTCCGGCAGAAAGAACTGCTGGAGGGAAAGAGTTTCCAGCGGGCGATTGAGAGTATTATTCAGAATGAAAAAGTAAATTCTGCATATGCAGTAATGACTACCAGAGATGAGATTCTGTCTACTTTCAGAAATCTGGAGGAGCCTGCGATCAAAGAAAGACTGGTTAATATACGAGAAATATCAGACCGTCTGATCAATGAACTTGGAGGCGTTTCTCCGCGGATTGATCTGGGTGGTGAACCGGTGATCGTTGTCACAGAGAGCATCACACCGACAGAACTGATGGAAATGGATAAGGATAAGCTGCTTGCTATTGTCACACACCATGGCTCCGATATTTCACATGCCGCAATTCTTGTAAAAACAATGAATATTCCGGCACTGATCGAGATTGATACGGATACAGAGTGGGACGGACAGCTGGCAATTGTGGACGGGTATACGGGAAGTCTGTATATTAATCCTGATGAAGAAATAAAAAAAGAATATGAGATCCGCAGGCAGGCTGATATGGAAGAACGGGAAGAACTTCTGAAATTAAGGGAAGAACCGGATATTACAAAAGATGGCAGAAAGATTGAAATTTATGCTAATATCGGAAATATGGATGATCTGAACAGCGTTCTCTATTACGGAGCAGCAGGGATTGGACTTTTGCGCAGCGAGTTCCAGTATCTGGGAAGAGAGAATTATCCCCGTGAGAATGAGCTGTTTCTGGCATACAAGAAGATTGCGGAGACCATGGGCGACAGAATTGCGGTAATCCGTACTGCAGATCTGGGTGCTGACAAACAGGCCGAATATCTGAATATTCCGGATGAGACCAACCCGATCATGGGAAACAGGGGAATACGTCTCTGTCTGGATAGAAAGAAGATGTTCAAAGCGCAGCTTCGTGCAATCTTCAGGGCGAGTGCTTATGGAAATCTGGCACTGATGTATCCGATGATCAGTTCTGAAGAAGAAATGGATGAAATTGATGCGATTATCCGGGAGGTCAAAAGTGGTCTGGATGATAAGGGGATTCCGTATAAAGATGTAAAGACAGGAATTATGATCGAGACTCCGGCAGCAGTTATGATCAGCCGTGAGCTTGCGAGAAGAGTAGATTTTCTGAGCCTTGGAACGAATGACCTGAGTCAGTACACTCTGGCAATGGACAGACAGAATCCGCTTCTGCGTAAGAAATACAATGACCATCACCCGGCAGTGCTGCGTATGATCAAAATGGTGATCGAGGCCGGACATGCGGAGAATAAACGTGTATGCATCTGCGGCGAACTTGCAGCGGATACCGCTCTGACAGAAGAGTTTCTGAGAATGGGCGTGGATTGTCTTTCAGTAGTGCCAGCGTGCATTTTGCCGGTGAGAAAAGCACTGAGACAGGCAGATTTATCTAATGAAGAGTAAAGTAGTATTACTTCCGTGCGGGGAATACAAAGAGGAAAAAATCTATACATTGCTGAAGCAGGGACTGGATTTTCTGGGCGGATTGGAGACTCTGATCCCAAAAGGTGCGAAGATCCTGCTGAAGCCAAATCTGTTAAAAAAAGCAGAAGTAGAGAAAGCGGTGATCACGCATCCGGTTGTAGTGGGGGCTTTTGCAGGGATTTTACGGGAGAACGGATATGAGCACATCGTACTCGCGGACTCCTGCGGACATGGGACTACACAGGCAGTGATCCGCGGAACAGGAATGGATACTTATCTGGAGAAATATCACATTCCGGCCATTGATTATTCTGAGGGTGTGAAAACTGTTTACCCGCAGGGCATCCAGGCAAAAGAATTCATTTTGCCTAAAGAACTGCTGGAGCAGGACTGCGTGATCTCTTTAAGTAAGATGAAAACACATGCACTGGAGAGAATTACAGGCGCTGTCAAGAACAGTTACGGTTTTGTATATGGGTTTCATAAGGCAAAAGGCCACACACAGTATCCAAGTGCAGACAGCTTTGCCAGAATGCTCATCGATCTAAACAAATGTGTATCACCGAAATTATATGTGATGGATGGAATTGTAGCCATGGAAGGTAATGGACCGGGATCCGGAGATCCTGTTCCCATGAATGTAATGCTGATGTCTACAGACCCGGTTGCGCTGGACAGCGTGTTCAGTCGCCTGGTTTACCTGAAACCGGAAATGGTTCCGACGAATTATCACGGAGAGAAGATGGGACTTGGAACCTGGAAGGAAGAGGAGATCACACTTCTGACACCGGAGGGGGAGATTTCCATGGCAGAGGCAGTGAAACAGTACGGAAATTCTGCCTTCAATGTAGACCGTACTGAAGTACGAAGAAATATCTGGACAAGAATGGCAGAGGCATTAAAGATTTTCCAGAAGAAGCCATATATAGAAGCTGACAAATGCGTCCGCTGCGGCATCTGTGTCCAGAGCTGCCCGGTTCCGGGAAAAGCGGTAGATTTCAGAAAAGGCAAAGGAAAACCGCCGGTATATGATTACAGAAAATGTATTCGCTGTTTCTGTTGTCAGGAGATGTGTCCGAAGAAAGCGATAAAGGTAAATTGAAGAGCTGGAAACAGAAAATAGTATAAATAAAAAAGCACATGATTCTGTCATGTGCTTTTTTGTCAGTAAAATTATTGGCCTAGATAATTATCTTCCGAGAATTTTATTCACTTCACGGATAAATTCCGGAGTCGTGCCGCAGCATCCTCCGACAACAGATGCACCGTTTTCAATCAGAACTTTCATATGTTCTGCGAAACTCTGCGCATTCATACTGTAAATGGCATTACCCTGGTCATCAATGGTCGGCATACCTGCATTAGGTTTGGCGATGATAGGAATAGATACGTTCTCTTTGATATTGCGGACAACGGATACCAGCTGATCAGGACCTACAGAACAGTTAATACCAACTGCGCAGGCGCCTGCACCCTCAAGGGCAATTGCAGCTTCCACAGCATTTCCTCCGCTGAAAATGCTTCCGTCAGCTTCTACGGTCATTGTACACATTACAGGAAGAGAACTTACAGATGCGGCAGCATCCAGTGCAGCAAGTGTTTCCTCAATATTGATCATAGTTTCCGCAGCAATCAGATCAACACCTGCATCCTCAAGAACTTTGATCTGTTCACAGTATGCTTCATATGCCATCTCATAAGTAAGATCACCTGCAGGTTCCATCATCTTACCTGTTGTGGTAATATCACCTGCAACATAAACCTTATGTCCGACAGCTTCTCTGGAAATATTTACAAGTGCATGATTCATCTCTGCGAGCTTATCCTGCAGTCCATGAAGTCCGAGACTGTAACGGTTGCCGCCAAAAGTAGGCGCGTATACGATCTGGCTTCCTGCTTCCACATAAGCTTTCTGAAGATTCTGCAGAACCTCTTTGTGATCCATGATCCATGCCTCTGTACAGATTCCTCTTGGCATTCCGGCAGCCATAAGATTGGAACCGGTAGCACCGTCGAGCAGTACAACATCCTGTGTCAGTTTCTGAAATTCTTCTTTTGTCATGGGAATTTCCTCCTGTTTTATATAATTGTTGCTGCTGTTCGCTCCGTGACTGGTAACATAGTATTACTGGTTTGGATCTTGGAATGAAGCAACAACAGGCATTTGTCTCTTTTGTCTGCAAATGCTATCTGCCATTATAGCACAATGCAGAGGTAAATGGGAAAAATTAGTAAATTTTTATTTCGTAGGAGGCATTAAAAATCTCGTCAACATCTAATGCATTGATATTAGTTTTTTCTGCAAGGTCACCTTTGAATCCGCAGTCATCACATCTTCCCATCCATGGCTCCAGGCATACAAAAGAGGAGCCGGGCACAGACCAGATACCGAAGTTCGGGAAACGGTGGCAGGTAAGTTCCAGATACGGAGTTCCGTCAGGAAAAGCAATGCCGGCTTTTTCAATCTGATTATCAAAGATTAATGCATCATTGTCAAACATATGAGCGTCAATATGGCATGTGCCGTCTGTGAGCTCCAGAGTTTTTGTCTGGTCTGGAAGAGCAGTGCCGGAAGCCGGGTCCAGAAGCAGATAAGTAAGAGATTTTTCGCCGTTAAATGTCAGCAGGTAATCCTCTTTCTTGTCGCTATTTCCCTGGGCAGGAACATTAAATGCCGGATGTCCTCCAATTGTAAAGTACATAGTTTCATTGCTGTGGTTTACAATTTCCCAGCATACACTGACCTGATTCTTTTCCAGAACATGTTTGATCTTCAGTTCGAAATCATAAGGATAATTTTCTTTCGTAGTATCAGAAGATTTCAGCTTATGTGTAATAGAATCTGCAGTCATATCCACGCAGGTAAATTCGCTGTCTCTGGCAAAGCCGTGCTGCTTGGACTGGTATTCAGCGCCATTGATGCGATAATGATCCTCGAAATGACGTCCTACATTAGGAAAAAGAACCGGCGCATGACGTTTCCAGTAAGCCGGGTCTGCCTGCCAGATCACTTCTCTGTTATGTATTTTATCAAAAATGCTGCAAAGTTCAGCACCGTGATCATCTACAGATATTTTCAGATAGTCATTTTCAATTGTATGAATCATAGGTGGATCCTCCTTGATATAAGTATTTTGAATCGCCGGAAATATTGATGTAGCAAAAATATTTTTCTTTCTGACGCGATTTTCTTAAGTATATCACAATGCGTGAACGAGTACAAATATACTTATAATTTGGTTATTGTGATTCCTTTTTGAATGTGTTGTATAAAAATGTTGTGCACTTTTGAATATAGAATAATTTGTGTAAGGAAAATCACAATTTCTTCCGAAAATCGTCACAATTTGAACACAATTTCGAACTATTGTATAGCCATCAACGGAAAACAGAAAGGACTTGAGAATAATGAAACGTAAATATTTAGCAGTAGCATTAGGTTTAGCGTTGACACTTACTTCTATGAACGTTGCTTTCGCAGCAACAGATTCAAAAACAGAAACAACAACTGAGGCAGCAGATACCACAGAGGATTCTACATCTGAGGATGCAGCTGCAGCAGATACTGATACAGCGGAAGAAGAAACTGTATACGGCGAAGTTTCCAAGGTTGCTGATGACAGTGTTACAATTAAAGTTGGTACACTGAAAGATGCAGATGCCAAAGAAGCAGGCGATAAAACTTCTGATGCAAAAGACGATGCAAAGGATGCGGATTCTGAAGAGAAAGATACTGAAGACACAGATGCAGCAGATGATGCTTCTACAGATGAAACAGAAGATACAGACAGTGAAACCGCAGACAGCACTGACAGTAAAGATGATGCTTCCGAATCTGACACAGAAGAAGCAAAAGATGATACTGTAGATGCCAAAGACGAGAAAGATTCCATGCTGAATCTGACAGGTGATGAGCAGACTGTTAAAGTTACTGAGTCTACAACAGTAGAGAAAGAAAAAGCACCGGAAGCAAAAGATGATACAAAAGCAGATGACTCCAAAGACGAAACAGCAGATGCTTCTGCAGATGATACAGATACAAAAGATGCAGACAGTGAATCTTCTGACAGCGATTCAGCAGATAGTACAGATGAAACGACAGACGACGCAGATACAACAGATGCAGCAGAATCTGATGACAGCAAGGATGCAGCTGCAGAAGACAGTACAGATACTTCAACAGAAGATAAAGATACAGAAGCTGAGACAGAAACAATCAAACTTACAGACCTGAAAGAGGGCGATGTAGTAAAGGTCGTTCTGGATGCTGACGGCAATGCAAAATCAATTACAGTAATCGCAGAAGCTCCGAAAGCTGATGACAAAGAAGAAAAGAAAGATGATGCAAAAGCTGATGACACAAAGGCAGCAGACAGCACAGATGATACATCCGCAGATACAGCAGATGCTGAAACAGAGGATGCAGCTAAATAAAACATCATAAATAAAGCATTCGTTTGATTTGATGAATTTGATGTAGGGCTACGTAGCGAATCGGATGATTTTATTCGACTGACAACCCACGTAGTATATAAAGACACAGGTATTGAAAAAATTTCATATCTGTGTCTTTTTTATGTCATAGGAAATTACTCCGTAATGTTCCTATGACATAAAAAGCCCTC
>OLNF01000884.1_pt1 | contig 26553 bp, 20 predicted proteins | sample 1673061 | NCBI WGS metagenome assembly OLNF01 (sample SAMEA3136751, study PRJEB25190) | human gut metagenome
ACCAACTGAATCGCGCGGAAGGGTCAAGGGAGGAACTCCCTTGCGGAGTCCAGAGGCAGAGCCTCTGGTGGGGTCAAGGGGCAACGCCCCTTGGGTCTCCCCTCGTTCCCCCTCCACACAATCGTCACAATTGCAACGGCGATGCAAGGAAAGTGTGAATTTGCTGTAACAAGTGGGGCGAAAAGGTTGCGCGCGGGGAAAAAGCGTGCCATAATAGAGAACGAGAAAGCCCGATGAAACGGGTGTGAAAGGAAGTTCAAGCTCATGAAATCTCCTAAGCGTTTGATGGCGCTCGCTCTTGCGGCGACGCTGATGTGCCTGCCGGGTGCGTCTCTGGCAGAGAATGCCGCGGCGACGGATGCGCCGGCTGCAATCGAAGAAACGACGACGACGGTGGCGGAAGACCCGAATGAGGTGCTGGCGACGGTCAACGGCGTGGAAATCACCCGTGCGCGTTTCAACACCTTCTATCAGTCCATGCTGTCCTACTATGGGCAGTATTACGACACGACGAACGAGAGCCTGCAGGCGGCCATCCGCCAGAGCGCGCTGGAAGTGGCAGTGCAGTATGAGCTGATGAATCAGAAGCTGGTGGAGCTGGGGCTGTCACTGACAGACGAAGAAATCGCCGCCGTGGAAGCGGAAGCGCAGACCAACTGGGATGCTGCCGTGCAGAATGGCATGGAGTACATGGGCATCACCGATGATTCCACCGACGAAGAGCGCGCCAGCGCCATGGTGGAGGTTCTCTCCTCGCTGGAAGCGGAAGGCTTCACTGAGGAATCCTACAAGGCGAGCTGCGTGGAAGAAGCGGGTTACAATAAGCTGATGGACGATATCGTCAAGGATGTGACCGTCTCCGACGAGGATGTTCAGGCGGAATTTGATTCGCTGGTGGAAGCCGATAAGGAAAAGTACGAGGGTCATGTCGATCAGTATGAGAATGACCAGTACATGAACCGCATGTACGCCGCCTATGGCTACACGGACTACATCACGCCCCAGTACTATGTGCCCAGCGGCTACCGCGGCGTCAGCCATATCCTGCTGGACGTGGATGATACCCTGATGGAAACGTACACGAACCTGCTGGCAACCTACGAAGAGCAGCAGGATCAGATTGAAGCGGGCGAAGAAGTGACCGAAGAGCTGGTGACGCTGGAGCAGGTGGAAGCGGCGAAGCAGGCGATTATCGACTCCGTGCAGCCGACGATTGACGAAATCAACCAGAAGCTGGCGGATGGCGTGTCCTTTGACGAGCTGATTCAGGAATACGGCACGGATCCGGGAATGCAGGATGCAGCGACCCGCGCAGAAGGCTACTCCGTGCATATGGACTCCACCAACTGGGATGCGGCGTTCACCGCGGGCGCGTTCACGATGGAGAAGATTGGTGACATCAGCGAACCGGTTGTCGGCAGCTATGGCGTGCATATTCTCCAGTATGTCCGCGATGTGCCTTCCGGCGCGGTGGAGCTGGATACTGACCTGAAGGAATCCCTGCGCGCGGAGCTGCTGTCCTCCAAGCAGCAGGAAACCTTCAACGCCGCCATCACGAAGTGGATGGACGAAGCCAACATCGTCTACACCGACGCTGGCCTTGACATCATGCCTACGACGGTGGACAACGCGGAGTAACCCCAAGGGGCGTTGCCCCTTGACCCCACAAGGGAGTTCCTCCCTTGACCCTTTTGCGCGATTGAGTTGGTGACACTATCATACTTCTTCCGCGTGTTTATTGGGGGGAAACCCAAGGGTGTTGCCCCTTGACCTCACCAAAGGGTTTTCGACCCTCTGGACTCCCTTCCGCGCGATTGAGTTGGTGACGCTATCCAACTATTTCCGCGTGTTTATCTGAACAAAAATTCGGCGCTCCGACAGGATTCATCCTCCTGCCAGAGCGCCGTTTTTTATACTATTTCCTGCATTCACCTGCACCATCTGCTCGCGCATTTTGGTGCATTTTCATTTGGAAATAGTATTCCTTATTCCACCCATTTCCGATACTGTCCCGACAGCATCAGCAGCGAGAAGAAGTACAGGCAGTTGTCGTAGTAGCGCCGCTTCCCAGTCCGCATCGGCAGTTCCCAGAACCGCTTCAGCCACATATCCGCCGTTTCGCTGTCACTGGCGATGCTCCCCGCCGCGTTCACCGCCGTAATCGCCACCGGGTGCATCGCGGGTTCGTCCCAGCGCGTGCCGTCCAAATCATACGCGCGGTAATTCTCTTCCGGCAGCTCCTTCGCAAAGAAGTCCTGCACATGCGTCGCAATGTCGCACAGCGACTGCGTCCGCCCATTCCAGAGCGTATCCAGCGCAATGTTCATGATGACGCGGTACGCATCCGAATAGTAAGCGTAATTCTTCCCGAACATCAGCACCGGCGTGCCGTCATATGCCGCATATTCCGGGCTCAGCCCCGTCACCGGGTGCGCACACAGCGCGATATACCGCCGGGATGCCGCTTCCGCCTCTGCCCAGAAGGCATGGTCACGCTCGTCGCTGAATTTCGCGAACAGGTGATAGAAGTGCGGCAGATGATATGACGGGTCGCTGATTTCCATCCCCGGTACGAACTTGATATAGTGATTTTCCGGATTCCACATCGGCTGACCGCCCTCGACCATCTCCGCCTGATGCACGCAGTGGCGCAGAATATCCTGCGCCCAGTGCCGATATGCGAAAATCCCCTCGCCGTCGCCCCAGCGTGCCGAAGCCATCAACAGCGCCATCGCGAAATACTCTTCTCCATCCGGCGCAGGGCCTTCCGCGTTATGCTTGCCGTCCAGCTGCACCGACCATGCGAAGTATCCCTGATGCACGCCAGACGATAGGTGCATGTAGCGCATAGAGAACGTCCATAGCTTGTCAAAGAGATCTTTGCGGTTCATTTGGACGCACATCATCATGCCGTAGCTCATGCCCTCGGTGCGCGCGTCGTTGTTGCCGGTGTCGACCATGCAGGCGGCATCGGGGTCAGTGGGGTGCTGGTGGTAAAAGTTGTTTTCGGGGGAGAAGAAGATGGTGGAGAAGCAGTCGGAGAGACGGGAGAGAACGGCGGCATCGGAAATGCCGATGCGGGCGAATTGGTTGGGGTAAGTGGGCATAGAAAAAGCTCCTTTCAGGTAAAAAATTAACAATTAGCAATGAGCTATTAGGAATGAAGGGCAGTATGCAGCGAACAGAAGAGTTCAATGCAGTTCCTTCAGCGGAATTGGTTCTGCCGGAACGCCGCCGAAGTTCCCCAGTGGGAGACAGAGCCAAATCACATCGTGCCACGCATGGTGCTTGTAGCCGGTCTTTTCCCAGATGCCGATGTCGCGGAAGCCCAGCGAATGATGCAGCCCGATGCTGCGGTCGTTTGGCAGCGTAATGCAGGAGTAGGCGTTCATGTAGCCCTGCCGCGTCAGCAGCTGGATGCACTCGGTCATCAGCGCCTTGCCTATGCCGTGTCCCTCAAAGCCGGGGCGCAGGTAGACCGTCAGCTCCACATCCCAGCGGAAAGCCCCGCGAGAACGCAATTCATGGGCAAAAATAAAGCTGGATAACTGACCATCATCTGTTTCTGCGACCAGAAAGGGATATTTTTCCGCTACAATCATATTGGCGTAGATTTGGGGAGTGGAATGCTCCAGCGCAAATGTGATGCAAGTGTTGTCCACATAGTAATTGTAAATGTCCGCAATCAGCGGCGCATCGGTAACTTTTGCGGATCGAAGCATGAAATTCGCTCCTTTCCGATGCTTTTTCCATATGATAGCACGGAAAGAGGAAAAGTGCAAGCTGCCAAAAGCAGAAATCTCGTTATTTTCCGAAATAGCTTGCAGGAAAGTGCTCAAAAGTGTCGAATGTTCTTATATAAGTATGATTTTTGGAGGGCAATGCGGCGATGACGCTGAATGATACGATTCGTGCGCTTCGACGGGAGCGGGGCATGACGCAGGAACAGCTGGCGGAAGCCATGAATGTATCTGCCGCCGCCGTGTCGAAGTGGGAGAACGGGCAGAGCGTGCCGGATATTCTGGTACTCACCGCGCTGGCGGATTTCTTCGAGGTGTCGCTGGATGCGCTTGTGGGTTACACCGTTCAGGCGCACCGCCGGGGCGACATGGTCGCGCGAATCCGCCAGCTGGTTGTGCAGAAGAAGCACACCGAAGCGACGCGCGCGGCACGAGAAGCGCTCCGCCGCTATCCCAACAGCTTCGATGTCGTCTATGAAGCGACGCAGGCGTATGGTTATTCCGGCATGGAGCAGAACCGCCCGGAGGATTTGCGCAAGGCGCTTTCGCTTGCTGAACGCGCGATGGTGCTGATTAATCAGGATCAGGAGCGGGAGAAACATATCCGCCCCGAATCCATCTGGTCGCTCATGGGCAATTATCATGCGCACCTGAATGAGTATGACGAGGCGATTCGCTGCTATGAAAACGGCAATGTCGCGGAAGTGAACGATATTGCTATTGCCAACAGCCAGACGGAACTGGGCTGCTATGACCATGCGCTGCCGAAGCTCTCGCGCGGGCTGGTCGTCAGCGTGATTCGCCTGTTCAATGCCGCGACGGGCGCTATGAACTGCCTGATAGCTTCCGGTCGGCAGCAGGACGCGATTGCGCTGGCCTCGTGGCTCTGCCGCGCGCTCGATGGCATGGAAAGCACGTCGGGCAGCTATATTTGGAAGATGAAAACAATTCTGTACACCAATTCCGCACGGGCCATGGTGCGCATGGGGCGCATGAACGACGCGGAATTGCAGCTGCGGCAGGCGATTCACTGCGCTCGCCGCTTCGATGCCGCACCGAGCTACAGCGTGAACGGCTTCCGCTTCTACTGGGGCGAGGAGAAGTCGATTCTGGACATTACAGGCGAAACGGCAATGAGCGCGATTGAACGGTGCATTGACCGCAATGATGATGCCCGCGCGGAGCTGCGGGAAATTTTTGCGCGCTTACAGGCATAATTTGAATTGCACTTTTGACGCAGAAGGGACGACCTATTCACCCCCGCCACTTCGGAACTCGCAATGCTTGGGGGAAAATTCAAATAAAACTCCCTGCCGGATGAAAGGAGAATGTTCATGCTGCACGCGAATCCGCTGCTGCGGGATATCAGCTGCGACAAGAAATTCATTACCGTTGGTGAAATCATGCTCCGCCTGACGCCGCCGAACTACGAGAAGCTCCGCATGGCGAACAACTTTGAGGCATCCTACGGTGGTTCGGAGGCAAACATTGCGCTGGCGCTGGCGAATTTGGGCATCGACAGCACGTTCTTCTCGGTTGTGCCGAATAACTCGCTGGGCAAGTCGGCAGTGCGTCTGCTGCGCTCCAACGATGTGCACTGCACGCCGATGATTCTCTCCACGCCGGAGGAAACGCCGTCGCACCGGCTGGGCACATACTATCTGGAGACGGGCTATGGCGTTCGGCCGAGCAAGGTGATTTACGACCGCAAGCATTCCGCTATGGCGGAATATGACTTTTCGGATGTGGATTTGTCCGCGCTGCTGGATGGCTTTGACTGGCTGCACTTGTCTGGCATCACGCCGGCGCTGGGCGAGAACTGCGCACAGCTGACGCTTGATTTGCTGCGCGTGGCGAAAGAAAAGAACATGACCGTCTCCTTTGATGGAAATTTCCGCTCGGCGCTGTGGACGTGGGAACAGGCGCGTGATTTCTGCACGCAGTGCCTGCCGTATGTGGACATTCTGCTGGGGATTGAGCCGTATCACCTCTGGAAGGATGAAAGCGATCACAGCAAGGGCGACTGGAAGGACGGCGTACCGCTTCAGCCCTCTTACGAGGAGCAGGATGATGTGTTCCAGCACTTTGTGGAGCGTTACCCGAACTTGAAGTGCATTGCGCGGCATGTCCGCTATGCGCATTCTGGCTCGGAAAACAGCCTGAAGGCGTTCATGTGGTATGATGGGCATACGTTCGAGTCGAAGCTGTTCACCTTCACGATTCTTGACCGTGTCGGCGGCGGCGACGCGTTTGCGTCCGGTCTGATTTACGCCATGCTGCACGATTACAAGCCGATGGACATGCTGAATTTCGCCGTAGCGTCCAGCGTCATCAAGCACACCATCCACGGCGACGCGAACATCACTGACGACGTGAAGTCCATCCGCAATCTGGCGGACATGAACTACGACATCAGAAGGTGACGCAAGGGGCTTCGCCCTTTGACCCCACCAGAGGCTCTGCCTCTGGACTCCGGCAGGGGGACTTCGTCCCGTTTCATTTGCCCTGCACCCACGAAGGGTCTTCGACCCTCTCGACACCCATTTCGCGATTGAGTTGGTAACACTTTCAGGCAATGCCCGCGTGTTTATCCAATGAACCTTCGGTTCAGTAAAAACAAAAGGATGAATCAAACCATGAAAAATTTCGTTTTCATTTCCCCCAATTTCCCCGTCAACTACTGGCAATTCTGCCGTCAGCTGCGCAATAACGGACTGCGCGTCCTCGGCATCGGCGATCAGCCCTATGATACCCTCCTGCCCGAACTCAAGAGCGCCCTGCACGAATACTACAAGGTCGGCAGCTTGGAGAATTACGACGAGGTGTACCGCGCCGTCGCGTTCTTCATCAGCAAATACGGTCGTATCGACTGGCTGGAGAGCAACAACGAATACTGGCTGGAGCGCGATGCCATGCTCCGTACCGATTTCCACATCACCAGCGGCTTCCAAGTCAGCGATATGCCGCGCATCAAGTTCAAGTCCAAGATGAAGGAATACTATCAGAAGGTCGGCATTCCGACGGCGCGCTACCATATGGTGGATAATTTCGACGGCTGCAAAGCGTTCATCAGCGAAGTCGGCTACCCCGTCATTGTCAAGCCGGATAACGGCGTGGGCGCGTCCCACACCTACAAGCTGTCCAGCGACGATGACCTCCGCCACTTCCTCATCGTCAAAGAGCCGGAAGTTTCCTATATTATGGAGGAGTTTATCCACGCCGAAGTCAACAGCTACGACGCCATCATCAACAGCAAGGGCGAGCCGATTTTCGAGACGGGCAACGTCAGTCCCGTCTCTATCATGGACATTGTGAACAACGACGACAACTCCGTGTACTACATCGTCAAGGACTTGCACGATGATGTCCGCAAGGCGGGTCGCGCGACGGTGAAGTCCTTCGGCGTGCGCAGCCGGTTCGTGCACTTCGAGTTCTTCCGCCTGACAGAGGATCAGCCGTCGATGGGCAAGAAGGGCGACGTGGTTGCGCTGGAGGTCAACATGCGGCCGTGCGGCGGTTTCTCGCCGGACATGATGAATTTTGCCAACTCGACCGACGTGTACAAGATTTGGGCGGATATGATTGCCTATGACAGCACGCTGATGCCGCAGGGTGAGCACGCCTTCTGCGCATTTGCGGGCCGCCGCGACGGCAAGCACTTCCGCCTGTCCCACGAGCAGCTGATGACGAAGTACGCCGCGCAGATGAAGATGGTCGGCCGCGTGCCGGACGCTTTGTCGGGCGCGATGGGCAACATGATGTACGTCGCGAACTTCCCGACGGAGGACGCAATGAACGCGTTCTACGCGGATGCGTGCGAGACGGTGTAATTTCCCAAAAATAAGCAGGCTGCCTCTGAAAGCATCGGAGGCAGCTTTTTCGTTACTTTTTCGTTTTCCTTTTCCGCTCAATGTCGCGAATTCCGCCCATTGAGGCACTTTTTCGTCAAAAAGTTAGCGTCACCTAACTTTTTCGCTTGACAAACCACCCATTATCCTGTAAAATATCCGTGTTAGCCAAAACTAACACGCAGGAGGACACCATCATGCTGGAACGCGCGCTGATTGACCACGGCTCCCCGACGCTGGCGAACATGAAGGTCGGCAGCCTGTTCACCTCGTCCTGCGCGGATGCGACGGGCTTTCGCGCAGAGTTCCGGCGTGTGCAGGCAGCGCTTGAATCGCGCGGCGTGTCGCTGACCATCCTGCGAGTGCAGCAGGAGCGCGCGCTGGTGTACGTCTATCGGCAGGAGGCGCTCGCAGCGCTGCTTGCACAGGCGGATGTTCAGGCGTTTCTGCGGGCAATGGGCTACGGGGACACATCCCCCGATGGCGCATTGGCATTCCTGCGGCAGCGCTTGGCGGAATCGCCATGCTTTCCGCACGAAATCGGCGTCTTCCTCGGCTACCCCCTCAGCGACGTCATCGCGTTTATGCGCGACGGCGGGCGCGGCTGCCGATGCAGCGGATGCTGGAAGGCGTACACGAACGAGTGCGAAGCGATGCGCGTTTTCCAGCGCTACAAGGCGTGCCGCGCGGCATACCAGACGCTTTTCCGCGCCGGATGGCCGCTTGAACGGCTGACCGTCCGCGCATAATTTCCTATTTTCTGCATCCGCCTGAGCCATCTGCTCATCCTCGCTTGAAAATAGGACGACATTGAAAGGAAGTTTTTCTCATGAGCAAGATTGCAGTCATTTACTGGTCTGGCACGGGCAACACGCAGCAGATGGCGGAGGCCATTGCGAATCAGGCGCACGCGGATCTCTTCACCGCGAGCGAGTTCACTGCCGATAAGGCGGCAAACTACGATGCGTTCGCTTTCGGATGCAGCGCGATGGGCGCGGAGCAGCTGGAAGAGGATGAGTTCGAGCCGATGTGGAACGCGGTTGCGCCCGTGCTGGGCAGCAAGAAGGTGGTGCTGTTCGGCAGCTACGGCTGGGGCGGCGGCGAGTGGATGGACATCTGGAAGCGCGACAACGCGGGGCTGAATATCGTCGATACGGTGATTTGTCAGGATGCGCCGGATGACGACGCGCTGGCGGCGTGCCGGGCGGCGGCGGACAAGCTGGCATAATCAGCAGAATTGCATCAAAACACAGGGCGGTCGGCATAAAAAGCGGACTGCCCTGCTTGCTTATCCGTTCAAAAGCCGAAGCGCCGCCAGCGTTTCCGCGTCTGCCGCGCCGGATGCGCTCAAACCGCTTTTCTGCTGGAATTGGCGGAGCGCCTGTTCGGTTTCCGCGCCGAAATCGCCGTCCGCGCCGTGCAGGGGCAGGGGGAAGCCCGCCGCCATCAGTGCGCTTTGCAGCCCTTTCACCGCGTCGCCGGAATCGCCGATTTGCATCAGCCCCATTCGCCCCGCGAACATCGTCAGCATCCCGTGAAACTGCCAGCGGGTCGCGCTTGTGTCCGCTTTCACGCCGCCGCCGGAGCAGTGCAGAATCCGCAGCGGGTTCGTCTGCATGACGACGCCGACGTGGTAGTAGTCGCGGCGGTCGGCGGAGGAGGCGTATCGGCTCGGCAGGGCGTATCCCTTTGCGCCCGGTTCGTGCGCGCGGAAAACGAGTTCGCCGCGCCGGAGCTGCCCCGCGCCGCGCAGGGGATTCAAGTCGTGCATGGCGTTGCGCGCCGTCCAGTTTGTGCCGTGGATGCCGCGCCACTGTCCACCGCTGCGGCGAATCGCGCCGATGACCAGCCCGATGCAGTCGCAGTAGCCGTCCGAGCCGTCGCGCCCCAATCGGTAGCGCGGATCAGCCGCCTGAATCCGCCGTACATTCGTCAGAAATTCGTCGATGGTCATGTTTTCACCCCGATTCAGCCTATGCGAAAAGGCGGTTTGGGGTGCAAAAAAAACGGAGCAGCCGCAAAAGCCGCTCCGCAATCAGTTCACTTTGGATTACGCATCGACGCGGAAGGCATAGATGGTCGTCGTGTCGTAGATTTCGCCGGGACGCAGCGTCGTCGTCGGGAAATTCGGGTGATTCGGCGCATCCGGGTAGTGCTGCGTTTCCAGGCACAGACCGGAGTAGGGCAGATAGTGCATTCCGCCCTTGCCATCCGCATAATCGGTGGTGCAGGCGGTGTAGAACTGCACGCCGGGCTGGTCGGTGATGACCTCCATCGTCCGGCCGGATTCCTCGTGGTGCACGCACGCGCACAGCCCCATTGCGCTGCCCTTGCGCAGGACGTAGTTGCAGTCGTAGCCCTTGGCGTAGCGCATCGGCACGCACTCGTTTATGCGGTCAAGCCCGTCGCCGATGAGCATCTCCTCGCGCAGATCAAGCGGCGTTTGGCTGACAGGCATGTAGCCGCCCGTCGGAATCAGGCCGCTGTCCACCGCCGTCACCACATCGCTGTCGATGTAGATGGCGTGGTCGCGCACCGTGCCGTGGTCATAGCCGGCGAGGTTGAAATAGGTGTGATTCGTCATGTTGATGACGGTCGCCTTGTCGGTCGTCGCCTGATAGTGGAACGTCAGGTTGCAGTCGTCGTCCCACGAGATGGTCACGTCCGCCGTCAGATTGCCGGGGAAGTTCTCCTCCATGTCCGCGGAAACGTAGTGGAACTTGACAGAATCCACCGTATCCCCCGCGACGGGCGTCGCCTGCCAGACCTTCTTCTGGAAGCCGGCTTTGCCGCCATGCAGGGTATTTTCGCCGTCGTTCTGGTAGAGGTGATATTCCGTGCCGTCAAGGGTGAAGCAGCCGCCGCCGATGCGGTTCGCGAAGCGCCCGATGGTATCGCCCATCGCGCCGTGGCCGCCCTCATAATGCGCCAGCGTATCGAAGCCGAGGGCAACGTCCGCCAGCTTGCCGCTCTTGTCCGGCACGAGGATATTGGTCACAATCGCGCCGAGGTCAAGCATGGACACGGACGCGCCGGAATGGTTCGTCAAGGTATACATCGTCACGTTCTGACCGTCTTGGGTCGTGCCGAACGCGCGGGTGGTAATCGCCATAGTGTTTCCTCCTCCTACTCTTGCGTGAATCACGCTTCGGCTTTATTGTACATCACGCGGGGGATTTGTGCAAGGGCTTCGGGGGAGAAAAAACGCGGGAGAAGCGCGCAGAAAGTATGAAAAATGATTGACAAATGACACAAGTGTTGTATAATGGAAATACAGAAAGGAGCTGACAATTATGGAGGCTAAAAAACTGTTGACCCTTGCGCTGACCGGGCTTTTGGCGGGCGGCTGCCTGATGGTTCCCGCGCTGGCGGAGGATGCGGACGGGCAGAGCAGCGGGAATCCGGCGACATACACGATTCCGGCGAGGGGGAAGCGGATTGAGGACTACGCCTTTGCGGGCGACACGAGCCTTGAGCGCGTGAAGGTTCCCGATGGCGTGACGGAAATCGGCGATTACGCCTTTTCGGGCTGCACGAATTTGCAGGAGATTGAGCTGCCGGAAGGGCTGACGAAGATTGGCAACCATGCGTTTGAGGGTTGCAAGTCTCTGAAACACATGGGCGATTTGAGCAGCGTAACAAGCATTGGCGAATGGGGATTTGCGGGTTGTTCTGCACTGGAAAAAATCGGCGACATGCCGAATTTGCGGAGCATTGGGACGTATGCTTTTGGCAAAACTGTGATTATTATCGGCGGCATTCAATGGGAAGGAGGAGAAGGCTGTATTTCACTCCAAAGCATAGGCAATATGCCTAAATTGGAAACCATTGAAAGCAAGGCGTTCGCTGGCTGCATTTCACTTGCCAGCGTAGGCAATCTAAATAGTTTGACAAGTCTCAGCGAAAGCGTATTTGAAGATTGCGCCGCTCTGAAGAGCATCGGCAGTATGCCGAAGCTGACGACAATCGGGGACAACGCATTCTACCGTTGCAGCGCACTGACGAGCATGAGTAGTCTGTCCAACGTGACGAAGATTGGCGAATCTGCATTCAGCTACTGCAGTTCGCTTACGAGCGTCGGAGACATGAGCAATGTAACGAGCCTCGGCAGCCGCGCATTTGGTGGCTGCATTGCCTTGAAGAGCATCGGCAATCTGCCCAAAGTGATGAGCATCGGCGAATGGACATTTGCAGGCTGTGCCGCGTTGAAGAGCGTTGGCAATATGCCGAATGTGACGAGCATTGCCCACGGTGCTTTTGCTGGATACACACTCTATGACGATGACGGACAGAAGATTAGAAGCGACTACTGCACATCTCTCCAAAGCATCGGCAGTATGCCGAAACTGACGACAATCGGCGATTATGCTTTCTACAAATGCAGTTCGTTTACAACGATGGGGACAATGGGCAGAGTGACGGATATTGGTGAATATGCGTTTGCTTACTGCACCTCGCTTGCGAACGTGGATAAGCTGAATAGTGTAGTGCGCATCGGCAAGGACGCTTTTAGTGCTTGCACTGCCCTGCAGAAAGTTGGCGACCTGCCTAATGTGACAAGCATCGGCGATTGGGCATTTTCAGGCTGCACGAAATTGCAGAGCGTCGGCAATATGCCGAACCTCACCAGCGTGGGGCAAGGCATCTTCTCCGGACTTACATACAATGACGACAACGGTCAGGCAATTAGAACGGACTACTGCGTATCGCTCCAAAGCGTCGGCAACATGCCGAAATTGGCGAGCGGCGGCAGAGCGATGTTCTACAAGTGCAGTGCGCTGAAGAGCGTGGGCAACTTGAGCAGCTTGACGGTAATTCCGGACAGCATGTTTGAAGGCGCAAGCAGTTTGACCTCTTTGGGCGACTTGAGCAGTGTGACAAGCATTGGAAAAGAATCCTTCTACGGCTGCAGTTCGCTGAAACGCTTGAATAATTTGAGCAGTTTGCGCACCATCGGTGTGAGCGCATTCAGCCATTGCACTTCGCTCACGAGCGTTAGCAACTTGAGCAATGTGACAAGCATTGGCAGCAGCGCCTTTAACAAATGCAGCTCTATTACAAGCATTGGTGATTTGAACAGCTTGACGAGCCTTGGCGGCGCGGCGTTTGCTAAGTGCACTTCGCTGACGAGCGTCGGTAATATGAGCAATGTGATGAGCATTGGAGATTCGACATTCTCCGGCTGCACGGCGCTGAAGAGCGTGGGCAACCTGAGCAATGCGACAAGCATCGGTGAATGGGCGTTCTCTGGCTGCAAGTCGCTTGTGAGCGTGGGCAACATGAGCCGCGTACAGACCCTTAACGCTGGTGCTTTCTATCAGTGCGCATCACTTGTGCGCGTGGGCGACCTGACCAGCGTGACGAGCGTTGGCATCAGCGCGTTCGATGGCTGCAAATCCCTGACGAGCGTGGGCAATTTGAGCAAAGTGAAGAGTATCGGGATGTTCGGATTCAGCGAGTGCGCCGCGCTCACAACCATCGGCGACCTCCGCAACCTGACAAGCATCGGCGATTTCGCCTTCAACGGATGCTATAACCTCACCCTCCGCGTCCTGCGCAACTCCTACGCCGCGCGGTACGCCCAAAGCAAGGGTATCAGCTACGTCTACATCCAGTAATATCCCCCCCGCGCCGTCGGCACACTTACCGGCGGCGCATTTCCGTCCTTACAAATCCCCTCAATTGTACACGGAAAAAATCCCCCGCCATGCAGGAATGCGCCCCCTTCGCGGCGAATCAACATAGAAACGGCAGCTGTCTGCCGCGAAAATCAAAATGCAAGCAATCCGCCGATTTCGGCGAAATGAAGGGAGCGCTGACTATGTTGGATTTGGGCGAAAATTTGCGCAAGCTGATTCTGGCGGGCGTCGGGATCGCGGCGGTGACGAAGGAAAAGGGCGCGGATGTGCTGAATGAACTGGTCAAAAAAGGCGAACTGACCATTGAACAGGGCAAGGTGCTCAACGAGGAACTCAAGCACAATATTAAGGATGCCATCCGCGAGAATGTGACGATTGTCACGCCGCCGGATGACGTGATTTCGGCGGTGGATTCGCTCTCCGACGAGCAGCTGGAGGCGCTGAAGGCCCACATTGCGGCGCGCGAGGCGACGAAAAAGACGGCGGCATCGGCAGAATTCGATGCACCGACCGAGAACTGAGGGCAGACAGCATATGACAGAGAAGAAACAGCAGCCGGTTACGCCGGAAATCCCTACCGAAGCGGCGGACAAGCCCGAAAGTGACAATCCGCCGAAAAACGAGAACCGCCGCGGCGAAAATCAGGCGGAGCGGGAGCGGACAATCGCCCAGAATCGTCAGCGTCTGCGCGAAATTGTGGACGTGGTGCGCAAGCATGACATCCTGCACGGCATCACGCCGGAAAAACTCTGTGCCATTATCGAGGATCTTGGCCCGACGTTCATCAAGCTGGGGCAAATCCTCTCCATGCGGTCGGATATTCTGCCGCGGGACTACTGCGAGGCGCTGAAAAAGCTGCGCTCGAACGTGTCGCCCATGCCCTTTGAGCAGGTGCAGCGCGTGGTGGAAACCTCCTACGGCTGCCCGATGGAGGAAGTGTTCGCGTCGTTTGACGAGAAGGCGCTGGGCAGTGCGTCCATCGCGCAGGCACATGCCGCTATCCTCAAAAGCGGGGAGCGCGTCGTCGTCAAGGTGCAGCGCGAGGGCATCCACGAGGTCATGAGCCGCGACATTATCCTGCTCAAACAGGCGTGCAAGGTGCTGAAGTACACCCCCGCCGGCAGTCTGGTGGACTTCAATCAGGTGCTGGACGAAATGTGGGTCGTTGCGCAGGAAGAAATGAATTTTCAGACCGAAGCGGCGAATCTGGAGCGCTTCCACGCGCTGAATCAGGACGTCGTGTTCGTCACGTCGCCGATTCTCTACCGCGCGTACACCACGACGAACGTGCTGGTGATGGAGCGCATCGATGGCATGGGCATCGACGAACACGACAAGCTGGTGGAAGCGGGCTACGACCTCGCGGAAATCGGCGCGAAGCTGGCGGACAACTACGTCCGGCAGATTATGGAGGACGGCTTCTTCCACGCTGACCCGCACCCGGGCAACATCCGCATCCGCGACGGTAAAATCGTCTGGCTCGACATGGGCATGATGGGCAGCCTGAACGAGAAGGAACGCAAGCTCATCGGCAACGCGATTGTCGGCGTGGCGCGCGGCGATATTGCCCTTGTGCGCGACGCGGTGCTGGGGCTGGGCGAATTCCACGGCACGGCGGACAAAAAGCAGCTCTACCGCGACATTGAGGCCATGCTGGATAAGTACGGCTCGGCGGATTTGGGCACGATGGACTTGGCGGAAGTGTTCGAGGACATGACCAGCGTCATGAAGACGAACGGCATCGCCATGCCCAGCAGCCTGACAATGCTTGCGCGCGGTCTGGCGACGATTGAGGGCGTCGTCGCTGACCTCAGCCCCGAACTGAACATCATGAACGTCATCACCGCGCGCATCGGCGACCAGATGTTTGACAACGTGGACTGGCGTGCGCTCCTGGCGCAGGATGCCCGCGCCATCTACGAGAGCAGCCGGAAGTCGCTGGAAATCCCCGCGCTGCTGGCGGATATCCTGCGCACAGGCTTAAAGGGCGAGGCGAATCTCGGCGTTGAGCATCACGCGGGCGAGGACGTCCGCAAGCTCGTTATTGCCATGGTGCGCAAGCTCTGCCTGATGCTGCTGTCGCTGGGGCTGCTCATCTTCGGCGGCGCGGTCGCAGGAAACGGCCCGCAGGTGTTTGGCTTGTCCATATACAGCAGCGGCTGCTTCGTGCTGGCGATGTGTGCCGCCGGATTTGCGCTGTGGAACAAGAAAAAATGATGGAAATCCCTTTTGCATTGTTGACATGTCAATAAAAATGCGCTACAATGGGTTGTGACAACGAAGAGGAGGAACAATCCATGCGCGTGGATAAATCCGTGATTGTGCTGTTTCGGCAGATGAACCTGTTTCTGAACCGGGAATTGCTGGACGAGAAGCTGACCTCGTCGGACGTGCTGTATCTGGCGCTGCTGTATGAGCAGGACGGGCGCACGCAGGACGAGATGGCGGAGGCGTACACGGTGGATCGCGCCGCGACGACCCGCAGCCTGCAAGGCTTGGAGAAGAAAGGGCTTGTGCGGCGGGAAGTGGATACGTTCGACCGACGGATTCGGCGGGTGTATCTGACGGAGAAAGCGATGCAGTACCGCACGGCGATACGGCGGATGGCGGATGACCTGGCTGATGCGCTGTTTGAGGGCATGAGTGAGGAAGAAGTGAAAGCGTTCATGGAGCAGGTGGAAGCGATGGGGCAGAGGGCGCGTAGGTTAAACCAGCGCCAAGAGCGCCTGAAAGCGAAGGGAATAGACAAGTAAGGGAAGCGCGACCAAGCCGGACAGCCAAAAAAGGGTCAAGGGACAATGTCCCTTGCAAGGTCAAGGGGCGGCGCCCCTTGTGGGGTTTGGGGCAACGCCCCAACCGTTTCACGGGCGACCAGTATGCCAAATGCGCTCAACAAAGGCGCAGGCAGCGAAGCGTCCCTGCCAGTAACTTTGCGCTCCCGCAGGAGCGCCCCCAACTTGCTCTATCCACAACTTGCACATTGTCGCGCCAGATGGGCGCGACCGACCATCTCCAAAACAAAACTAAACGGCAGGTGCAGAGAAAGAATCCGCACCTGCCGTCTTTTTAGCCCTTGTTAAACCTCCGGATTCAGCACAAACGCGCCCACCGTCATCTCGTCGCCGTACAGCACAATCACCATGTCATACGGGTTCGTTTCGTCCTCCGCCACCTCGACGCCCTTGCGGATGAGCGTGCAGTACCAGTTCGTCCCCGTGATGGGTTCAATCATCCCGCCCAGATTGCGAATGACGCTGATGTCGTAGTCCTCCGGATTCAGCCCGCACGCCGCGAGAATCGCCTGCAAGCGCGCATCCAACGCCGCATCCGCCGTGTAAGCGGCATCGTTCGGGTCAAAATAGCCTGTCAGGATGGCATGAAGGTCGTCCGCCGACGCAATGCCGTAGATGCGCTGACGTGCCGCCAGACTGTCCTCGGAATCGAAGCGAATCATGCCGATGGCGTCGTACACGTCGGCGCTGACCAGCAGTTCAGCCTCGGTCAGCTCGTCCGCATAGCGCGTCACCATGTCGTCGAAATGCTCCTTGTAGACAATCTCAATGTCGTTGTCCAGCGGCGCGCCGGAAACGGCGTCGGTGGATTCGGCGGTCGCCGCCGTCCAGCAGGAGAAAATCAGCAGTACAGCCAAGAGAACAGAAGAAAACTTTTTCATGCGTGTCGCCCTTTCTATGATGTAATACTATTTCCAGAGACGTCGGCGCGGAATTGCATCCCTCCTTTCAATCGGATTTGCCCGCTCTGGAAAGTGGAAAGCAACAATACAGTTGTTCAAAAAAACAATATGAGTATAGTGTAGCACAAATGTTTGAACAATGTGCAAATAGAATGAAAATAAAATGTTAAATCTATTGATTATAAAAGCATAATATTGATACATCATGAACCACTTTCCCCCATTTTCCGCCCCCCTCTTGCATAAACCCGAAAAATAGCGTATACTGTGGTCAGGAAAGAAGAAAGGCAGGGGACAAGCGTGCAGCAGAAATCCAGCGGAGGAATGACGACAAAACGGCTGATTGCCATGATTGCGCTTGCCGTACTGGCGGTCGCGGTCATCGTGTTCGCCGTGCGCGAAATCCGGCTCTATGGCGATGTGCAGGTGGAGCAGAGCCGCACGCCGACGCCTGTGCCGGGGTACGGCAACGTCATGCAGGTCACGATTGACCCGTCCCTGCCCACGCCCGTGCCGGTGCTGCGTTCCGGCGCGCAGGGGGAAGCCGTCTGGCAATTGCAGGAGCGCTTGCAGGCGCTGGGCTATTTGACCGGCAGCGTCGATGGACAGTTCGGCCCGGCAACGAAAGAGGCGGTGCAGCTGTTCCAGCGCCAGCATGGACTGACGGCGGACGGCATCGTCGGGGAAGACACGCGCGAGCTGCTCTATTCTGACGGCGCGCAGCCGTATGCCACACCGACGCCCGCGCCCACCCAAGCCGCGCAAGTCACCGAAGCTCCCGCGGAGGACGATATGATCCTCCTGACGGCGGAGGCGGAAAACACAATCCCGGTTGGCTTCACGGCGGATGGGCTTCCGCTGCTGGTCAACCGGGATTCTCCTTTGCCTGATGATTATCAGCCGCAGCAGCTGGTCAACATGCGCGACTACTGTGACAGCAGCATCGTGAGCATCAAGGGGAGCGAAATCGAGGGTGAGCAGATTGCGGTGGATGCGCTGCTGGCGATGCTGACGCAGGCGCAGTCAGAGGGGCTGACATCATGGCAGATCAGCGCGGGATACCGGAGCGTTGCCTATCAGCAGAAGCTGTTCGACGACAAGGTGTACAGCTATCGTCAGCAGGGCATGACTGGCGCACAGGCGCGGAGTGCGGCGCGCAAACTCGTCGCTGACCCCGGATGCAGCGAGCATCACACCGGGCTGGCGTTCGACATCACCGTGCCGGGAACTTCCTTCGGCGGCACGAAGCAGGCGAAATGGCTGGAAGAACATTGCTGGGAGTGGGGATTCATCCTGCGCTACCCGGCGGACAAGACCGACATCACCGGCATCACGAACGAGCCGTGGCACTTCCGCTACGTTGGGGTGGATGCGTCAATGGAGATGCGGGAGACAGGGGAGTGCCTGGAAGAGTATGTGGAGAGGAAGCAGAGCGAATAATCGTTGATTGTTCTTTCAAAGTGTGATATAATATAAAGCAGGAGGTGGAAGCAATGATGATTCAGTCTGAAACGATGGTATCTATTGCTGATGCAAGCCGTGACTTTTCGCGCGTTGCGCGGCTGGTTGACGAGAAAGGTTCGGCGGTTATTTTGAAGAATAATGCGCCGCGCTACTTGGTAATTGATTTCAGCCGTGCAGAGGAATATCAGGAAGCATCTGACGAAGAATTGCTTGCGCTTGGTGAACAGCTTATTGAAAAAAACCGGGTTGCGTATGAGGCGCTCGCCAAATGATTAGGCTGACAGCGAAAAACGTCATTGCACTGCATAAGCAGATGATTGAGAAAACCGGCGGCTCGTATGGTGTACGGGATGAAGGCTTGCTGGAATCTGCGCTGGCAAGTCCCTTTATGACGTATGACCAGATTGAGTTGTTTCCATCGGTGTATCAAAAAGCTGCCAGACTGTGCTTTGGTTTTGTGAAGAATCATCCGTTTATTGATGGAAATAAACGGATAGGAACGCAACTCATGCTTATTCTCCTTAAAAAAAGCGGCATTGAGCTGTTTTATACGCAGGAAGAACTGATAGAGGTAATTCTCCATGTAGCCGATGGTACGATTGGCTATGAAGAACTATTGACGTGGGTGCTTGAACATAGTTAATGCGTTATCACCCAATCCCCATCGTATCCAGTGCCATCATGAGGACAAAGCCCGCCAGCGTCGCGAGAACCATCAGACGCTGCCGCGGGCATTTTTGGCATTCCGGCAGAAGCTCCGCCAAGATGACCGTCACCATGGCGCCGCCGGAGAGCGAAAGCAGCAGCGGCAGGGCGGCGCGGACGCGAATCGCCAGCAGTGCGCCCAGAATCCCCGCAAGCGGCTCGACTGCGCCGGATAGCTGTCCGAAGAAGAACGAACGGCGGCAGGAATAACCGTCGCGGCGGAGCGGCAGACTGACCGCCGCCCCTTCAGGGAAGTTTTGCAGCGCAATGCCGATGGCAAGCATCCACGCGCTGCGCCACGCCGCTCCGCCGGGAGACGCCAAAGCACCGAACGCGCAGCCGACCGCCAAGCCTTCGGGAATGTTGTGCAGGGTGATGCTGCCAATCAGCAGAACGGTTCTGCGGCGCACGTCTGACAGCGGCGTTCGGCGCATCCGGCGTGAAAGCAGCGCATCCGCCAACAGCACAAGCAGCCCGCCGAGCAAAAATCCGCCGCTGCACATCAGGAGCGGGCTTTGCCGGAGGGAATGCGCGGACGTCAGCGCGGGCGCAAGGAGCGAAAAGTACGACGCGGCGAGCATGATGCCCGCACCGAGCGCCATCAGCAGGTTCATCACGCTTGGGTGAAATCGCCGGAGCGGGAATACGAGCGCCGCACCCAGCGCCGTCAGCAGATACATAAGCAGCGTCGCGAGAATAGCGGCGGACAGGGGGGATAAAATCATCAGAAACACATCCTTCCAAATGGAAAATTGCAGCACCGAACAAACGGCAGGAGGATTCTGCCTTCATCATACGCCGAGGATGGAAAAAAGTGCGGAAAGTCAACCGGATGCATCCAGCGTCAAAAAAAGATGAAAAACCTTCCGCCTGAAAGCAGGAATTTCGCCGAAAACGTAGAAAGAATAAGGGTTGCAATTTTGGCTTGAAGGATTTTTTTTGCCTTTGGGCTTTCAGAAAGTGTGAGTGTGATTCAAGCATGACCCAAGTCCCCTACACCCTGCGCGTTCTGGCGGGCGAAACGGAAACCCGTTACGGTGAGCGGCTGTATCACAGCGGCGCAGTGCATATTGTGGAGAAGAGCGCAAAGCGCCTGAGCTGCAAGGTCGCGGATGGCGAAATGTATGATGTGGTATTCACCGACGACGGCGAAAGCCGCTGCAGCTGCCCGATTTACGAGGAAGCCGGCGCGTGCCGGCATGTGGTGGCGGCAATGATCAAGTGTCAGGATGAAGGCGCAATGGGCGATATGGTGCGCCGCAAGGCGGAGGCTGCCGGCCCGAAGCTGATGGCGGCAATGGACCGCGCGCTGCCGGAGGAGGGCACCATCCACATGGAGGTTCGCCTGACCCTCGAACCTGTGCGCGACCAAATTACGCCCCGTATCCGCATTTGCCTGCTGATTGGTGAAGAACGCCTGTATGTGGTCAAGTCGATTCCGCAGATGATTGATGCCATTGACACGCAGACGCCTGTGGAGTACGGCAAGGGCTTCGTGTTTCACCCGGAATGGATGCGCTTCGGCACGGTGCAGGAGCGGATTTTGAAGATTCTGCGCGCGCTGTGTCTGGCACAGAAAGAAGCTGGCGCGCTCCTGCGCGGCGCGGAACAGCGTGATTTGGCGCTGCCGGAGCCGTTCGCGGAGGAAATCCTGCGGGAGCTGATGAACACGCCGTTTCGCCTGAAGGTCGGGGAAAAGACGGTTGCGGTCAAGCCTGTGCGCGCAAGGAAAATCCCCTTGCAGTTCCGCGTCTCCAGCGACTTGCACGGCTTGACGGTCGTTGCCATGTTTCCCAAGGAATTCCGTCCGCTGCTGCCGTCCTGTTCCTTCGCACTGGTGGGGGAGAACGTCGTGGCGGTGGAGGAGCAGCAGCGCGGCGTGCTGCGCGTGCTGTATCAGGAGCAGTTGGGCGGGCAGTGCAGCTTCGACTATCCCGTGCGCGAGGCGGCGCGTGTGATGGGCGAACTCGTGCCGTTCTTGAAACTGACCGGGCTGGTGGAAATCTCCGATGAGCTGCGCCGTCAGCTGATTCAACTGCCGCTGGTGGCGCGTGTGTATCTTGACCGTTCTGCCAATGGACGCGATGTGGTGGCGCGGGCACAGTTCCGCTACGGCGATCGCACCATCGACCCCTTCGACGAAACGCCCCTGCCGGAGAATCTCCCGCGCGGCGAAAAACTGCTCCTGCGCGACGCGGCGGCGGAACGCAAGGTGCTGGATGCGCTGGGGGCGGCGGGCTTCATCGTCAGCAAAGGGCATGTGTACCTGACGGGGCAGGAAGCCATTTTCAACTTCGTCAGCGAAGGCTTGCAGCATTTGCAGGAACTGGCGGAAGTGTACCTGTCCAACGACTTCAAGCGCATGACGCCGCGCAAGCCGAAATTTGCGGGCAAAATGCGCTTGAACGGCTCGGCGCTGGAGCTGAAATTCACCCAGGACGACGAACCCGCGCAGGAAATTCTCGCAATTATGGAAGCACTGGCGCGCCGCCGCCGCTATTTCCGCCTGAAAGACGGATCGTTCCTTGATTTGTCCGCGATGGACGAGTGGCTGCCGCTGGCGGATTCCATCTTCGAGGCGGCGCAGGCGGAGGGCGCGGAGTCGGTCGCGATGGGGGACGACACCATCCGTCTGCAGGCGTACCGCGCGTGCTATCTGCAAAGCCTGCTGGAGAGCCTTGGACTGCCCATCGAGGTGGATGAAAAAACGCAGGCAACCGTTCGCCTGCTGACCGACCCCGGCAAGGTGCAGGACGTGAAGCTGCCCGACGGATTGAGCCTGCGCCCGTATCAGGAACGCGGCTTCCAGTGGCTGCTGGCGCTTGACCGGCTGCACATGGGCGGTGTGCTGGCGGACGACATGGGCTTGGGCAAAACCGTGCAGGTGATTGCGCTGCTGATGGCGACGCGGCAGGAAGGGCAAGTTAGCCTTGTTGTCGCGCCGACGACGCTGACATATAACTGGCTGAGCGAACTTGGCCGTTTCGCGCCGGATTTGTCGGTGATGGTGCTGGGCGGTTCGGCGGCACAGCGCGCCAGCCAGATTCGCCACGTCAAGGAAGCGCACGACGTGGATGTGCTGATTACGTCCTACCCGCTGATTCGGCAGGACATCGAGCAGCTGACGACGATTGAGTTCCGCTTCGCTATCTTAGACGAAGCGCAGCACATCAAAAACGCGGGCAGCAAGGGCGCACAGGCGGTTCGCCAATTGCAGGCGCAGACACGCTTTGCCCTAACTGGTACGCCGCTGGAAAACGGCGTGGGCGAACTGTGGAGTATCTTCAACTTCGTCCTGCCGGGGTATCTGCTCAGTTATAGCGCTTTCCTGCGCCGCTATCAGGATGGAACGGACGCGGAGGATTTGCGCCGGCGCATCAGCCCGTTCCTCATGCGCCGCCTGAAGAAGGAAGTGCTGACGGAACTGCCGGACAAGATTGAATCCGTGTTCACGGCGCAGATGAGCCCGGAACAGGCGAAGGTATACGAGGCGACGATGATGCGGCTGCGTCAGCGCGTGGACTCCATCGTCAAGGAAAAGGGCTTCGAGCGTGGGCGCACGGAGGTGCTTGCGGCGATTACCCAGCTGCGCGAAATCTGCTGTCATCCGTCGCTGGTTTTGGACGATTATACGGGTACATCCGGCAAGCTGGATATGCTGCTGGATATGCTGCCGGAAGAACTGTGGCATGACAGCAGCGCAACATTTCTCGACCCGGCCTGTAAGTCCGGGGTGTTCCTGCAGGAAATTGCCAAACGCCTGATTGAGGGCTTGAAAGAGGAGATTCCGGATTTACAGGAACGCATCGACCATATTTTTCACAAACAGCTGTATGGCATCGCAATCACTGAACTGACCAGCCTTCTCTCCCGGAGAAGTGTGTATTGTTCCAAGTATCCCAACAGCAAGTATTCCATCACGCTTTTTGAGGACACCAGCGGCAACATCCGATACAAGCGGATCCCGCACCGCTGGCAGAACGGCAAGTGCCTGTTTTGCGGTGCATCTGAAAGCGAATATGAGCGAGGGGATGAGTTGGAAACCCATGCTTATGAGTGGATACATACGACCAAACCGGAGAAGATATTTAAGATGAAATTTGATGTCATAATCGGCAATCCGCCGTATCAGCTGAGCGATGGAGGAAACAGCGCAAGTGCATCACCGTTGTATCATCATTTCGTTAGCCAGGCAATGAAATTGAAGCCAAGATATTTAACGATGATTATACCTGCTAGATGGTATGCTGGGGGAAAGGGATTGGATGATTTTAGATGTTCTATGTTATCCCAGAAAAGAATATCCACCATTGTAGATATTGCAAATAGTGCAGATTGTTTTCCTGGTGTAAATATTGCCGGCGGAGTTTGCTATTTTCTTTGGGAAAGAGATTACACAGGAGACTGTAAGGTAAAAAACATGGTTAAAGATGAAATTGTTTCTGAAACCCAGCGTCCATTAAATGAGTTCTCTTATTTTGTTCGCAATAATACCGCTTTATCTATTATCAGAAAAGCTATTAAAGATAATACAACCATGCGTGATACTGTTTTTTCTCGAAATTATTTTGGTATTCCTACAACTGTTACAGGCATTTTAAATAAGAAAGAAGGTTATATCCCGACTCTAACTTCTAAGGGCGATATTTATATTTCTAAAAATCAAATAAGCGATAAGGGCAATTTGCTGAATAAATATAAAGTAGTTATCACTTATGCCATGTCCGGCGGTAACAAACCCTCTTTGGATGGAACATACCAAGTTATATCCTCTCTAAAAATCCTGATGCCGAATGAAGCATGTTCGGAAACATATTTGATTATGGATACTTTTGATTTTTACGAAGAGGCGAAGCACTTGGTTTCTTATGTTTCTACGAAGTTTTTCCGTTTCTTGTTGCTTCAAGCATTAACCTCAATCCATATCACAAAAGATAAATTCTGTTTTGTTCCAAAGCTGGAAATGTCCCACGATTGGACGGACGAGAACCTCTATGAAAAATATGGTTTGACAGAAGAAGAGATTGCCTTTATAGAATCTATGATAAAGCCCATGGAGTTAGACGGTGATGACAATGGCAACTGATTTCTTCCCTCAACGCCCCAATGCCCACCCCATGATTTACGCCTACGAGGAGAACAACCCCAACTATAAGGGCCTGCTGAAGGTCGGCTACACAAAGAGCGATGTGGAGCGGCGCGTGGCGCAGCAGTACCCGACGCTCCGCCCCGGCGGCGTGCCCTATAAGATCGTGTTCAAGGAGTCCGCCATGTACTGCGACGGCGGCTGCTTTACCGACCACGACATTCACCGGTATCTTGTGTGCCACGGCATCCGGCGCGTGGACGGCGAATGGTTCCGCTGCACCGCGGACGATGTCCGCGCCGCGTGGATGGCGGTGAAAAACCGGACGGAGAACAGCGAGAACCGCACACGGGATTTTCCCATGCGCCCGGAGCAGGCGGACGCCGTCGCGAAGACGATGGCATATTTCCGCTCCACCGACGGGGAGACGACGGCGCAGATCCCCCGGTTTCTCTGGAACGCGAAAATGCGCTTCGGCAAGACGTTCGCCTCATATGAGCTGGCAAAGAAAATGGGCTTTACCCGTGTGCTGATCCTCACGTTCAAGCCCGCGGTGCAGAGCGCGTGGAAGGAAGACCTTCTCACACATGTGGATTTTGAGGGCTGGCAGTTTATCGCCCGGCCGCAGAATCCCGCCGAGCCGACCATCGACCAGCAGTACGAACGCGCGGATAAGAGCCGCCCGATCGTCTGCTTCGGCTCCTTTCAGGATTTTCTCGGCCTGAACAAGCTCGGCGGCATCAAAGCGCACAACGAGTGGGTACATACCATCAACTGGGACCTTGTCATTTTTGACGAGTATCATTTCGGCGCATGGAAGGACAGCGCCAAAAAGCTCTTCGACGGCGAGGACGAGGACTCCGTGGACGAGGGCGAGGGCTTTGATAACAACAACGCCTGCGACGAAACGTGGCTCCCCATCACCACGCGGTACTATCTTTACCTTTCCGGCACGCCGTTCCGCGCGCTCAATTCCGGCGAATTCATCGAGGAGCAGATCTATAACTGGACCTACTCCGACGAACAGCGCGCCAAGGAAAACTGGGTCGGCGAAAAGAATCCCTATGCTTCGCTCCCCCGCATGGTCATGATGACCTACAAAATTCCCGACAGCATCCGCCAGATCGCCGAGGAGGGCGAGTTCAACGAGTTTGATCTGAACGTATTCTTCAAAGCGGAGGGGAAAGGCAAAAACGCCCGGTTCGTCTACGAGGATTATGTGCAGAAATGGCTCGATCTCATCCGCGGCGCGTATCTCGAAACGGCGGTGGACGAGCTGAAGCTCGGCGCGCGGCGCCCCGCCATGCCGTTTTCCGATGCGCGGCTTCTCAACGTTCTTTCGCACACCGTCTGGTTTTTGCCGAGCATTTCTTCCTGCGAGGCAATGCGAAATCTGCTCGCGCAGCGGCAGAACGCCTTTTATCACGATTACACCGTCAATATGTGCGCCGGAGCTTCCGCAGGCATCGGGCTTTCCGCCCTTGCCCCGGTGCAGAAGTCCATGGCCGACCCGCTGGAGAGCAAGACCATCACGCTCACCTGCGGCAAGCTGACGACCGGCGTTACCGTGAAGCCGTGGACGGGGATCTTCATGCTGCGCAATCTCAAAAGCCCGGAAACCTATTTTCAGGCGGCGTTCCGCGTGCAGAGCCCGTGGGAGATCGACGGCGAGATCATGAAGCGGGAGTGCTATGTGTTTGACTTCGCTCTCGACCGGGCGCTCAAGCAGATCTCCGACTACAGCTGCCGGCTGAATCCCAACGGAAAAGTCAGCCCCGAAAAAAAGGTGGAGGAATTTATCAACTTCCTTCCCGTTATTGCCTACGACGGCAGCTCCATGCGCCAGATCAGCGCCTCGGAGATCCTCGATTACGCCATGTCCGGCACCTCCGCCACGCTGCTCGCCCGCCGCTGGGAGAGCGCGCTTCTGGTGTGTGTGGACAACGATACCCTGCGCCGCCTGCTCGCGAGCGACGAGGCCATTCTGCGCTTTCTCCTCCCCCTGCCCGCCGAACATGAGATCAGCGCGTTCGGCAAGATTGGCGAGCGGCACCAGGTCACGATCTCCAAAATCAACCTCGCCGTCAGCGCGGTTGTCGAAAACGGCTGCATTCAGAGAGCGCGCGCTGCACTCGGCGCGGTCGCGCCGCACGCCTACCTTTCAGAAGACGCCGCGGCGTTCCTTGGGGGAAAGCCGCTCACGGCGGAGACCGGCGCCGCGCTCGGCGACCTGCTCTCTTCCGAGGTCGAGCGCGTCATCGCGGGGCGCGGCTCCATGCCCTACAAGCGCGAGGCCGTCCGTGGCCTTGCACAGGACGTGTTCGCCCGTCTGATCGCGCTGGCGCAGGAGCGCGGCCTATGAAAAAAGAGATCCGCA
>OLNF01000885.1_pt1 | contig 26549 bp, 23 predicted proteins | sample 1673061 | NCBI WGS metagenome assembly OLNF01 (sample SAMEA3136751, study PRJEB25190) | human gut metagenome
CAGGCGACACCCTGATTAACAGTCAGGTGCTCTAACCGACTGAGCTAAAGAGGCAGATCACTTAAGTGACTGCGAGTGATATTATACCGCATTCTTGGCCGTTTTGCAAGCCCTGATTTCAAAAAAGTGCAAAAACAAAAAGCATCCCGGCAGAAACGGGTCGGTTTCTGCCGGGATGCGGGAGACTATTATAATAGGTAACGCAATTACTTCATGCGGCTCTTGGCCTTCATGCGCTGCTCGTGGTTCAGGATCTGCTTGCGGATGCGCAGGTTCTCCGGGGTGACCTCCAGCAGCTCGTCCTGTGCCAGGAACTCCAGGCAGCCCTCCAGGCTCAGCTTGCTGATGGGGATCAGGCGCAGAGCGTCGTCGGAGCCGGAAGAACGGGTGTTGGTCAGGTGCTTGGTCTTGCAGACGTTCACGTCCACATCCTCGCCGGAAGCGGTGTAGCCGATGACCATGCCCTCGTACACCTTCTCGCCGGGGCCCACCAGCAGGGTGCCGCGCTGCTGAGCGTTGAACAGACCGTAGGTGACGGCCTCGCCGGTCTCAAAGCTGACCAGAGAACCAGTGGAGCGGTTGGCGATCATGCCAGCCCAGACGTCGTAGCCGTCAAAGATCTGGTTGATGATGCCTTCGCCGTGGGTATCGGTCAGGAACTGGTTGCGGTAGCCGAACAGGCCGCGGCTGGGCATCCGGAACTCCAGACGCACACGGTCAGAGCCCAGGGACTCCATCTGCTGCAGGATGGCCTTGCGCTGGCCCAGACCGGTCATGACGGCACCCTGATACTGGGTGGGCACGTCGATGACAACATGCTCCATGGGCTCGTAAGTCTTGCCGTCGATCACCTTGGTCAGAACGTGCGGGGGAGAGACCTGCAGCTCATAGCCTTCACGGCGCATGGTCTCGATGAGGATGGACAGGTGCATCTCACCACGGCCCATGACACGGAAGGAATCGGTGGTGGCGGAGTCCTCCACCTTCAGGGCCACGTCCTTCAGCAGTTCCTTCTGCAGACGGTCGCGGATCTGACGGCTGGTGACGAACTTGCCCTCACGGCCGGCCAGCGGACTGTCGTTGACCGAGAAGGTCATCTCCACGGTGGGGTCGTTGATCTTGACGAAGGGCAGCGGCTCCACGTTGGAGGGGCTGCACAGGGTGTTGCCGATGGTCACGTCCGGCAGACCGGAGAATGCCACGATATCACCTGCGGTGATGTTGTCGCACGGCTGACGGCCGTTGGCCTGGAAGTCGTACAGCTTGGTCAGACGGCCGCGCATCTTCAGGTCGGGGTTGTGCCAGTCGCACACGACCACTTCCTCGCCCACCTTGGCAACACCGTTCTGGATGCGGCCGATGCCGATGCGGCCCACGAAGTCGTTGTAGTCCACAGAGGACACCAGCATCTGGAAGGGAGCCTCAGGGTCGCCCTCGGGCGGCTTGATGGTGCTCAGCAGGGTGTCGAACAGGGGGATCAGGTCGGTGCCCGGCACATCCGGGTCCAGGCTGGCGGTGCCGTCGCGGCCGCAGCAGAACAGCATGGGGCAGTCCAGCTGTTCGTCGGTAGCGCCCAGGTCCATCAGCAGGTACAGCACCTCGTCGATGACTTCCTTGATGCGGGCGTCAGGGCGGTCGATCTTGTTAATGGCGACCACAAGGCTCAGGTTCTGCTGCAGAGCCTTCTGCAGCACGAAGCGGGTCTGGGGCATGCAGCCCTCAGCAGCATCCACCAGCAGCAGAACGCCATTGACCATCTTCAGCACGCGCTCCACCTCGCCGCCGAAGTCGGCGTGGCCCGGGGTATCGACGATGTTGATCTTCACGCCCTTGTAGGTGCAGGAGCAGTTTTTGGCCAGAATGGTGATGCCGCGCTCACGCTCGATATCGCCGCTGTCCATCACGCGTTCGGCCACGGCCTGATTGTCGCGGAAAGCGCCGCTCTGACGCAGCAGGGCATCCACCAGCGTGGTCTTGCCGTGGTCAACGTGAGCGATAATGGCAACGTTGCGCAAATCGTTACGAACCATAAAAATTCAACCTCTCTATTATTTCAAACTCATAAAATACGAACGAACGTCATACAAATCTAAGTTTATAACAGAATGGGGCAGTTTGTCAAGATTGTATAAAAATTTTTTGCTCCTTTCGGCAGATTGCCCGCAAAAATCCCGCCGATTTGTGCGGCGTGTACCTTTAAAATGTGCTATACTGAAAGCACAGAATAAAAAGGCACGGCTTGGTATGGCTGGCCGGCAGTTTCCAAAGCAAATGATCCGCTGGGGAGGGATCCTGCTGCCGCAGGCAGTAGGGAGGGCGATGGAATGCAACAGCAGCAACCGCCACCTGCGGTGGAAACAGGGCGCTGCTGTTGGGGCAGTGGCCGACAAGACGCGAACGCCGTTCAGGCGTGAAGCGGATGTCGGGTGCCACAACCCGGGTACATTTTGCGTGGAAACCGCCGGACGGCCGGAGAAGTTGGCCTGAATAACCGGAGGTGTTTTGGGATGAAGATCACGTTTCTGGGCGCGAACCATGAGGTCACCGGCAGCTGTACGTTGCTGGAAGCCGCGGGTCGTCGGTTCCTGATCGACTGCGGCATGGAGCAGGGCAGGGATGTCTACGAGAACCAGCCCATCCCGGTGGCACCCGGCGAGATCGACTGGGTGCTGGCTACCCATGCGCACATCGACCACACCGGTATGCTGCCGCTGCTGGTGCGCAACGGCTTCCGGGGCAAAATCTACGCCACCAACCCCACGGTGGAGCTGTGCGGTATCATGCTGCGGGACTCTGCCCACATCCAGGAGTTCGAGGCCGAGTGGAAGAACCGCAAGGCCCAGCGCTCCGGTGCCGAGCTGGTGGAGCCCATGTATACCGTGCAGGATGCCGAGGCGGCCATGAAGCTGTTCGTGGGTGTGGACTACGACAAGCGCATTGAGCTGGCTCCGGGCATCGAGGTGCGGTTCGTGGATGTGGGCCACCTGCTAGGCTCCGCCAGCATCGAGCTGTGGATCACCGAGGGCGACACTACCACCAAGCTGGTGTTTTCCGGCGATATCGGCAACCTGGACCAGCCCATCATCAAGGACCCCGCCTATATCAGCGAGGCGGACTATGTGTTCGTGGAGTCCACCTACGGCGACCGGCTGCACGGCCCGCGCCCGGATTATGTGAACGAGCTGGCTAAAATCTTGCAGCGCACCTTTGACCGGGGCGGCAATGTGGTCGTGCCCAGTTTTGCGGTGGGCCGCACCCAGGAGATGCTGTATTTTCTGCGTGAGATCAAGGAAAAAGGGCTGGTCAAAGGGCACGGCAATTTCCCGGTGTACATCGACAGCCCGCTGGCTACCGAGGCCACCCGCATCTTCCGGGACACAGACCCCGATTGCTTTGACGCCCAGACCCGTGCTTTACTGGAAAAGGGCATCGATCCCATCAACGTGCCGGGGCTGCGCATCAGCGTGACCAGTGACGACTCCCGCATGATCAACACTGACCGCACGCCCAAGGTCATCCTGTCGGCCAGCGGCATGTGCGAGGCAGGCCGCATCCGCCATCACCTCAAGCACAACCTGTGGCGGCCGGAGTGCACCATCCTGTTCGTAGGCTATCAGGCAGTGGGCACGCTGGGCCGCACCCTCATCGAGGGCGCCACCACGGTCAAGCTGTTCGGCGAGCCCATCGAGGTGCAGGCGGAGATCTGCCAGCTCACCGGCATGTCCGGCCACGCAGACCGGGACGGACTGCTGCGCTGGGTGAACGCTTTCACCGAGAAGCCCAAGCGGGTGTTCGTGATGCACGGCGAGGATGAGGTGGAAAACATCTTCGTCGACACCCTCACCGGGCAGGGCTTCACCGCCTGCGCACCTTACAACGGTGCGCAGTGGGCCATCGGTGCCGAGGGCGCTGTCTGCCTGCAGGAGGGCACTAAGGTACGCATCCAGCACAAGGTATCGGAGGGCCAGAACCGCGCCGCCACGGTGTTCCAGCGTCTGGTCAGCGCCGGCAAGCGCCTGCTGCGGGTCATCGAGCACAACGAGGGCGGTGCCAACAAGGATCTGGCCAAGTTTGCCGATCAGATCAACGCTCTGTGCGATAAGTGGGACCACTGAACGGCTGAACAGGAAAGCAAAACAGAAAAACAGGCAGTCCTGTGGTTTCATGGAATCACAGGGCTGCCTGTTTGCATGTTGAGAAAATGGAAAATGTTGCAGATAGGAGACCGTTTCGGACAGGGGCTTGCGTGCAAAGTGGTTGGGGAGGGCCTTGGCACCTTCGGCGGCATAACCAAAGCCCCACTGGGGCTTTGGTTGCGGCAAGCCGCCGCCCTGCCGGAATCCCTCCGGGTCCGGATGCGGCAGCATCCCCGTTAGACATTCCTGAAGGCTGGGACCCGCGCACTAATCAACAGCTCACCGGGCTGTTGATTGCCCTGCCTGCGGCAGTGCCGTGCTGTTCGAATCCCTCCGGGTCCTGAATAAAAAGAAAACTCCGTGTCAGCAGACACGGAGTTTTGCTTTTTATGGACCTGGAGGGATTCGAACCCTTGACCTCTCGGATGCGAACCGAACGCTCTCCCAACTGAGCTACAGGCCCATACCAGATGACCCTGTAAGTGTAACTCGAATCAGGAGATTTGTCAAGCGGATTGTGTCAGGTACGGCCCAGCTGCCAGAAGGCGACGGCACTGGCAGCGGCTACGTTCAGCGAGTCTACCCCATGGGACATGGGGATCTTCACGGTATAGTCGCAGGCGGCGATGGTACTGTGGGCCAGGCCGTCGCCCTCGGTGCCCAGCACAATGGCCAGTTTGGGCTCAGCGGCAAGGGCGTTGTCGTCGATGCTCACCGAACGGTCGCTCAGGGCCATGGCGGCGGTCTTGAAGCCCAGAGCGTGCAGCTGTGCCATGCCGTGTTCCGGCCAGTCGGCGGGGGTGGTGCCGATCTGCGCCCAGGGCACCTGGAACACCGTACCCATGCTCACGCGCACCGCCCGGCGGCACAGCGGGTCGCAGCAGGAGGGCGTGATGAGCACCGCATCCATGTTCAATGCGGCAGCACTGCGGAAGATGGCACCCACGTTGGTGGAATCCACGATGCCCTCCAGCACAGCCACCCGGCGGGCATCCCGGCATACCTGCTCTACTGTGCGGGGCGCGGGGCGGCGGAAGGCGCACAGCACGCCGCGGGTCAGTTCGTAGCCGGTCAGGCGGGCCAGCATCTCGCGGTCGGCCGTGTATACCGGGGCGTCCCCGCAGCGGGTCAGGATGTCCTGGGCCGGGCCGGTGATCTGTTTGCGTTCCATGAGCAGGGACAGCGGCTGGTAGCCGGCATCCAGCGCCCGCGCGATCACCTTGGGGCTCTCGGCAATAAAAACGCCCTTTTCCGGCTCCAGTCGATTGCGCAGCTGGGCTTGGGTCAAGCGGGCGTAGACGTCCAGCTCTGGCACGGAAAAATCAGTGATCTCAATGATGTTGGGCATGGAAAAAGGCTCCTTTGTGTTTTTTCTTATTTTAGCACAAGATGCGCCGCAATGCAAAAAGCGGGCGGCTGCCCGATCGGGGAACCGTCCGCTTGTGTTTTGTCTGCCGGGAATCACTCCGAGCGCAGGGCCTTGACGGGGTCGCACTTGGAGGCGCTCTTGGCGGGGATCAGGCCGCCCAGAATGGTGAGCAGTGTAGCCAGTGCGATCAGCACCAGTGCAGCCTGCAGCGGCAGGGCTGCCGTGACCGAGGCACTGTCGGCAATGGAGTGGATGAGCATGTTGCCGGGGATCAGCAGAATCAGGCTCAGGCCCACGCCCATACAGCCGGAGCACAGACCGATGATGAAGGTCTCGGCGTTGAATACCTCCGAGATGTTGCGCTTGGACGCGCCGATGGCACGCAGGATGCCGATCTCCTTGCGGCGCTCCAGCACGCTGATATAGGTGATGACGCCGATCATGATGGAGGACACCACCAGCGAGATGGACACAAAGGCCACCAGCATGTTGCTGATCATGTTGATGATCTTGGTCACCGAGGTCATCAGGGTGCCCACCACATCGGTGTAGCGCACCACCTTGTCATCCTCGCCATTTGCCTCGGCGGAGGCATTGTAGGCGTCCAGCACATCCACGATCAGGGCCTTGCAGTCAAAGTCCTTCGGGTAGATGGAAATGGTGCTGGGGTCATCGAGGTCGGCGTAGCCCAGGCTCTGCAGGTTGCCGTCGTAGGTGGAGGTGGAGGACAGCATGGAGGACTTCATCAGTTCAGCCAGCTCTTCCTGCGCCATGTTCATGTGGATGGCATTCTGAAAGGCGCTGGCGTCGATCTTCAGGGCATTTTCCATCTGGCTGCCCAGCTGGGCAATGTTCTTCTGGATGGCGCTTTCCATCTGCTGGCTGATCCGGGTGCCCATCTGCTGCATGGCCGTATTCATGGCGGTGCTCAGCTGGCTCTGCAGGGCCTGGCTGATCTGGGCAGAGTAGCTTTCCATGACGGTCTGCATGGCCTGCTGCATGGCGGCGGAGAACTGCTCCTGCAGGTTGGCGTCGGCCAGCAGTTCACTCATGGAGCTGGCCAGCAGCTGCTGGAACTGCTCGGTCTGCATATAGGCAGAGAAGCTGATCTTGTCCAGATTCAGGATGCCGTTGCCCACCACATAGTCCTTGTAGCCGTTCAGGATCTTCTGCATCATATTCTGCAGGGCCTCCGGGGAGATGGACAGATCCATGTTCTCAAACACGCTGCTCATGTCCATGTCCAGCTGCGGCAGGTCGCCCAGGTCCAGTGAGAAGTTGTCCGGATCCAGCAGGGAAGAGAGGTCGAAGGAGCCGGCGCTCAGATCAAAGGCGCCGCTCAGGTCAAACTTCAGGGCGCTGGTGTCAAACTGGAAGGCGTTCTTCAGCGCATCGGTGTCCACCGAGAACATGGAGGACATATCGAAGGAAGTGCTGTTGTCGGCACCGAACTCCTCGCCGGTGAACACATTGATCTGGGGGTCGGCCATCTGCTGCTGCACGATGGCGCTGGATTTGGCCTGCTCGATGACGTGCAGGGTGAGGTCGTGGGTGTAGCCGATGCCGGAGGACAGCATGGCAGCAGAAGAATCCTCGGCGGGCTGCACCACGCCCACGATGGTCAGGTCGGTGCCGTTGGCCACCACCTGCTTCATATAGTCGGTGTCATCCGATTTATCGCGCCACAAGCTGTAGGTCTCGTCATAGACATAGCGGTCGGAGCTGTTGATGAGCTTGAACTGCTTGCCTAGAAAATCGGAATAGGAATAGGTCTTGAAGTCATCCGGCACGTCTACGTTCTGGTTCTGGGCAAACTGCTGGATCATCTTGTCCAGCTCGGCGTTGTCCCGCATGCCCAGCGCGTACAGGGCGTAGTCGGTCACGCTGCCGGTGGCGTCCAGCACCAGCACGCATTCGTTGTAGGCTTCCGGCCAGCGGCCGGCCTTGACGTCGTACTGGGATGCATACAGCTCCGGGGTCTGGGGCAGTTCCGAGAACACACTGGTGTTCATCATGGAGGACATGATGTTGTTGGAAGAGGTCTCGGAGCTGATGCCCAGCGAGGACAGGGAGGAATCCGGGTTCACCTGCCGGATGCTGCCGTCGGGGTCCTGCCGGTAGATCTGGGGCGACACATTATAGGCATACTCCACGGCGGTGGCATTGTCGGCAACGGTGGTGTCGGTAGTCTCCAGATACTGCTTGAGGGACTTGAGGTCGTTGGTGGTGATGCCCGACACCATCTGCGAGAGCAGCTGGCGCACCGGCACCATGTCTTCTTCCTGAGTGGTGCTCTGGGAGCTGTCCGACGGAACGCGGGAAGAGAGCATGGAAGTAAAGTCCATGCCGCTGCTCATGATCTGCAGCGGGTACTCCGACAGGGTGGAGCGCTCCATGTCGTCAATGTAGTTGTTGACACCGGTGGACAGGGAGATGATCAGCGCAATGCCGATGATGCCGATGGAACCGGCAAAGGCAGTGAGCAGGGTGCGTGCTTTTTTGGTGCGCAGGTTGTTGAAGCTGAGGGTCAGCGAGGTGAGCACCGACATGGACGAGCGGCCCATGTTCTTGTGCACGGGGGCCGCAAGGGTTTGGGTGTCCGGCTCGTAGGGCATGGTGTCGGAGCGGATGACGCCGTCCTTCAGGGTCACGATGCGGGTGGCGTAGCGCTCGGCCAGCTCCGGGTTATGGGTGACCATGACCACCAGACGGTCCCGGGCCACCTCCTTGAGCAGCTCCATGACCTGGATGCTGGTTTCACTGTCCAGAGCACCGGTGGGCTCGTCGGCCAGCAGGATGTCGGGGTTGTTCACCAGTGCACGGGCAATGGCCACACGCTGCATCTGGCCGCCGGACATCTCGCTGGGGTGCTTGTGCAGCTGGTTGCCCAGACCCACTTCCTCCAGTGCCTCGGTGGCGCGGCGGCGGCGCTCGGCCCCGGAAATGCCGGAGATGGTAAGGGCCAGCTCCACGTTGGCCAGCACGGTCTGGTGGGGGATAAGGTTGTAGCTCTGGAACACAAAGCCGATGGTGTGGTTGCGGTAGGAGTCCCAGTCGCGGTCGGTGTACTTTTTGGTGGAGATGCCGTTGATGATCAAATCGCCGCTGTCATACCGGTCCAGACCGCCGATAATGTTCAGCAGGGTAGTTTTGCCGGAGCCGCTGGGGCCGAGGATGGCGACGAATTCGTTATCACGCAGGTTCAGGCTGACATTGTTCAGCGCATTCTGCACGAGATCGCCGGTCTTGTACTGTTTGCAGATCTGTTTGATTTGTAGCATGTGTGTGCCTTTCTGGGGAAAAGGTTCCGGCCGGGGCCGGAGAGGTGAGGAACGGACAGCTGTGCCGCTGCGGGCCAAAAGGCGCGCAGACTACACAGAAGAATCGAGATGATTTTAGCAAATCTATATGAAAAAACTGTGTATGGAAAAGAAAGTGTTTCCGGAAGCAGAAGCAGAAATTCTCTGTTCTGGCCGGGTCAGAGAGGAAAATTTTCCCAACCCGGCGGCAGGGGTTGCAATCCTGCGACGTTCGTGTTATTGTAAGGGTACTGAAAAAAGCCGTGCAAACCATCCGGAACGATGAAAATGCGGTGCGGCACAGGCAGCATGATTTGTAAAAACGTCGGAAAGCAAAACAACACGACGCAAAATCGAACAGAAAAACAGTCTGACACTTTTAGACACTTTTTCAGGGTTGAATGGTTCCTTCCTGCTCCATACAATAAAAAAGGAAAAACAAGGAAATGCACTAAAAACGTCGCAATGCCTTGTAGCAAGGAGGAATTTCTATGGAACGTACGTTTTCACCCATGGTCCGGCAGTTTTCTGCCATCGCCGGGTTGCAGCAGGCATATACGCTGGTTTACTCCCTTGACCCGGACGGCGAAACCGGCTGTCGCCTGACGCTTTGCCGTACCGGCAGCAGCCAGCGCATGGACAGCAAGTATATGGCCGTTGCACCGGAGTTTGGCTACCGTGTTTTGCAATATCTGTGTGAGAATGGCGTTCAGCCGGAGATCTGGCAGGACGTGGTGGCGGAGCTGGATGCGGCACAGCAGACCGAACAGGAAGGCGGCGCGTGGCGTGGACAATGAGCGGACGGCAGATGTGCTGCAGGTCGCCCTTGCAAGCTATGACCGCAAGGAGCTTCGGGTACAGAAAAACTATCTGGAAGAACAGAACCCAGTGCTGGCCTGTACCTGCTTTCTGAACGGACACAAACTGCTGCAGGAGCTGCAGCAGGGCCACAATTTTGACATCGTGGTGCTGTGCAGCCAGATGGAGGATATGAGCAGCATCGAGTTCATGATGGAACTGCGCAAGCTGGAGCACAAGCCGCTGCTGATGCTGTTCGACGAGGGCCGGCGCAAGAACAGCTCGGCACTGCGCATGGAGGATTCCGGCAGCTGTTGCTGCGTGGAGCGCATGGAGCTCAAGAACCTGCTGCGGGAGCTGTACCGGATGCCGGGCCAGCAGTGGCAGCGCACCGAGCAGCAGTGCCAGCAGCTGTACCACAGCTGGGGCATCCGCATCCCGGACATCAATTGCAGCTATCTGACCAGTGCGGTGGGCGTGGTCTACGGCACCTCGCAGAAGCTGGCCATCCGCAAGGAGATCCTGCAGGCGGTCAGTGAGCAGTACGGTGTTTTGGTCTCGGCCGTGGACAGCGGCATCCGGCGCATGATCGACCAGCTGGAAGCAAAACCGGCCGAGGGCTGGACGCAGTTCAAGGCTGAAAGCGGCTTTGAAGCGGAAAAGCCCACTACGGGCAAGCTGATCTATGCAATCAAACGGTATCTCATCCAGCAGAAGAGCAGGGAATAACGCACACAGTCTTGGAGGCGGTAGCAATGGAGCAGGCACAGCAGAATACAGCGCAGGAGCTGACGGCGCAGGCCATCCCGCAGCAGGCGGTGGAGGATGCCTGCTTCCATTCGCTGGGACTGATCGGGCGCAACTGCGAGTATCTGGAGCAGCATCTGGCCCGCGTGGGGGCAGACGCCCAGTCCCTGCAGGCAGTCAGCGACATCAGCGCGGCCACGGCCAAGCTGGAACGGACCATCAACGAACTGCTGTCTGCGCTGGAATTTCTGCGTGCCGGGCAGCCGCCTAAGCTTTACCCGCTGGATCTGTGCGAGCTGCTGCAGCAGGTGGCGGCCCAGGCCGACATGGTGCGTGCGCAGCTGGGAGTCACCCTGGAGCTGGACTACGGCGGCTGGACGGCCTGCCGTGTGCTGGCTGACCGGGATGATGTGGAGCTGCTGTGTCTGCATCTGCTGTCCAACGCGCTGCGTGCCTGCCGCGAGGGCGGCACGGTGAGGATCCTGCTGCGCCGCAGCGAGACCATGTGGCAGCTGACTGTGCGGGACAATGGCTGCGGTCTGCCGGAGGGCAGCCAGGAAGCCTGGCTGGAAAACCGGCGCAGCTTTCTGGGTGGGGCTCAGCTGGGGCTGTTGCTTTGCCGCGAGTGCTGCCGCCGCATGGGCTGGGGGCTGAGCGTGGAGTGTGCCCCGGAAAAGGGCACCCAGGCCGTGGTCACGGTGCCGCTGTACACGGACGATGGGCGGGCACCGGAGGTGGAGCTGCATGCCGGAGCCGACCTTGCGTCCGAGCAGCATCAGTACCAGCTGCGCGCCATGCTGGTGCGGGAGCTGCGCACCATGCCCGAGCGCGGCGACCCGGACGAATAAACCGAACAAAACCAAAAACCCGGAACTTCCTGTCCGACAGGAAGTTCCGGGTTTTGTTGTTGGGTAGCTTGAGCGAGCGACAACCACCAGCTTCGCTGGTGGAATAAAAACGGCTTTAGCCCTAGACAAAGAGAAACCTCCCCGTAGAATAGAGTGTGGGTTTGCCAACCACATTCTAGGAACAGGGAGGTTTATCTTTGAAATGAAAGATAACAAAGACGTAGATAGTTTAAGCCATACCACGTGGAGATGTCAATACCATGTAGTGTTTGCACCGAAATATCGGAGAATGGTAATTTACGGTCAGATCAAAAAGGATATAGGGCAGATACTGCGCCAGTTGTGCGAACAAAAAGGTATTGAAATCATTGAAGCGGAGGCCTGCCCTGACCATATCCATATGCTGATAAGTTTTTCGCCGAAGTATAGCATTTCCTACGTCATGGGATATCTCAAAGGAAAGAGCAGTCTCATGATTTTCGACAGACATGCAAATCTGAAGTACAAGTATGGCAATCGGCATTTCTGGGCCAGGGGATACTTCGTGGATACGGTAGGAAAGAACAAAAAGAAAATTCAAGAGTACATTAAAAATCAACTGCAACAGGACCAGATTGCCGATCAGTTGAGCCTTAAGGAGTTCGTGGACCCGTTTACGGGTAGCAAGGAAACTAAGGCGTAAATAAAAGGGCCCCTTGAGGGGCCTGCCACGAGACAGGAATGCAGTTGGCAGACCTATTCGTGGCCCCTTAAGGGGCTTTGCTAGTATTATGCCCTTCTAGGGCTTACTCAAGCCACCGGCTCAGCCGGTGGTTTTGACTTGTCTAGAGTTCCGGCACAGAGGCTCAGTAGTGCAGACGGTCGGCGGTCAGGGCTTCCAGAACCGGCAGCATGGCAGCAGCCTCGGCCTTGGCGGCAGGCAGATCCATGTCGCGGTAGTTGCCGCACTCCACTTCGCTGGCACCGGGCACGGCACCCTCAAAGGCGGCCATAAAGCGGAAGGACTCCACGGTCAGCTCCAAAGCCTGCGCAGGGGTCAGGCCGCGGGTCAGCAGGTAAAAGCCGGTGCGGCAGCCCATGGGGCCCACGTAGATCACACCATCCTGGAAGGCACTATTGCGTGCGTAGGTGGCAAACAGGTGCTCCAGCGTGTGGGCAGCGGCCGTGGACAAGTAATCGCCCTGGTTGGGCTTCTTCATGCGGATGTCCCAAGTGAGCACGTCGCCGTCCTGACGGCTCAGGTACATGCCCCGGTCCAGCTTGGTATGGTCAACACAGAAGCTCGCAATGCGTTCCATTGTGTCGCCCTCTTTCTCAGGCCTGCAGGCGCTGCACGCTGCCGTGTGCGCAGTCCACAGCGATCATCAGGCCGTCACGGATGTGAGAGGTGGCACCCACGGCACCCACGACGGTGGGCTTGAGCAGAGCCTTGCCGACAATGGCGGCATGGCTGTTCAGGCCGGGCTCCTCCACCACCAGAGCGGCGGCGTCGCGCACATAGTTCAGCATCTCGTTGCTGGTGGAAGGCACCACCAGCACCATGCCGGGCTTGAACTTGGCACGCACCTCGTCCAGGGTGCGGCACACGCAGGCCTTGCCGGTGGCGTTGGACACCTCGGCGTTCTCCGGGCCGACGCCCACACCGGTGGCCAGGCAGTTGCCCACCATGTGGATCTTGATCATGTTGGTGGTGCCGGAAATGCCCACGGGCACGCCGGCGGTCACCACGGCCAGCTCACCGTTGTGCAGGAAGCCGTTTTCCTTGGCCAGAGCGGTGGACATTTCGATCAGCTCGTCGGTGCTGTGCGCCAGAGGCATCATCAGGGAGGTGATGCCCCAGCTCAGGGACAGCTGACGCTGCACCTGCTCCTTCATGACGCAGGCGATGATGGGCTGCTGCGGGCGGTACTTGCTCAGCAGGCGGGCAGTGGTGCCGGACTCGGACACGGTGACGATGGCAGCGGCGTTCACGTCCTTGGCGGTCAGGCAGGCGGCGTGTGCGGTCGCATCGCTCACGCTGATCTTGCCGTTGGTGGCCTCGGTCAGGTACTCTACGCGGGCATGGTTCTCGGTCTCGGTACGCTCGGCGATGGCGGACATGGTCTTAAGGGCCTCCACGGGGTAGGCACCGGCAGCGGTCTCACCGGACAGCATGATGGCAGAGGTGCCGTCGTAGATGGCGTTTGCCACGTCCGAGATCTCGGCGCGGGTGGGGCGGGGGTTCACCATCATGCTGTCCAGCATTTGGGTAGCGGTGACGATGGGCTTGCCGAAGGAGAAGGAACGCTCGATGATGTTCTTCTGGATGCCGGGCAGCTCGGTAAAGTCGATCTCGACGCCCAGGTCGCCGCGGGCCACCATGACGGCGTCGGCAGCAGCCAGGATGCTGTCGATGTTGTTCACACCCTCACGGTTCTCGATCTTAGCGATGATGCGGATGTTGGAGTCGTACTCGTTCAGCAGGTTGCGGATCTCGTACACGTCCTGTGCGGTGCGCACAAAGGAAGCAGCGATGAAATCAAAGCCCTGCTCGATGCCGAAGATGATATCGTCCTTATCGCGCTGGCTCATATACGGCATGGACAGATGCACACCGGGCACGTTAACGCCCTTCTTGTTCTTGATCTTGCCGTTGTTCAGCACAGTGCAGACGATGTCGGTATCGTTCACGGTCTGGATCTGCAGTTTGATCAGGCCGTCATCCAGCATGATGGTGCCGCCGGGGGCCACATCCTGAGGCAGATCCTTGTAGGTGATGGAGCAGATCTCCTTGGTGCCCTCCACATCGCGGGTGGTCAGGGTGAAGGTCTGGCCGGCTTCCAGCATCTCGGTGCCGTTCTTGAAGTCCTTCAGGCGGATCTCAGGGCCTTTGGTGTCCAGCAGAGCAGCCACGGGCTTGCCCAGCTCCTCGCGCAGGGACTTGAGCAGGTCCAGACGGCCCTTGTGCTCCTCGTGGGAGCCATGGGAGAAGTTGAAGCGGGCAACATTCATGCCGTTGGCGATCAGTTCACGCAGGACGCCGTCCTTGTCGGTGGAAGGGCCCAGGGTGCAGATAATTTTCGTTTTTCTCATTCAAAATACCTCCGTCTACGTTCTCACTCTCTCATTTATTTTGCAGCAGGCTGTCTGCTGTCATGCAGAACGGCCCGCGCACACGACCAACAGGGAAAACTCCCCGTGCTGTGGGTTGAAATGTACGGTAAAGTGAAAATCCAAAACTTTACCAACTACTATTATAATCGCTTTCTGACAAGAGAGCAAGTGGAATTTCAGGATGAATACAACTTTTTTGCATACCGGGAGGTTTGAACAGATGCTTAACGCAGGAACGCGGTAATTTTGCGGATTTTGCACAGAGAAATCGTTAAAGAAATGGCTAAGATCCTGCCCGTCAGGACAGCTGTGCAGCATGGAAAGACAGCCCTTGCAAACGGGCCTGTTTTTGCTTATAATGGTGGCAGGTAAAAGTGTCACTTATCCGGGCTGACCCGGAAGAAATGGAGAAAACCAAGATGGAAAAACGTGTCTTTCTGATCGTGCTCGACAGCTTTGGCATCGGCGCCGAGCCGGATGCCGCCGCTTTTGGCGACGAGGGCACCAACACGCTGGGAGCCATTGCAAAGCATCCCAACTTCAACTGCCCCAACCTGCAAAAGCTGGGCCTGTTCAACATCGACGGTGTGACCGCCGGGGAAAAGACCGCTGCTCCCACCGGTTCCTTTGCCCGCCTGCAGGAGCAGAGCATGGGCAAGGACACCACCATCGGCCACTGGGAGATTGCCGGTGTGGTGAGCCCGAAGCCGCTGCCCACCTTCCCGGAGGGTTTCCCCGCAGAGCTCATCCACGAGTTTGAGGAAAAAACCGGCCACAAGGTGCTCTGCAATAAGCCCTATTCCGGCACCCAGGTGCTGAAGGACTACGGCGAGCAGGCCATGAAGGAAAACGCCCTCATCGTCTACACCAGTGCCGACAGCGTGTTCCAGGTGGCCGCCAACGAAGAGCTGGTGCCGGTGCACGAGCTGTACCGTTACTGCGAGATCGCCCGCGAGATGCTCAAGGGCGAGTATGGCGTGGGCCGCGTCATTGCTCGCCCCTTCCTGGGCCGCACCGCCGATACCTTCTACCGCACCACCAACCGCCACGACCTGAGCCTGAAGCCGCCCCGCGCCACCATGCTGGACCTGCTGAAGAACGCCGGCAAGGACGTCATCGCCGTGGGCAAGATCTTCGATATCTTTGATGGCGAGGGCGTGACCGAGAAGATCAAGACCACCGGCAACACCAACGGCATTGCCTTCACCAAGGCCCTGCAGACCCGCGACTTCGAGGGCCTGGCCTTTGTGAACCTGGTGGACTTCGATATGCTGTACGGCCACCGCCGCGACGTGGCAGGCTACGCGGCTGCCGCCACCGAGTTCGACCGCTTCCTGGCCGACTTCATCCCCGGCATGCGGGAGGGCGACCTGCTGATGGTCACCGCAGACCACGGCTGCGACCCCTCCTACACCAAGACCACTGACCATACCCGCGAGTATGTGCCGTACCTGGTCTGCGGCAAGGGCGTGAAGCCCGGTGTGGACCTGGGCACGAAGCTCTGCTTCGGCACCATTGCCCAGACCATCTGCGAGTATCTGGGCGTGGATGCCTCCAGCCTGGACGGCCACAGCGTGTGGAACGAGATCAAGGCATAAGATCCTGACAACGAAAAAACGAGGCCCCGGAGGTTCTGCCCTCCGGGGCCTCGTTGCAGTTATACAGTTGTGGGAACTCAGGCGGCGTCGTTCTGGGACGCTGCATTGTAGATGGCATCCAGAATGGTGGACGCTGCGTTGTACAGCGAGGATGCGGCCTGTTCCACCTCTTCCTGCGTGGGCAGGGAGATGGACGGAGCTTCAGCGCTGCCGTCACTGGTGCCGCTGTCGGCCGGAGTCTCCGGCTCCTGGGGCTGGGTGTCGGCAGGCTGTTCTGCAGGCTGCTCAGCAGGTGTTTCGGCCGGGGTCTCTTCCGGCACGCTCTCGGCGGGCTGTTCCACGATGACGCTTTCCGCCGGTTCTTCCGGAATGGAAGCAGCGGCGTTCGGGTCGGTGGTGGGGGTAAAGATGTCGGTCTTTTCCGGGGTCTGGGTGGTGTCGCTCACAGTGCCCTCACCGCCCAGCACGGTCGCGATCATCTCCTTGGCCTTGCTGACCGAAGCCTCATCCGGCTTCATGACATAGAGCTTCTGACCCTTGGCGGAATAGCACTGGGTGCTGGTGCCGGAGGAGCCGGTGACGGTGTAACTCTGGATGTCCCAGTTGGCAAAATCGCTCAGCTGCATGCGCACCAGCGCACTGATCTGATCCTGCGAAAAATCGGTGACAAAGCAGTCCGAAGCGGCGTCCATGATCTTGGAAAAGCCCATGAGCAGGGCAGGGGACTTGATCTTGTTCAGCATGGCGTCGATGACCTTCATCTGGTTGATGCCGCGCTGGATATCGCCGGAGGCAAAGGCGTGGCGCTCCCGGGCAAAGGCCAGGGCGGACTTACCGTCCAGATGGTTCCAGCCTTCGGCAAAGGTGGTGGGGTCGTAGTAGCCGGGGCTGCCCACTGAGGTGAAGGCCTGGTCGGAATACACGTCCACGCCGCCCAGGGCGTCCACGATATTGATGAAGCCCGCAAAGTTGATGCGGATGTAGTGACCCACGTTGATGCCATAGAGGTTGCCCAAGGTAGCCATGCTGGTCTCCACGCCGTACAGACCGGCGTGGGTCAGCTTGTCCTTGCTGTTGGTCCCGGCTAGATCCACATAGTAGTCGCGGGGCGTGTTGATCAGCGCCACCTGCTTGGTCTGGGGGTTCACCACAGCCAGAATGTTCACGTCGCTGCGGGCTTTTTCGGTCAGTTCACCACGGGTGTCCACGCCGCTGAGGTAGATGACGAAAGGCTCCTTGGTGATCTTGTTGGCCTCGGCACCGGTGAGCAGACCGTTGGTCATGTTGTCAAGCGCGGCCAGACCCTGCTGTGCCCAGATACAGCCCAGCGCCATGCAGGCGCACAGGAACACCGAGAACACCCGGGACACCTTGCCGGGCACATTGTACTCCTGACAGCGCTTGACCAGCAGCCAGAGCAGGAGCAGCAGCGCCGCCAGAATGACCAGATACAACACCGGCAGCATCTGGGTGCGCCACAGCTGCACCAGCGAGGCCACGCTGAGGATGCCCTGCACCGGCAGCAGGATCTTGCCGAATTTCGAGGGTGCAGCGGCGGCAGCCTGTGCCTCTGCACCGCTGCGGCGCGGGGCAGAGGAATTGGGCTTTTTCCGGGGCGGAGGCGTGGGAGCCGGATCTTCCGCAAAGAATGCGGAGCTGTCCACTTCCACAGTGCGGTCTGCCGCACCGCGGCCCTTGCGGTTCACACGCCGCAGGGAACGATTGGAATCATCCTTCATGGGAAATCTCCTTTTGAGCGTTCAGGCTCAGTCAGCCGGCACGATGGTCAGCACCGCGCGGGCGGGCAGGCAGGTGGCGGTCTGGTCTTCGTTGGACAGCCAGCCGAAGCCCTCACAGATGTGGTCCGGGCAGGGGGAGTCCACAAAGCGGGCAGCACCGTCCTTGATCTCGATGTGCACCGTGTAGTACCCGGTGTCTACGTCATAGGTATCGTTCTTGTCCAGCGGAAGGTTCATGGTGGTGTTGTTGTCACCGTAGATCAGTTCGGCCCGCAGCTTGGAACCGCTGCTGTGTGCGCTGCGTACCAGCAGCAGAACGGCGGCAATGGCCAGAACGACGGCGGCAAACAGAAGATTGGTCAGCAGTTTTTTGTGTTTCATGTGTCAGTCCTTGATCGAAAGCTGTTCCAGTTCGGCGAGCCAGAGGGCGGCACAGGCATCGCTGGGCATGCGCCAGTCGCCGCGGGGCGAAAGGGTCACGCTGCCCACCTTGGGACCGTCCGGCAGGCAGCTGCGCTTGAACTGCTGGGCGAAGAACCGCCAGTAGAAGTTGCGCAGCCACTTGTACAGCACGTTGTCGGGGTATTCGGGGCGGCCTGCAAAGGCGGCCTTTGCCAGCCGGAAGATCTTGGCCGGGCCAAAGCCGAAGCGCAGCACCTGATAGAGGTAAAAGTCGTGCAGCTCATAGGGGCCCACCAGATCCTCGGTCTTTTGCGCAATCTCGCCGTCCTTGGCGGGCAGCAGCTCCGGGGAGACCGGAGTGTCCAGAATGTCCAGCAGCACGGTGCGCAGGGTGTCGGTGGCGGCAATGTCGGCTTCGTAATGCACCAGATGGCGCACCAGCGTTTTGGGCACCCCGGCATTCACACCGTACATGCTCATGTGGTCGCCGTTGTAGGTGGCCCAGCCCAGTGCCAGCTCCGACAGGTCGCCGGTGCCCACCACAAGGCCGCCGGTGCGGTTGGCAGTGTCCATCAGCTCCAGCGTGCGCACACGGGCCTGCCCATTTTCAAAGGTCACGTCCAGCACGCTTTCGTCCTGGCCGATGTCCCGGAAGTGGCTGTGCACCGTCTCGGCGATGTCGATCTCTTTGAAGGAAACCTGCAGCTCATCGCACAGGATCTCGGCATTGCTGCGGGTGCGGTGGGTGGTGCCGAAGCAGGGCATGGTCACGGCCAGCACATCGCTGGCGGGGCGGCCCAGCTGCTTCATGGCGCGCACCGCCACCAGCAGGGCCAGACAGCTGTCCAGACCGCCGGAAATGCCGATGACCGCCGTTTTGGCGTGGGCGTGCTCCAGCCGCTTGGCCAGACCGTCGGCCTGCATCTTCAGGATCAGTTCGCAGCGCTCGGCGCGGCGCTTGGGGTCGCCGGGCACGAAGGGTGCCGGGTCGATCCAGCGGGTGAGGGGGGTCTCGGTGAGTTCCAGATCAAACTCCACCGTGGTGTAACCATCGCGGCTCAGCTCAAAGCTGGTGTTGCGGGCACGCTCGGCCTCCATGCGCTGGCAGTCGATCTCGGTCTCGGCAATGCCGCCCGCAAAGGGAGCTGTCTCGGCCAGCAGGGTGCCGTTTTCGGCGATCAGGTCGTGCCCGGCGAACACCATGTCCTGGGTGCTCTCGCCGTGCCCGGCCGAGGCGTACAGGTAGCCGCACAGCAGGCGGGCCGACTGGTTGGACACCAGTGCCCGGCGGTACTCGGCCTTGCCGACGGTCTCGTCGCTGGCCGAAAGGTTGGCGATGACCGTGGCCCCGGCCAGCGCGTGGAAGGTGGAGGGCGGCAGCGCACTCCACAGGTCCTCGCACAGCTCTACGCCCAGCACAAAGCTGGGCATGGACCGGCAGCGGAACAGCAGCGAAGTGCCAAAGGGCACCTGCTGGCCGCACACGGTGATCGTTTCCACCTCGGTGCTGCCGGGGGTAAACTGGCGCTTCTCGTAGAATTCACCGTAGTTGGGCAGGTAGGTCTTGGGCACAAGGCCCAGCAGCTGCCCGCGGCACAGCACGGCGGCACAGTTGTACAGCTTGCCGTGTACCAGCAGCGGCAGGCCCACCAGCACGACGGTGTCCAGCGTCCGGGTGCCGTCCAGCACGGTCTGCAGGGCATCCAGCGCACCGGTCTGCAGCGTGTGCTGCAGGAACAGATCGCCGCAGGTGTAGCCGGTGAGGCAGAATTCCGGGAACACGGCCAGCTTGACCCCGCGCGCGGCGGCTGCCTGCACGTCGGCAAGGATCTGCTGGGCGTTATAGGTGCAGTCCGCCACCCGCAGGGCGGGGGAGAAGGCGGCTGCCTTTAAAAAACCATCTTTCATCGGAGGATTTCACATCCTGTCTTTTGTTTTAGCCTGCAGAGGGCCTGCAGTGCCCATAGTATACCACAAACTGCAACAAACGGAAAGTAACAGCTTGGTAAAAGAAGTGTGACAAAACAAAAGCTGCCCGCAGGGATGCGGGCAGCCGGAAAGCATAAAAGCGGAAAACGAGATGGACCGTAAGCCGGGTTCTGTATTAAACGACGATCTGTCTAGACCTGCCATTGCTGACAGGTTCATGCCGCCTTCGGGACACGCGAGCAGCGCTGTACGTCCCATATAGGCGTTGCTTCCGGTAGGGTTTACAAAGCCGCATGGTCACCCATGCGCTGGTGAGCTCTTGCCTCGCCGTTTCATCCTTACCGCATTGCTGCGGCGGTTTGTTTTCTGTTGCACTTTCCCTGAGGTCACCCTCGGCTGCCGTTAGCAGTTACCGTGCTCTGTGAGGCCCGGACTTTCCTCAGAACGGTCAAAGCCGCCCCGCCGCCGTATGTTCCACTCGTTTTCCGTTCCTCATAATACCATAAAAAAACAAGATTTGCAAGCGAAAGCGTTTTTTGCTATACTATTTATATCTGTTTTTCGTGCAAAGGAGGGGTGCGCGTGCGTCTGTATTTCACGGTACCGGACACCCTGCAGACCCAAAATGGAACGCTTGTGCGGAACTTTCTGCGCCAGTGTGCCGTTTCTACGGAGCTTGCCCGGGCAGTCAAATTTCAGGGTGGCGGCTTTTTTGCCGACGGTGCGCCCGTGCTGGCCAACCGCCGGGTGTACCCGGGGCAGGTGCTGAGCTTCGACCTCCCGCCGGAAGCGGGCGGCGTGGCCCCGCAGCCGGACATTGCCGTGCAGGTGGTCTACGAGGATGCCTTTGCCGTGGTGCTGGAAAAGCCGCCCCATCTGGCGGTGCACCCCACTCTGAACTACCCCGGCGGCACGCTGGCCAACGGCTATGCAGCCTGGGCGCTGCAGCAGGGCCGCAGCCCGGTGTTCCGCCCGGTGAACCGCATCGACAAGGACACCAGCGGCCTTGTGCTGGCGGCCCGCAACACCTATGCTGCGCCGCTCCTGGCAGAAAACGTGCAGAAGCTCTATTACGCCATCGTGGAGGGCGAGCTGCCCTTGGGGCCGGGCGTGATCGACGCGCCCATCGGCCGCAGGGGCGACAGCATCATCGGGCGGTGTGTGACCCCGGAGGGCAAGCCCAGCCGCACCGAGTACACCATATTAAAAGTACAGAACGGCCTGAGCCTGGCCGCCTGCGTGCCGGTGACCGGCCGCACCCACCAGATCCGGGTGCACTTTGCGTCCATCGGCCATCCGCTGGCCGGGGATGACCTCTACGGCGGCCGCCGGGACCGCATCGGGCGGCAGGCACTGCACTGCGCAAAGCAGACCTTCCGGGTGCCGGAGTACACCGAGGTGCCGGACGGCATCTGCATCCGCACCCCGGTGAGCGCCGGAACAGGCCGCACGGTGACCGTGGAAAGCCCGCTGCCGCAGGATATGGCCGATCTGCTTTCGTGAAAAGTGCGTGAAAGAACTGCCCAAATTTTGTTCAGGTGCTTGTTTCATTCCGTGCAGGGTGTATAATAAAATGAGCATAGATCGTCTGTGCGCTGACATTCAGCCGCACAGGATGTGGAAACCACCGCCGCGCCGGATGCAGAGCAGCTTTGCCGCGCGGCAAGGAAGGAGAAACCCGTTTGATCGAAGATAAGACAAAGGAACCGCAGACCGCAGAGCCTGCGCAGCAGCCGCCGAAAAAACGCGGCCAGAAGCTGCGCTCCCTGTGGGCACAGTTCCAATGCATGCAGCTCCTGCGTCGGCACCGCTTCCGCCGCAGGACCCAGCATCACGTCAATCATTTTTCTCAGAAGCTGCTGCAGAACCGCCTCGTTCTCATCGTAGGTGAGGCCCTGTACGCTCTGGGATTTTCGGCCGAATATGCATTTGTCCGTGTCGGACGCACGGTGTGCCGGGGCGTGTCCGGTGCACTGCTCTGGGGGCGCAGCCTGCGGCACACCATCGTGTCCATGGCGTTCCCCGGTGCAGCCCAGATGGTGCGCGACCTGTTCGGGCCCATCGTGCTGTTCTTCCGGGGCATGGGCTCGCTGCTGGTACATGCGCACCGCGTCCGGAAGGAAAAGGGCTTTGGCGCAGCCGTAAAGGACAGCGTGCATTATCTGGTCGGCGGCGTGCGGCGCAATGTGCGCACCCTGCCGCGCATGGCCATGTACATCCTGCCGGTGCTGGCACTGGCCGGGATGGTCACAGTGGTGCAGAACACTATCCGTCAGCCCTATGCGCTGGAAGTGCAGGTGAACGGCCAGACCGTGGGCTATGTGGCCAACGAGGATGTGTTCAACTCTGCCAAGGAAGCCGTGCAGGAGCGTATCAACTATGCAGGCACGGACGAGAACACCAAGTGGACGGTGGAGCCCACCTACACCATTTCGGTGGCACACAGCGTGCTGGACGAAAACGAGATGGCCAACGCCATTCTGAAGTCCTCCAGCGACCAGATCAGCGAGGGCACCGCCCTGTATCTGGATGGAGAACTGACGGCCGTGTGCTCGGACGGCACTGCCCTGCAGAGCTACCTGAGCAGCCTGCTGGAACCCTACGAGAACCCGGAAGATCCCAATGTGACCGTGGGCTTCAACAAAGAGGTCACCCTGGAGAATGGCATCTACTTCAATGAAAGCTTCCAGCAGGAAAACGATGTGGAGTCGATGCTTTCCGGCGTGCAGCAGCAGGAAAAGATCTATACCGTGCAGACCGGCGACACCCTGTGGAGCATTGCCCAGAAGAACGACCTGACCTTCCGGGAACTGTGCGAGCTGAATACGAACTTCAAGGGCGCGGCCCTGACCGAGACCTCCAACATCCAGGCCGGTGATGAGCTGATCGTGACCAAACAGGAAGCCACGCTGGAAGTGCGCATCACCAAGATCGAGACCTGGCAGGAGGAGATCCCCTATGCCAGCGAGACGACCAAATCCAACGAGTACAACGTGGGCACCAAAAAGACTACGCAGGCCGGTGAAAACGGTATCCGCAGTGTGACGGCCCAGCGTGTGTACGACACCAACGGCACCCAGCTCAGCCAGCAGATCCTCAGCACCGAAGTGATCAAGGAGCCTGTGACCGAAAAGATCGTGGTGGGCACCAAAAAACAGGCAAAGACCAGCTACATCACCGGCAGCGGACAGTTCATCTGGCCGGTGCCCGGCTACCGGAACTGCTCGCGCTGGTACGGCGGCAGCCACAAGGGCGTGGATATCTGCGCCGCCGCCGGTACGCCCATTTACGCTTCGGCAGGCGGCACCGTCACCAAGGCCGGCTACAACAAGGCTGGTGCAGGTACGGGCTATGGCTACTCCATCATCATCAACCATGGCAACGGCTACACCACCGTGTATGCACACTGCCTGTCGCTGGTGGTCCATGCAGGCCAGACCGTCAAGCAGGGCCAGCTGATCGGCCATGTGGGCAGCACCGGACGTTCCAGCGGCAACCACTGCCACTTTGAGATCCGCCACAACGGCTCTTACATTGCCCCGCAGAACGTGTTCAACCGCAGCAAATACAGGTAACTTGGCAGAGAGGGCTTTTTCCAAAGGGGAAAGGCCCATCTGCTATCAATAGGAAAAAAGGAGAGATGATCTTATGTCTACCCCTCACATCAGCGCCGAAAAGGGCGATTTCGCCAAGACCGTCCTCATGCCCGGTGACCCTCTGCGCGCCAAGTTCATTGCCGACACCTTCCTGCAGGATGTGCGTCAGGTGACCGGTGTGCGCGGCATGCTGGGCTTTACCGGCACCTATCAGGGCCGCCCCATCAGCGTGATGGGCAGCGGCATGGGCATGCCGTCCATCGGCATCTATTCCTATGAGCTGTTCAAGTTCTACGATGTGGACAACATCATCCGCATCGGCTCTGCCGGCAGCTACACCGACAAGGCCAAGCTGTTTGATGTGGTGCTGGCCGCCGGTGCCGTGAGCGAGAGCAATTATGCCCGGGTCCAGAGCGGCTTTGAGGGGGACCTCACCCTGCCCAGCCAGACCCTGAACGACAAGCTGCGCGCTTCTGCCGCAAAGCAGGGCATCCCCCTGATCGAGGGCAACATCCATTCCTCCGATGTGTTCTATCGCCAGCCCTCCGATGAAAAGCCCACCTACTGGGAAAAGCTGCGGGATGAGCGCGGCTGCCTGTGTGTGGAGATGGAGAGCTTTGCCCTCTTCGCCAACGCTCAGGTTCTGGGCAAGAACGCCGCCTGCCTGCTGACCATCTCCGACAGCTTTGTCTCCCCGGAGATCACCACCGCCGAGCAGCGTCAGACCAGCTTCACCAACATGATGAAGGTCGCACTGGGCGCGGAGTACTGATTTGCATTCACAAAAAGGGTTGTTGTCACACGACAACAACCCTTTTATGTTTTAAGTGTCACTATAATGACCGAAACAGGATGCGATAATGATATTGCCGTCCTGCTCTTTATAAACAATGCGGTGCGTATCGTCGATGCGGCGGCTCCACCATCCACTCAAATCACCTTTTAGGGGTTCGGGTTTTCCAATGCCCTCGTAGGAGTTCCGCTGGATGTCTTTCAGAAGCGTGTTGATACGCTTCAGCAGCTTTTTGTCCCGCGTCTGCCAAAGACAATAATCATTCTATGCATTTTCTTTCTAAACTAAATTCATTTAATCTGCCTCCATAAGTTCGTGCTCAGTGAGCGGGATTTTACCTGTATCGATGTCATTGGTGATCTGGCGGAGATGATTGATGTTGCTTTCCGAGTAGAACGGGTCGGCGGAAACCTCAAAGGGAATGCGGTGCTCCCGGGAAACTTTTTTGGCGAAAATCGTGAATGCCGTTGTCATAGAAAGTCCCATCTCGGCGCAAACCTCTTCCATGCTGCGTTTCAGGTCTGGGTCCATCCGGAAGTTCACATTGACTGCATTTGCCATTCTAATACACCTCCTTCTTGATTCTATTATATGCGTCTGTAATGAAAAATGCAAGAACTTTCGTTACATAATAAATGAACAACGAGAAATCTCTTGAAGAATTTGAGAACACGCCGTATAATTGAAGTGCAAAAGAGGGGATGAAAGATGAACGACTTTCAACCAAATCAGGATATCTGCCTTGTACCTTATTACCCAGCCTATGAAATTGCCCTTCCGTGGTATCAGGACGCAGAACTGTGCCATCATGTAGATAATCAGAATCGCATTTATGACCTGTCTATCCTGAAAAATATGTACCAGTATCTGGATAGTCATGGTGATTTGTTCTACATTGAATATAAGGGCATTCTGTGCGGAGATGTATGCTTGCAGACAAGCGGAGAAATTTCGATTGTGGTCTGCAAAGAGTATCAGAATCGGCACATTGGGAGAACAGTGATTGGGAAGATTCTTGCACTGGCAAAAGAGAAGAAGTATCCGCAATGCTATGCAGAAATTTATTCTTTCAACAAGCAGTCCCGCAAAATGTTTGAAAGTATAGGATTTGTTCAGAAAGACGCAGAAACGTTTGTTTATACTTTAGAATGAAAAGGAGGCCCCTATGACCAATCTGACTTTAGACGAAAAGAAAGCCCTGATCCGGATGGCGCTGGAAGCCCGGGAGCAGGCCTATGTGCCTTACTCCGACTTTATGGTGGGTGCTGCCCTGCGGGCCGAAGATGGCCGTATCTTCACCGGCTGCAATGTGGAAAACGCTGCTTTCACCCCCACCAGCTGTGCCGAGCGCACGGCCCTGTTCAAGGCGGTGAGCGAGGGCGTGACCCGCTTCACCGACATTGCCGTGGTGGGTTCCCGCCGCGGCGAGGTGAACAAGCAGATCACCTCGCCCTGCGGGGTCTGCCGTCAGGCGCTGTTTGAGTTCGGCGGGCCGGAGCTGAATGTCATCATGGCAAAGACCCCCGATGATTTCATCGAGCGCAGCATGGAGGAGCTGCTGCCCTTCGGCTTTGGCCCCTCCAACGTGGCGGGCAACAAAGCCGTGGAAGAGTGAGGCGCGAAGCGAATATTTTGCCAAAATTGGCGAAATAGTACGACTTTTACATGAATTTTACAAAAAATCTGTAAAGATTTTGTAATCGGAAATGCCTTGCTTTCCTCACATGACCCGGCTATACTTGGGTCAGTAAATGTGCAAGTGTGCGCATTCCCTTTTTAAAGCGCAATTTTTAATGTATAAAAAGGAGAGTTTTCTTATGATGATTTCTCGTCGTAACTTCCTGGCTGTGGCTGGCGCTGCAGCTGCTGCCGCTGCTCTGACCGCCTGCGGTGGTTCTTCCTCTTCCACCAGCACCGCTTCTTCCACTGCTTCCTCTGCAGCTTCTGAGGCTGGCTCCGAGGCTGCCAGCAAGATCACAAAGGTCGCTCTGACCTGCGATACCGGCACGATCGATGACGAGAGCTTCAACCAGGCTTGCTGGAGCGCTGTTTCCAGCTACATGGGCGCTGACTGCCAGTACTACATCCCCGAGGCTGACGCTTCCGATGAGGATCGTGAGACCATGATCCGTCTGGCTGTCACCGAGGGTGCAGACGTGATCGTCTGCGTCGGCTACCTGTACGGTGCTTCTCTGGCTTGGG
>OLNF01000886.1_pt1 | contig 26547 bp, 19 predicted proteins | sample 1673061 | NCBI WGS metagenome assembly OLNF01 (sample SAMEA3136751, study PRJEB25190) | human gut metagenome
ACGCAAGCATGGGCTTCACGTGCCAGGAATAGAGCTTATCCAGCCCGAGTGTGGACGAACCTTTCATCGACAGGATCAGCTCTCCAAGCGACTTGCCGTTGAGGATGCCGATCATGGTCTTTGAGAATGTCGTGCCGTTTTTCAAGACGCTCTTTATTGTGACCTTGCCGATATCAACACCGGTCGTCATCTTGATCACTCTCTGCCTCATAACAGTCTGTACACGCGGCGCAAGACCCTTCGTGCCGTACTTGAGCATATTGTCGCACGTCTTCAGTGACCGGATATCTTTCGTCAGCTGCGTGACCCCGCACACAAAGCTGACGACCTCCAGCCCACGGTAGACCCACGTTCCGGCCGTATCTCCGAGCACCCCCTGCATGACCTGCTCCATGCCCATCTTTCGCAGTGCCTGCGCCGACTCCATGTCGCCGCGGCGAGCTGCCCCGAACGCTTGACAGTCATACACGAGATCCACCCCGGATTTCAGTGCGCCCCAAACCAATGGGAACGCCGCGACGAACCCGCCCGGCGCTATGATCAGCAATACCACTGAGGCGACGATGATAAACGCATCAAATGCGACCTCAGCCGCCAGCCAGAACTCGGTCTTGTGCTTTTGATACCACTCTTTGATCTTATCCTTGTACGCGATGACCAGCGGGATCGGTCCCAGCAGGCCGATCTTCGAGGCAGTGATCAGCAGCTTCTTCCCGCCCTGCGTCAGCATGGTCTGGAATACGCCGGGGATACCCTCGCGCTTGCAGAAGCTCTTGATCTGCTTTTCGAGCCGCTTTGCCACGCGCTTATCCGTTTCCCTTGCGTTGTCGTCAAACGCATCCAACGCTTTGCCGAACGCCGTGAGCTTGTCGTGCTTTTCCTCAAGCCGGCGCATTTTCTTTTCGAGATACATGTTGGCGTTCGTGATGTTGCCCGTGTTCGACTGGATGCTCGACAGGCGCGCCTTCACGCCGCTATAGTCGCTCTTGCGGTCACTGAGCCTGCGCGCGATCCGCCGGGTGGAACGCTTGACATTATCGTCATAACTGAAATCTACAAACAGTACATCCATTGCTGATTCTCCCCTCCTTAGCGGGAACCGCCGCCGCCACCGCCGCCGAAGCCGCGGCTGCTGCCGCCGCCGCCGCTGCTGCCGCCGCCACCGTGTTTTTCATCCGCTTCCTCGAGGCGGCGCTCCCAATACGCGATCTCCCGGTCGATGCAGTCTCTGGCCGACGAGAGCAAGCTGTCCGATGCCTGATCCGCCTCTCGGAATTCGGCAAGCTTCGCCGTGATCTGTGCGCCGCCGGTCGCGCCGAGATAGCTGTTGACATCCGCGATCGCCTCATCGACCGCGCGGTTGATGTTGCGCACGCGGCCGCCATCGTCCAGCAGATCCTTGCGCTCCTGCCGAAGGTGCCGGAGGCGGCTTTTGACCTGCATACCGGTAATGCTGTCAGAAATAATGCCCATAAGCCACGCTCACTCCTCTCACGTTTCCTTGCCCGCAATGCTGCCGGCCGTCTGCTGATCCCACGTCTTGTAAGACTCGTAAAACGCCTGCAGGTCATCCCGCATGGCCACCAACGTCTCCTCCGAGTCATCCAGCTCCTGCTTCAGGCGCCAGTATGAACGGTCAAAAAACTCACGCGAGCCCTTTCCGGTCCAGGTATCCTGCAGCTTCCGTGTCTGCTGATCTACCTGCTGTTTTGCCTGCGAATATGTCTCGATCGCGCGGTTCAGGCTCTGCAAAGCCGCGTCAAAATACACCGTGTCTATGCGGCGCACGCCATTTGCTGTTTTGCCCATTGCGCTGCTCCTTTCCGGCAGTCATGGCTGCCCTGCATTATTGATCCATCAGGATCGTCTTGATCCTGCATAGCTCCGTCCCGAAGGCCATAAAGGCGTCGCCGGTCTTCAGCGGCTTCGCCTGCTCCTTCTGCTGCTTGACGGTCAGGTCGATGGCCTTGATGTTGGCGGCATCCTCGAAGAAGAAGTGCTGCTTGGCCTCCTTGATCTGCTTGAGGATATCCGGTCCGCTGTACGACGGCGTCTGGTTGTCCACATCCGCAAAGACGACGGCGACCTTCAGCCGGCGATACGTCTTGAGGATCTCCAGAAGCAGCTTGTAGGTCTCCTTGTCCTCGCCCATTTTGCGATAGAAGCCGCGGTTGTTCACGACCAGCAGCAGCAGCGGCTCGTCAGCGAGCAGCTGCTCCGGCGCAGTGCCGCGGTTTTCGGTGAGCATCGCCTGACGCTCGACCAGCCGCTCATAGATCTCCTCGACCATGGCCACGCCGTCGTTCTCGTCAACACCGTAGCGCTCCACGAAGCCATACTCGCCGCACGCCTCGAGCTTCATCTCGGCGTTGTCGACGATATATGCACTGGTCAGGCTGCCGAAAATGTTCATGCGGATCGCCGTGAGCAGATGCCGGATGAAGTTGCTGCGCCCGCTGCCCGGACGGCCGACGATGGCAAAGCTGCCCACCGTCAAGAGGTCGAGCGTCCGGTAGGACACCTCGTCGTAATCCATGCCGATCGGGATCCGGTACGGCTGCTGATACAGCGTCTTCTGCGCCGCCGTCAGCTCGCTCATGCGCAGGACGGCCGGCACTTCGGGGATGGGCGCGGCACACACGCCCGCATAGTCTGCGTTCGTAGCGGCGATGCGCTCGCGGATATTCTGCACGCGGTCGATCTCCTTGTCGCCCTCCACGCACAGCGCCGTCTGGAACTCTACAATGTGCTTTTCCAGCGAGCAGAGACCTCTGCCCGGAACATCCTTCGGCTCGACCTTGCAGCGGTCGAACAGGTTCATGTACTCGCCGGAATCGTTGCACGAGTACGCGATGCGCGTGCCGTAGTTCGACAGCACCTTGTAGTTGAGCGCGTTGGTCTGCGTCGCCGTTATGATCAGACTCAGTCCGACGCCCTGTCCCTCGCGCGAGAGAAACAGGATCGTCTCATCATAGCTGCCGTAGTACTCGCGGAACGCAGCATAGTTGTCGATCACCAGCAGCACCTGCGGCAGATCGCGGAAGCCGGCCTCCACATAGGCGGCATACGTGCCGAGTCCCTGCTCGGCAAATTTCTCCTTACGCTGCTGCACCAGCCGCGTCAGCATCTTGAGGAGGTTTGCCACGCGCTCCTCCTCCGCTGCCACCGCAACGCCGCCGACATGGTTGGACGCCTCGAATGTCTTGAGCGCCATCGCGCCGCAGTCGACGACGTAAATGCTGCATTCCTGCGGTGAATACATCTGCATGATCTGCAGAATGATCGTCTGCAGCAGCGTCGTCTTGCCCGTCTGCGCCGAGCCGATGATGTACGTATTGTCGGCCGAGAGGTTGATCGCATAGTTTTCCTGCCGCTGGTTGTCGGGGTCGTCGTACACACCGATCGGGACGACGATGCCCTTTGCAGGCTCCGGCTGGAAGGCGTGCAGCTCTCCGCTGCCGAGCACATCCGGCAGCGCCGGCAGGCAAATGCCGTTGAGCTTCGAAATATGGCTGCGCTCGCAATAGTCGTGGATATAGTCGACCAGTGCCTTGAGCTCCGTCGGCGCATCCTCTGCGCTGGTCTGGTTCTTGTTGGTGTAGACAACGCTGCGCTTGCCCCAGAGATTGAGCTCATAGAGCGTGACCGGCTGCCGCTCGCTGGCGTCGACGACCTTTGCGCCACTGTACGCCGACTGGAACAGCTCGAACACCTCGTTGTTGCCGACCTGGAAATAGGCCCGGCCCGGCTCCTTGATCTCCGCCGCGAGCGGCGTCTTGATCACCTCGTTGCTGTCCTCCTTGGTCTGGACCTTCAGACACAGGCGGAACTTCGAGTTGCTCCAGATCTGGTTATCCACAACGCCGGCAGGTTTCTGCGTGGCAAGGATGAGGTGGATGCCGAGCGTTCGGCCGATACGCGCCGCCGAAATGATCTCCTTCATGAAATCGGGATACTCCGCTTTCAGCTCGGCGAACTCATCGGCAATGATGATCAGGTGCGGGATCGGCTCGGAGACAACGCCTTTTTTGTACAGGCGGATATAATCGTTGATGTGGTTGATGGTGTGGCCCACGGTCAGCGAGGCCTGCGCAAACAGCGCCTGCCGCTTGACAAGCTCCGCCTTGATCGAGCGCAGCGAGCGGTCGATCTCGCGGCCGTCGATGTTCGTGATCGTACCGAGCATATGCGGAAGGTCGCGGAACTGGCTTGCCATGCCGCCGCCCTTGAAGTCGATGATCATAAAGGCGACCTCGTGCGGGTGGAACAGCGTTGCCATGGACAGGACATACGTCTGCAGGATCTCCGATTTACCGGAGCCCGTTGTGCCGGCCACAAGACCATGCGGTCCGTGCGCCGACGCCTTGTCGCTGATGTCCAGATAGACGACCTCCTGCTTGGCCTTCACGCCGAGCGGCGCAGCCATGCTCCGATACACCTCGGACTGCCCCCAGCGCTGCTCCAGATCCAGATCCTCCACGCCGAAAATGTTCAGCAGATCAAAGAGCGTGATATTGCGCGTCAGCTCGCTCTCCAGGCTCAGCTCCGGCACACAGACCGCGCCGATCTTTGCCGCGGCATAGGCTGCCAGCGTCTCCTCGACGTGCTCGGGGACAAACGCACACTGCACATCCCCGTTTTTGCTCTTGAGGATCAGATCCGAGCGCTCGGCATTGCCGAGGCGGATGATCTCACCGCAGCCCTTGGGCAGGAACTCCTCGTATTCCTCAAAGAACACAAACGTAAAGCCATACTGGGCGCACCGCTCCACAAACTTGGACAGCGGATGCTTGGAGATCTGCTGTGCGCCGCGGACAAACACGACATAGTGGCACGAGAATTCATCCGCGCCGTCATCCGCACGCCGCTGCGCCTCGCGCGCGGAGAGAATGGAATACAGCTGCTCGGTGAGCACCTTGCGGCTCTCGTCGTCACAGATAAAGTTGCGGATGTTGAGCGTATCGTTGTGCACATGCTGCAGCCAGCGCAGCCAGCTCATCGACTGGAGATCCGCCTCGTCGAGCATATAAAACAGCTTGACGTCCTTGTAGAAGTGCCGCAGCGCGATGTCCAGCGTGAAATTCTTCAGCGCCTCCAGCTGCCCCTCGTTGCTGCCGACGACACCGACGGCGCCGGCCTGCTTGAACTGCGCAATGATCGGCGCATCCGAAATGTAGCGGTATTTGTCCGCCAGCTGCTCCGGGAGCATCGAGATGGGGTCGTCCGGATCGACGAAATCCTGCTTGTTGAATTTGACGCGGCAGTTCGACTCGATCGTGCCCGTGCCAAGGTAGACCTCCAGGAAGTCCGGATCATGAACATCCTTTTCAAACAGGCGCTTCTGGAAATTTACCGCTTCGCTCAGATCCTCCGAGAGCGAGCTGTAGATCAGGCGGCGGATGCGCAGCTCGTTGCTGCGCTGCGCCTGAATGCCGGTCTCTTTTTCCGCGATGTAGGCGTTGTACTGCTCCTCGCGCGTGCGCAGCTGCTCACGCAGGCGCTTTTTATCTCCAAAGTAGGTGATCAGCGAAACGATCACGCCGATGAGCATGGAGCCCGCGCTGTAGAGAATGAACGACATACCGCCGGTGCCGGTGCTCATAAAGCCGCGGACGACGACCAGCAGCACCAGCATCGCCAGCGCCGGCAGGATCGTGACCAGCAGCCCGCGCTGGTTCTGCTGCGGCTTGGAGGGCGGCTGCTTGACCTCCACCTCTTCCTCCGGGATCACATACTGCAGGCGCGTGCTGCGGTTAAAGTCCGGGTAGGTGAAGTGGCTCGTCTGATCCGACTCGATCCGGGCGTTCAGACCGGGCGCCGCGATCTGCTGCACCGCCGATGTGCAGAAGGCCCCGTTGCGGTAATAGAAGCTGAATTCACCGATGGAGAAAAAGTCGCGGTCATGCAGCACAAAATCGCTGCCGGTGACTCGCTGACCGTTTTTGCACACGCCATACGTCGAGCAGACGATATGCGCGTGCAGCGCGTGGCTGTCCGCCTGAAACACCAGGATGTCCCGCCGCAGCGAGCCGCCGGACAGGAGGATATCGCTTCCCTGATCGGTGCCGAGCTGGAACTTTGCGCGCGCGCCCAGATCGATCACGCGGTGGTAATCTTTGACCTCACTTTCAAAATCGATCTCAAAATCGATCGTCAGCAGCTCATTGTCCGTACTGCGGTACAGCAGCTGCAAATGGTCGCCGTGCGACAGCTCCCGGACCATCAGCCGGCGAACCTGATCCACGCTGATATAAACGGATTCCGAGCAGATGATCTCCCACTTGTCGCCGCGGCGGGTCAACTGCAGCTCAAACGTGTCAAAAAACAGCTCCTTGCGCAGACGCACATCGCACCCCGCCGCCGTTCCGATGGTCACAGAGTCCATGTCGTCGGTCAGGTCCACTTCCCGATAGAGCGTCTGGTTGGAAAGCGTCAGTTTGTATTGGTTTCCCATCGCCTCTGTTCCTCTCATTCTGTAATATAGAGCACGCTTCCGTTGCGAACGCCGAAGGTCTCCAGCGTCCGGTTGCCGCGCAGCAGCGCGATCGGGTTTTCACAGCGCAGGAAGCACTCCTGAATGCTGTCTGTGCTGATGCCGAGCTGATACGCGCTGTTGAGCGCGATGATCAGGTCGTTGGCCGTGATGTTCAGCGGGATGTCCAGATCCACGCAGAGGCCTCTTTTGAGCACTTGCAAAACAACAACAGCTCTGTCCACAGTCTCTCCTCCCTATGTAAGCATATAGCTGAGCTTGCGCAGACCATCGGCCTTGCTGAGCTCCTGCAGGCCGCAGTTTTCGGCAGTCTGCGCCTCGATATACTCCGTCACCGGCAGTGTGCAGGCGGCGGACACCAATTCATTCGGAATGCCCTTGCGAAAACGGTTGCAGACCAGCAGGTACTTTTCCGCATCCCGGTGATTCAGATTCGCCAGATAACGCCGGGTCTGAAACGCGCCATATGCATCCTGCCCCGTCAGCAGCAGGACGCGGTCCGCCGCGGCGTACAGCTGCGACTGGAACGCGTCAAGCACGCTCCCGGAATCCACCACGATAAAGTCATACGCCCCCGAAGCCTTCGCCTGCTCGATCAGCCGCAGATAGACCGCGGTCTCCGCGCCCGCGGAGGAGAGCGCCACGCTCAGCGGCGGGATATACGAAAACGACTCCGTTTTCAGATACGGTGTGAGCTCCTGCAGCATCTGCGAGTCCGCATGGCTGAAGATGCGCACCGCGCTCGGCGGGAGCTCGGAGCGGTCGCTGAGGAAAAAGTGGAAGTTCTGGATCTCCTCGGCGTCCAGATAGAGCACGCGCTTATAGTTTTCGGCCAGGCATTTGCTCAGCGCCAGCGCGACCGCCGTCTTGCCGATCCCGCCCATTGCGGATGAGACCGCAACGACCTGCGTGCCCCGCTGCTGTGAGGTGCGCCGAAACACGTCCGGCGAGAGCGAGACCACCTCGTTATAGATATCCTTCGCGCTGGAATACTTGTTGATAAACACCGCCCGGTCGCTCTTGGAGCTCTGCTCACCGAGTACGAACACGTGCGCCAGCGTGTGGCGATGGATATCCGGCTCGTACCAGCTGCTGTCGACAATGAGCACGCCGGCGCTGCGCGGCATACTGAAGTACTCCTGATAATAGGCCTGGTCCGTGATCACAACGAGCTCGACCTCGTCGCTCTTTTCCTCCACGAACTTGAGCTGCAGCATCATCAGATACTGCTCATAGTTGCGATCCGCGAGGATCACGACCTGCTTTTTCATCGCATCCCACCGCCTTCCTGCCGCATGACCCGAAACACGCTGGTGGCGATCGTAATGGTGTCCCCGTCCTGCAGTGCCTGCGGCACGTCACGCGGGAGCAGCTGCCCGTTGAGATACGTGCCGTTCGAGCTGCCGATATCCGTGAGATAGTACTGCCCGTTCTGATAGGAGAATTTGCAGTGCCGTCCGCTGATGTACGGGTTGCCGTGCAGCTCCAGCTCTCCCGCACCGACGCGCGTTCCGGCAAGCAGATCGCACTTCGGCAGCGTGATGCGCAGCGGCTCAGTGTGCTGCACCGCCTGCAGGAGCATCACCCCCGTGCCCGTCGGCTGCGGAGCCGGCGCGGGCTGCGGTGTTGGCGTCGGCGTCGGCGTCGGTGTCGGCGTCGGCATATCGCCAAACGCCGCGCTGTAGAGCTGCCGCAGGGTCGGCATGGTGCTCGCCAGTGCCTGACGCAGCCTGCGCACGCCCGCGTTTTCCAGTTCCGGCTGCGCATAGATGATCCGCAGGAGCATTGCACACAGCTCGTCCGCAGCATCCTGTGTGGTCGTCGCCACATACCCCGCCGCGATCGGCAGGTAGATCAGCTGCACGTTCATCGTTGCCGGGTCGACATAGATCCGTTCCGGCGACAGCACAATGTTCTGCACGCCCAAAAAGCCGGTTTCCTCCACGTGCTGCATTACCTCCAGCAGGTTGCGCACCATGCGCAGAAACCCGTCCGGATGCAGTCCGTTGAGCAAGGACGCCATCGGCTTATATTCCGTGCCGTTCCTGCAGGTAAGGTACACGAACTGCAGCTGTGCATTGAACTGCATCTTCACGCAGCGGAGAAATCCGCCGCCATCCATGTTCTGAAGCACCTCGAACCCTGTCGGATAAAAAGCGTTGACGTCGTGCAGCAGATATGCCACGTGTGACTTACACGGCATCTCCGTCAGCAAACCATCGTCTTGAAACCGCACGTGTGTTTCCCTCCTCTTGATCGTCTGCTCTTTGCGCCGGCGGCATGCGCACATATCGCCGCCGCAAAAGGCAGACCGTGCAGGAAGCGGCGCTGCCGCTTCCTGCCGGCCACGCGGCCGCATCATGCAGATGCAGCCGCGCTATGCCTGCTCAGACGCGCAATCAGCTTGCAGCGCCCTCGCGTTTTTTCTTCTTGCTCACACCGTACCAGACGCCGAACGCGACCGCGGCGAGCGCGACCACCGTCAGAACGACTGCCCACGTGTTGTGGATGTACAGCACGAAGCCGTTGGTGCTGATCGTCACCTTCTGGTGGAAGCCCAGCGGCTTCTGATCCGCACTGCCGGTCGTGTAGGTGTTGCCGGCCTTGTCGACCGCAACGAACGTGATCGTCTGCGCGCTCTTGCCGCCCTGCAGCATCACGTCGCCGGACACACTCTCGAGCGTCAGCTCGTTGGGCATCGGCTTCTGGTTGGCGGCCAGCTTGGTCTCGCCGCCGAGCGCGTCGATCTCCGCCGCGCACAGATACTCCGCAACGACCGTCTCGCCGGACAGGACGGAGACACGCGCCAGACCGTAGGTATCGGCAACCGCGAAGTTGATCTCGTGGCTGTCCTCGCGGTAGCGTCTCTTCTCCAGACCGGTGATCTGCTTGAATTCAGGATCGACGTTGTCGATGACGAACGAGAGCGTGCACTGGTACTTCTCCGGTGTGGTCACGTTGCCGTTGTCGTCCACCTCGTCAATGTTCTCGGACAGGTTGCCCGCCTCGTCGGTGGAGCGCACCTGCACCTTGTACAGGCCGTCCTGTGCAAACATATTGCGATCGAGCTCGTACACGTAGCGGTACAGACCCGTGGCGTCATCCATGCCGCCCTTGATCTCCGGCGTGACGGAGGTCACGAGCGCGTTGTCGCGGTAGATCTGCAGCTGCACGGAGTCCGGCTGCACCGGGCTTGCGTTGTACTCCATGATCGTCCATGCGCCGGTCTGCGCGTCGACGAAGTCGTTTTGTGCAAACTGCTTCGTGACGAGGTTTGCCAGCGCCTCACCGTAGATGTAGAACGAGCCGTGGCGGTTGACTGCGAAGGTGGCCTCCTGCGTGGTCGTGTTGTCGGCCATGTCGCGGATGGTCACGCTCAGCTTATAGATGCCGTCGCTGTAGTACTCGGCGTTGTCGAGCATATCCGGGATGTTCTGGAACACCGCGCGGATATCCGTTGTGCTGATGTTCACGAGCTCGCGGCTGCACAGCGCGGTGGCGTCGTCGGCTGCGTTCTCGCGCACGCTGCGCATCAGGTGCAGCTCATACTCGGTGCTCATGTTCGCGTCCTGACCCTCGAAGCCCGGCGTGCAGGCATCGGCAAACGGGCCGTTGACGCCGGTCAGCGTCAGGGTGGGCGCGGTGGTGTCGATCACGAATTCGCCGGGGGCGGCGCTGCCGCCATAGTCCACAGCATCGTTTTCGCAGATGTTGCCGGCCTTGTCCTTGACCCGGATCGCAAACTCGCAGTCCGCATCGTTCAGGAACGAGACGGTCGCCGTGTGCGTGTCGCCGTCGTCCACCCAGTCGGTGCTGCCGGAGGAGCCGGTCGCCGTAAGCTCGACCCGCTTGCGGTCAAAATTGTGCTCCACGACCGTGATGGTGGCCGTGCGGCCGGCCGGGAAGTACTTGCCGTTGACGACGCTGTTGTTGTCAAAGCGCACGCTCACCTCCGGAGTGGTCTGGTCGATGGTGAAGTCCGTTTTGTCCGTTCCCTTGTTTACCACGGTGTAGCAGTTGCTGCTGTTGCTGCCGACACCGGTCGGTTCCTTGCCGTTTTTCGTGTAAGTACCGTCGGTATTTGTCTTGGTGACATTGCCGGCCTCGTCCGTTGCCGTGATGCACAGCGTGTAGTCGTCACCATCGCGGATGTTGCCGTCCACGCTGCCGTACTTATACGTGCCGGACCACGAGGGGAGCGTCTGTTTTCCTTCGCCGGCGCCGGTGTACGTCCACGCACCGTCAAACATCGGCGGATTGCCGTTCGTGTACTGGATCGTCGTCTCGATCGAGACGTTGCTGACGCCGCTCTGGTTGGTGTTCTTCATCGTTCCGGTCAGGGTGTAGACGCCGTTCCCCGAAACCGGTTTGCCTTCCTCAAAGGTCACGTTCTTGCTGCCTTCAAACAGCTTGTCCGAAACCTCGATATCGATCGTGCGCTGCTCTGCATAGAAGGGGGAATCTTTGCTGGTCAGGCTAAAGACCGCAGACACGTCCGGCGCCGACACGTCGTACTTGATCGTGTAGCCAAGCGGATTGAAAGCACTAATGTTTCCGGCATCGTCTTCCGCCCAAACGATCAGCACATATTCGCCGTCCTGGTCAACATACACCGGCTGGTCGCCCTTTTTTTCGTCCTTTTCGATTTTCCACTGCCATTTGTTAGTCTCGTCAAACACAGTCAGTGCGCCATTTTTCGCCTTAAACTCACCCATCTCGAGGCCGTTGTCCGGCGCTTGCAGCGAATAGTGCAGGGTATACGGCGCTTTGCTCTCGCCGCTTTCCGTGATGACCAGGCTCTTCAGGACGTTGTCGTTGCCGTTGAACCAGCACTGTTCGATATCGTCGATACCGCCCTTATCCTTCTCCGGTTTGTTCGTCCGCGTTGCTTTGCTTGTTTCGCCATCCGCTGTTTTCGTTTCCGACACAGCCGTCACCGTCGGCTCTTTCAGATAGTTCTGGACGTAAACCTGGATTTTCTCGGTGTCAAAGCTCTTTGTGGCATTAATGGGCTGGGTCTGAGGCTCGCTTGTAGATCCGTCAGCATTCTTTGTAGTGGTTGTTTTCGTACCCACCACCGTAACCTCCACCTCAAACATAACCGGCGTGTAGCGCGAGATTTGATTTTCTCCATTCGGCCCAACGTTTCCACCAAGCGTGAAGTACTCCTTGGAATCAGGCACTTGTCTAACCGTTGCATCGTCTTTTGTTTGGCCATTCTGCAGCACGACTGGCTTCACTTTGATCGTCGTTTCGTTGTCGTTCCACGTGTAGGTATCGGTGTCTGAGTCGACATAGCCTTCTCTCGCCTTTTCCACCAGCTTGTCCCTGTCCCACTGCACGTCAAAATTGACCTGCTTGACCCAGATGGGATTTCCGTCCTCTGTTTTCTCCGTGTATGCTTTCTCTCCGTCAGGGTTACCATCCGTGCCCTTGTCCGGCGTGGTGACGAACACGGCAACACCGTTGTCCGCACCGTAAGCCACGCCAAGGTTGGTCAGCTTCAGATCGCTACCCGTCTCGGCTTTGTAGACATACTGCGTGCACGTGCCGACTTCGTTCCAGACGACCACATGCAGATAACCCGAGAAGTTATCTTTCTTGCAGGGGATGATCATACCATCGGCTTGTGTCCACGACGCATCGGACGTATCGGGCGCTTCTTTCAGCTCGATTCCGCCTTGTCCGTTATCGACCAGCGTCGGGTTTTCCGGTGTAGTTGCCGTGACGCCCGGCTGCCAGAAATACGCAGCGCCCACGGTCTCACCCGCGGCATTGCCCGTTTCCGGCTCGATTTTCAGTTTATTATTCTTTGCGAACATGAGACCGCCCGTGATCGTGTGGATAAAGTTCTTGATCGCAGAGTCGTTGTAAAAATCCACACTATGAACCGCCGGCGCACCGCTTACGTAGTATACGTCCAGCGGACACTCTTTATTATTACTCACAAGTATAATCTTGTGTTCACCATTCTCTGTCTTAGCTTGCTCCAGGCACTGTCCCAGCAAAAACGGCTTTTCTACATCTACATTTTCGCTGATCAACGTTCCGTCTACGAAAAGGCTAACCTGTTCGTCCGTGGCCACGCCGTCGATCTTCAACGTGCTCTGGTCGCCCACGAGATAACGCCCTTTACTGACAGAGTAGAGGCTTGGATTCAGTGTAGCAGCGATACTCCCGTACTGTTCAGGATTGCTCGGTCTATCATAGCCGCCCTCGTTTCCGGCGTTATCGCGTACTGTAACTTCAACCTTTACTAAATAGTATTCATAAAAAATCGGCAACGTAAATCTGACTTCAAAATTACCGTTTTTATCGTTTTTATCGTTTTTCCAGTTGGTTTTCTGCGTTTCCAGCGCCTGGTTCAGAGCGGTTACAGCCGGATGGGTTTCAGGCAGATACTGCCGCCCGTCTTTTTCATAAAACGCGCGGATCTGGATCGAATCCACATTCAGGCCGGACTGTTTGTCCCAAATCGTAACGGTGTAAGATTTGTGTTCTTTCCGAATGGTAGGAAGAGGCACCGTTACCTTCGGCGCGGTCTTCTCGATCTTGCCGACCTGGACCTCGACCGTTTCGCTTTCCTGTTTGTCTTTGGTGTTGAGCGCGCGCACCTCATACGTCACGACCTCGTTGCTGCTCTCCGTGAGCACGAACGTGTATACGCCGTTCTCACCGGCGGCATCCTTCCATTCCTTGTCGCCCTCAGCATGATACTGCACCTTATCCACAGGGCCGGCCGTTTGGATGGTCACCGTGCGCTTTTGCGCCCACACGGCCTCATTGGTATCCTTTGCGGACACGATCGTCGGCTCGGTCGGCGTCTCGCCCGGATTCGGCGTCTCGCCCGGATTCGGCGTCTCGCCCGGGTCTTTCGCTGCGTCCGGATCGCCATCCTCTCCGGAGGGCAGGACGTCCGTCACAGTTTCCGCCGGCTCTGCGCCCGCTGCCGTCTCCTGCGCCGGAGCGGAAATGGTATCCGCCACGGGAGCGAAACCGGCCACAAGTGCACAGATCAGCAAAACTGCCAGAATTCTGCACAATGCTTTTCCACGTTTCATTTTTTGTTTCTCCTCGCTTTATTCTTGTTGTTTTTCTGGTGTCTCCACATATTCCAATTGCGGCCGGCAAGCACGCAGCGCGCCTGCGCGCCGAACACCACCGCCGCCAAGAGGACATAGTCAAAATACGCCGTTGAGATGTGCATACACATGCGCACCACCAGCGTGATCGCCGCTGCCAGCAGCAGGACATCCACCGTGAGCCCCTCCGGATTCCGCGCCAGACTCAGCGCACCGGGCTTCGGCGGCTTTTGCCGGCGGCGCGGCTCGGGCTGACTCCGCCGCCGGCGGTCGAGCTGCCGCAGCAGCACATACGCCGCCACGAGCGGCGCCCAGAACAGCAGGGCAAACAGCCACTGCAGCCCCGGGGGAAAGAACGGCAGGAGCAGTATCATCGCACTCGAGACGAACAGCAGCCCCAGCACCGCATACAGGCGCGCGCCTGTCGTTTGTGTCGTCTGCATCAGATCACCTCGCTCGTATGCACGACCACTTCATCCTTCACGATGCGAAACGCTGCCGGCGGTTCGCTCCGGTTCGGCCGGATCGATGCGGCATATGCGCCGAGCACGTGCGCCGAGACCACGTCCTCCGCGCGCCGCACGTGCGCTGCCGGTGCACCGGGGGTCACTCTGAGCATGGTCGTACCGCCGGTTGCCGTCGGGGGCGCTTTGAGCGGGTTTGTACCGCCGGATGCCGTCGGGGGCTTGAGCTGGACTGTACCGCCGGATGCCGTCGGGTGCTTGAGCTGGACTGTACCGCCGGATGCAGTCGGGTGCTTGAGCTGGACTGTGCCGCCGGATGCAGTCGGGTACTTGAGCTGGACTGTACCGCCGGATGCAGTCGAAGGCTTGAGCTGGACTGTGCCACCGGGCGCAGTCGAAGGCTTGAGCTGGACTGTACCGCCAGATGCCGTCGGGGGCTTGAGCTGGACTGTGCCGCCGGATGCCGTCGGGGGCTTGAGCTGGACTGTACCGCCAGATGCCGTCGGGGGCTTGAGCTGAACTGTACCGCCGGGCGCAGTCGAAGGCTTGAGCTGGACTGTACCGCCGGATGCCGTCGGGGGCGCGGTCGGCTCCGCTTTGAGCAGCGTCGTACCGGCTGCGACATCCGCCTGCGAATTAAGCAGCGTCGTACCATTGGCGGCGTTCACACTCCGGTCAAGCACCGATGTGCCCGGGGCGAAGCTTTCCGGATCGTTCGCCGGCCTCGTGCCATTGGCGGTATTCGCGCTCTGGTTGAGCACCGATGTGTTCCGCCCGCCCGTGGGCTGCGGCGGCGTGCGCACTTGCGCAGTGTGGCCAGTGGTTCTGCGCGCGGACGCCGGGCGTTTGTGCCAGACGCTCATCACTTCCCAGAGCCGCTGCGACACGAACAGGATCGCCGCCGTGATCAGCGCCGCAGCACCCAAGGCAAACGCGACCAACGCAACAATGTTGTATACGCTATGCAGACTCATGTTCCCTGCGCCTCCTCACGGCTCGAATACGTCACGGCCACATTTTCCAGATATGCCGACACGGTGTCCAGCGCGCGGGCACGCATATCCTGCAGCTGCGAGAGCGATATGGCGGCCTCCTGCGTCTGGATGCGCGAGAGCAGCGAGACCAGCACCGACTGATCCACGCCGCTGGCGCAGCACTCGCTGCGCAGCTCGTTGACCGCGTCCGCCAGACGCATGCACTGCCGCAGGCAGTCTTCCTCCTGCCCGGAGCGCATGACCGTGTCGAGATAATCCATGCAGCCGGAAAACGCACCCAGCAGCTGCTCCAGATCCTGTGCGCTGCGCCGCGCCTCCAGCTTCAGACCGCCGCTCTCCTTGTAAAACTTCGAGATCACATAGTAGTTATGCGCGGCGGACGAATGCTCAAAACGGCTCAGCTTTTTCCCGTCGTCGGCATTTTCGATCTGCTCGAAATAGTCATACGCCTTGCGCGTACACGCCAGCAGCGACTGGTTGCCGTTTTCCGTGTAGAAGTTCATGTACAGCGTGCCGATCTGAAAGCACGTCTCAAGATATTCCGGCGTGTTCTTCGCGCCGGTATATTCGTTGAACGCCTGCGTCAGCTCCTTGCTCTGTTCAAGGTCGAATGTTCCCTGCGTTTCGTAGCTGTCAACCAGGCGGTTGAGCGCCTCAAGCCGCGAGGAGTCATACTCCATCGCCTCCTGACACTGCGCATATCCGTAAGACGAGGCATTGACGAGCCGCTCGTAGTTTGCGCGCACATCCGCCTTTCCGGCGATGAACGTGCCCAGGCCCACAAGCAGCAGCAGCACACCCGTGCCGGCTGTCGCAAGAGCCGTGACCAGCTTCTTTTTCTGCCGTGCACGGAACGCGCTCGACTCCTGCTCATAGTGGTTGAGCGCATACAGCAGCTCGTCACACGTCTGAAACCGGTCATCCGGGGAGCTTTGCACACAGCGCTCGATGATGTTTTCCAGACCCTCATGCAGTGTAGGATCCCACTCGCGGATCGGGCGATACTGATAATCGGGCGCCTGCGGATCTTGTCCCGTCAGCAGAAAATGCATCGTCATGCCGAGGGCATAAATGTCCGCGCGGCCATCGACCTCGGCGATGTCTGCGCTTTCGCACTGCTCCGGTGCAGCGTAGCCCTTCGTGCCGAAGCCGGCGATGTGCGCGATGCCGAAATCGATCACGCGCACGGAGTTATCCGGTCGGACCATGATGTTCTCGGCTTTCAGGTCGCGGTGCACCAGCGGCATCCCGTCATCGCCGAACTGCGAGTGCACATAGCCGAGCGCATCGGCGATCTGCTTTGCCCACTCGAGCACCAGCTCCTGCGGCTGCGGTCCTTCACGCATGACGCGCTCTTGCAGCGTCTCGCCCTCGATGTAGTCCATCACGACATACACCGCATGCTGATCCTGCAAAACGTCCGTTACGCGGACGATGGACGGGTGCTCCAGCTTGCGCAGCACGCGCGCCTCGTCGCGGACGCATTCGGCATAGTTGATCCCGTTCTCGCTCGGGGTCTTGTTGACGACCTTGACCGCCCAGTTTTTATCCAGACGGCGTCCCGTGGCCAGATAGACGCCGTTGGACATCTTGCCGGCGTCACTGATACGTTCCGAGAGGACGATATCTCCGTTTAAGACGATCCGTTCCTTTCCGTCAATCCATTCTTTTTCAACGACTTCTTTCTCAATCGGCATATGTCACGCATCCTGTTCTTGCACCCGCAGCAGCAGTGCAGTGATATTGTCCTGCTCGGCGCGGTATTTTGCCAAATCGATCAGATAGCGCAGGCTCGTGCGGATCGTCTGCTCGCTCTGCATCCGATCCGGACGGGTATATTCCCGCAGCTCCTGCGGCTGCACCACATGCCGAAGCCCGTCCGAGCAGAGCAGGTAGCAGGCGCTCGCATCCAGATCACCGCCGAAGATATCCGGCTGCATCCGCTCGGACGCGCCCACACACTGCAGCAGCACGTTGCGCCGCGGATCCAGCTCCGCCGCCTCCGGCGTCAGCAGCCCCGCCTGCACCTCGCGCGCGACCACGGTGTGGTCCTCCGTCAGCTGCCGGAGCACACCGCTTACTTCATACACGCGCGTGTCGCCCACGTGGGCGATCAGGTACTTGCCGCCGTAGACCAGCATCGCCGTCACGGTCGTGCCGAGCTCCAGCCCATGCGCAGCGCCGTATGCATGGAGCTGCTCGTCTGCGGCGCGGATCATGTCTCTCCACATCTCGGAGATGCGCATCCAGTCCAGCTCCGGAAGCAGCTCCGGAAGCGTTTGATCGAACCATGCGGAAAACGCCCGCACGACCGTCGCGCTCGCAAGCTCTCCCTTTTCCAGACCGCCCATGCCGTCACAGACGACCGCCAGCGCGATCTGTCCGGCCGGCGTCTGCGCGATCTTGATGCAATAACCGTCCTGATTGACCGGTTTGCAAATGCCGGCATCCGTCTCCGCTGCTGCGATTACTCTCATGTGCATCACCCTCGCCGTATCTGATAAATGAATTCTTCGTTTGCAAAGCGAACCGCACAGCCATCCGTGAGCAGACGCTCCGCCTGCGGCGCAAGCTCTTCGCCGTTCACATAGGTGTGATTGGTGGAGTTCTGGTCGACGAGAAAGCACGCGCCGTCACGTACCCGGATCTCCGCATGGCGGCGGCTGACCGCCGGGTTGTCGTCGACGCAAAGATCCGCCGCAGTACAGGATTTCCCGATGCGGAACACCGGCTGCACGATCTGTGTGCACACGCCGGTCCTGCAGCAAAGCAGCTCTGCGATCCGCTCTTGCTGCTGCGGACGCAGCGGCTGCGTGCCCGGCTGCATCCCGCCGGACTGCCGCAGCGGCCGCGTGCCATACTGCGGGGACGGCGGCGTCTGCGCGGGCTCGGCGTTGATGACAGGGGCGTCGGCCATCTGCCACGGCGGGATCGGCGCAGGGCTCTGAAACGGCGGCACGACAAACGGCACGGAGCCGCTGCCCGGCTGCGGGACGTCCGGCTCCCGCCTGCCGCTGTAGCTGCGCACATAGGCCTCCAGCTCCTGCGTCGTGACCGTCCGCGGGCGCGAGACCAGCTCGTCAAAGGTGCGCAGGAAGTCCATGTCCACCTCCGTCGGGAATGTGCTCCGGCTGCTCACCTCGCGCAAAAACGCATTGCAGTTCTGCTGGCGGCTGCCGCAGATCGGCTTATACAGAAAATACAGCTGCCCGTTGAGCGCATTGACCAGCGTATAGCGCGTGTCCAGCTCGAGGTTTGCGAGATTGAAACGCGCACGCTCCACCGCGCGGATCGCAACGGCCGTTTGCGAGATGATGTTGAGAAATGCCGCTCGGGTCAGCCCCTTGGACAGATACGCATCCAGCGTCGTGTCGGCCGGCGCCACATACAGCGCAGAGCGGCGGCGGCGCGTTTTCAGCCGCAAGAAACAGGAAAAGCGCCCGGAGGCAACCGCGGCTGCCTCGGATTCCGAAAATGTCTCATTCAAGGCAAGCGTGGCACGGATCCCCACCGTCTGCTCTTCCGTCATTTTTACCTTCAGTTTTGCCATGCGTCCGCGCTCCTTATATTTCCAGAAATTTCGACAAAAAAGCCGAAAATCCCCCAACGATTCACAGTAGATGTTACCATTTTCAATTCACGTTGTGGGCATATCTGCACATTTGTCCACTTTTTCGCCATCATTCGCTTTTATGTGTGAGATAAGCGTTGTCCGTTGTAACCGTTTTGTTCCCGTTTCGTGCCGGTGATAGATCACAGCGAAAACAGCGGTGGCTTTGCGCCCGTTTTCCGCCGGGTGTCACGCATCCGGGTGCGCAAAGCGGCCTCTCGCACGGGAGAGGCCGCTCTGTTTTCTGCGTGAGATCCGGCGCGGCGGCTTCAGCGCACGGGCAGCGCCAAATACGGCCGGTCGCCCCTGCCCACATGGGACAGGTGCTGCGCCAGCGCCTGCCGGACGCGGGCATAATTGGCGCGGCTGAGCGGAACGGTCACGCCGTTGTGCAGCACGACGCACGTGCGCCGCAGCTCCTTGACATAGCTGAGATTGACCAGGAAGCTGCAGTGCGTCTGCACAAAGTCCGCGGGATCGAGCCGCTCATAGATCTCATTGAGTTTTTCCGAGCACGTCACGGTGCGCGCCGCCATAACGATCTTCGTCTGGCGCTGCGCGTGCTCACAATACTGGATCTCGCGCATGGGCAGCACATGGCGCGTCGAGCGCGTGCCCACGATCAGGCAGGTGCCCGGCTCACCGTCGCGCGTCTGCAGCACATAGCGCACCGCCGCGCGCAGGCGTGTCTCCATCTCGAGCTTGCAGACAAAATAGTCCGGGTCGCACTCGAACACGTCCAGCGCCGCCAGCGGATCTGCCGACAGGAAGATCAGCTTCGTCTGCGGATTCGTGAGGCAAAGGTCGCGGAAAAACGCCAGATACCGCCCCCGCGTCTGACCATCGGAAATATCTGCCAGTATCACATCATACGTCGTCTGTTCTCCGGCCGTCCCGATGGACTCCGGAGCGGAAAATTCGTCCACACAAGCACCGAACCCGTGATCGTCCAGCTCGCGGCAGAGGATCTCTCTTGCCGTGTGCCGCCAGATCGTGCTGGGATCCACGATACATATGTCCAATATTCCGGCCACTTTTTTGCTCTCCCCCTCCCATGAAGCGACGAGCCGATCGCCCCATGTCTTCTTGGCAGAAATATAGCATTTTATGAAGCATTTGAAATGCACTTTGCATTTTCTGCATATTTTTGCGCAGAATTAGCACGTTTTTGTGCGAATGTGTAAAGAAGAACCGTGTGTCGTGTCGAAGCATTATGAAAATACGACAAAACGAACGGCAAAAAAGGACTCCGGCAGAAGCCGGAGTCCTTCGTGTGTCAAATGCCTCGCGGAGTTTGCGCCCGCAGGCGCAAAGAAGGTCGAATCATTTTCTCCGGCGACATGTGCGTCGGAGAAAATACATCTCAGGCTGCAAGTGTGGAATTTGTGCGCAGACGGCGCACAAATTATGCGCGCAGCAGACTGCAGCCCATTTGCCGGGAAATCGCTTGCGATTTTCCGGCAAATGCAAAGGACTCCGGCCGAAGCCGGAGCCCTTTGCGACCCATATGTTTCATGATGCAGGCACAGCGCCCGCACTGAGCGAGAGCGTGACGGTGTAGACACCGTCCTCGCACGTGTGCCGGAAGCTGCCGTCGTACTTCTCGGCGAGGCCGCCCAGCACGCGAAAGCCCACGCCGCGCTCCAGCTCCGGGATGCGCCGGGGCTTTTTGCCCTGCGGCTGCCGGGTGCGGACGGGGTTGGACTCCTGAATGACGAGATAGCCCTTATCCATGTGCGCGCGCAGCGTGATCTGCGCGTCCGGGATGCCGGCGCAGGCTTCGAGCGCGTTATCGAGCAGGTTGCCGAAGGCGACGATGAGGTCGGTGTTCGACACCGGCAGCTCCACCGGCAGCGACACGTCCGCCCGCACCGGGATGCCGCGCAGCTCAGCCTCCTGCGTGCGCGTATACAAAAACGCGTCCACGACCGGGTTGCGGCAGCTGCCGAGGCGGGGGCTGTAGGTCTGCAGCGGGAGAAGCTGCGCGGAATATTCCGTGGCAGCCTTGAGGTTTCCCGCCTGCAGGAGCGCACTGATGGTATGATAATGGTGCGAGATGTCGTGGCGCATGGTGCGGATCTGCTCGTACTGCGCGGTGAGGTCGCGGTAGTGCGCGAGCTGCGCGTCAAGCTGGCGTTCCAGCAGCTCGTTTTCCACCTCGAGCTGCACACGCTGCTCGGTGCGGGCCATGGTGCGGTAGAGCAGGATATCCGACACGAGAAACAGCGCCGTCACGACCAGCAGCACCGACGTGTATTCATACCGCGGCGGGTAGAAGATGAGCGCCTGAATGGCGGCGGCGCAGAGGATCTGCGTGACCGGAAAGACGGAGAAAACCAGCAGCTGCCGCCCGGAGAGATTGTTTTTCGAGCGCAGAAACGGCAGGCTGACCACCAGCAGCACCAGCGCCAGAAACAACAGAAACACCCCGCCGTAGAGCACCGCGCGCGGGTCTGCCCAGACGGCATACTGCGCGTCCATCTGAAAGTCCGCCGCGCGCATGGTGGCGGCGGAAAACAGCATCTCCACCAGCACCGTGGCGGTCAGCTCCGCCGCGACCGCGAGCAGCTTTCGCCCCGGCGTGCCGCAAAAGAGCAAATACGCCAGCGCCAGTGCCCCCGTCGGATACAGCAGCAGGCGCAGCGCGCTGCCCGCCGTCGTCAGCAGCAGCACCGGCAGCAGGTAGGCGGCGTCGATCACGAGCGTGAGCAGCACCGTGCCCCACCACGAAAAGCGCGGCCCGTCGAGCACGCGCCACAAAAACACACACCACGCCGCCATGACGCAGGTGTTGAACAAAAAATCCGCCCAGAAACCGTTATACGCCATCGGCAGCGCCCTCCGGTGCACCCATCTGCGCGGTGCGCCCGGCCAGCAGCCGGAAAAACGCCTCGCGCGCATCCTTTCGGTGCGAGCGGCTGATGGGCACGCGCGTGCCGTCGCTCAGACAGAAGGTCTCGTGCTCCATGCCGACGATCGCCCGGCAGTTGACCCAGAAGCTCTGGTGGCAGCGGATGAACGCGTCCGCCACGCCGCCCTCAAGCAGCGCCTGCGGGCTCTGCGTCGTCTCAAGATCGCCGTCGGTGGTGTGCACGAGCATCTTGTGCAGCGAGCGCTCAAGATACAGCACCGTGTCGAGCTCGACGCGCTGATAGCTGCCGCCGCGCCGGAGCGTGAGCGCCTTGCGCGTCGAGAGTGCGCCCAGCGCCTTGCGCAGCGCGACCGGCAGACGCGCCGTCTCATCCGACTTGAGCACATAGTAGACGTGCTCGGCCTCATACGCGTCCATGAGATAGCCCACGTAGCTCGACAGGAAGATCACGCGGCAGGCGGGGGCAAGGCGGTTGATCTCCTTGGCGAGGGAGATGCCGTCGAGTTCGCCCATGCAGATGTCCAGCACGGCGATGTCCGGACGGTAGCCGTCCTCGGCGAGCATATGCAGCACGGCAGGTGCATTTTGAAACGTTTTGAGCTGATGCGGCGTGTCACCCAGCGCCGCGCGCAGGATGTCCACAGTCTGCCTCAGGCAGACAGCCTCATCATCACACACTGCAAGTTGAAGCATCGGTTTGACTCCTTGTCCGGATTTGCAGAAAAAGTCATGGAAGATACCGTTATTGTATACCAGAAACAAGAATGTTGCAAGTGGGTGGCAAAAAACGACCGCGCAGCGCCCAAGCTTGACATCGGCGCACGAAAGGATTAAGGTGGACAAAAAAGCATCCGCCGCGGCCGCGGCCGTGCGCATCGGGAAGGGAAATGCTCCATGTCTGCATGGAGCCCATTTTAGAAGTGAAAGGAATGAGGTTATGGAGCTTTATACGAACGCCAGATTCATCTCCTGCGAAAAGGAAAACCGCATTTACACCGCGATGGCGGTAAAGGGCGGTCACATCGTGTGGCTCGGCGATGAAAGCAGCATCCCTCCGCGCTACGGCAAGGCAAAACGGGTCGATCTCGGCGGCGCGACGGTAACGCCCGCGTTCGGCGACACGCATATGCATTTCGGCTCGCTGTGCGTTTTTGAGAACACATTCTATCTCATGGATGTCAAAAATTTTGCCGAAGCAAAGGCGGCGGTCAGGCGCTATGCCGACAGTCACCGGAAAAACAAGGTGCTCATGGGCTACGGCTGCACCGCGAACACCGTTGCCGAGCATCGGCTGCCCGAAAAGCGCGATCTTGACGACTGGACGGAGCGTCCGCTCATGGTCATGAAGTACGACGGTCATGCTGCCGTGTGCAACAGCGCAATGCTGGCACTGCTGTCGGATAAGGTGAAATCCGATCCCGGCTGCAATACTGAGACCGGATGGCTGTACCAGTCGGCGTTTTATAACGGCGTGAACGAGGCGACGGCGTATATCCCCACGATGGATATTATACGCGGTCTCTCCGGAGGCGCGGAGTACCTTGCGTCGGTCGGCATCGGGCTCGTGCACACCGTTGAGGGCGTGGGCTTTGCAAACGATCTGGATATAGACATGATCAAAATACTCGCGCCCGGCCTGCCGCAGGCGTTCCGCATATTCTTCCAGACCATGGACCTCAAGGCCGTGAAAAAGCACGGCTTCAAGCGCGTCGGCGGCTGCTTCAAGCTTGCCCTCGACGGCTGCTTCGGCTCAGAGGACGCGGCGCTCAAGGAGCCGTACGCGAACGATCCGGACAACTACGGCGTTTTGAATTATCCGCAGGAGCGCGTGAACGAGTTCGCCATCGGCGCAAACCGCGAGGGCTGGCAGATAACCATGCACGCCATAGGCGATGCGGCGGTGGAGCAGTGCATAACGGCATATGAGGCGGCTTATGCCGATAAGCCGTGGGACGATGCGCGCCATGTGATGATCCATGTCTGCCTTGCAAGCGAGGAGCAGCTAAAGCGCGCGGCAAAGATAAAGCTGTGCATAGCCGCGCAGTCGCCGTTTATATATTGGAAGCAGGAGCCGGACGAGTATCTGTGCTCGGTGCTCGGCAGAGAGCGCACTGACAGACTAAACGCGCTGGGAACGATGCACCGCCTCGGACTTGTCGTAGGCGACGGCTCCGACGGACCGTGCACGCGTCCAAAGCCCCTGTACGGTATGGCGTGCTCCGTAAATCATCCCAATCCGGACGAGCGCATATCGCGTCTCGACGCGCTGCGCATGATAACGGCAAATCCCGCGTATATGAGCCATGAGGAGAATAAACGCGGCACCCTTGCACCCGGTATGATTGCCGATTTCGTCGTTCTCGGCGATGATCCGCTCACCGCGGAGGATATAGCGGGCATCGAGGTCAAGGCACTCTATCTGCACGGCAAGAAGCATGTTGCAAAAAAGACAGGCGTCGCCGGACTTCTGGCTCGGGCGATCATAAAACGGATCACCCAAAGAGAATACATATGACAAAAAAGGCTCCCCCGGGTTTCCGGGGGAGCCTTTGCGTTCTGCTTTGCGATCAGACCTCGATGAGCTCATAGTGCGTCGTGCCGAGACCGATGGCCTCGCCGTGCTCGACGGCGGCGCGCCAGTCGGTGTCCGGATGCGCGGCGGCGAAGTGGTCGTGCGGGTGGTCATGCGCGTGCGCGATGACGCTGCCGGGGTTCACGGGCTGGGCGTTGATCTTGTCGGCGCAGGCGGTATCGAGCGCCACGGGATCGAACGACGCGAACATACCCACGTTCGGCACGATCGGCACATCGCTGTAGTTGTGGCAGTCGCAGCAGGGCGACACGTCGAGCGCAAGCGCGATGTGGAACGACGGACGGCCGTCGACGACCGCCTTGGCATACTCGGCGATCTTGCAGTTGAGCAGCTCGTTTGCGATCGCATAGTCCGCGTGGATGGCGTGCATCGGGCAGACGTTGATGCAGCGGCCGCAGCCGGTGCACTTATACTTCAGGATGGTGCACTTGCCGTTTTCGATGTGCGGACCGTTGTGCGCGCAGTTTTCGATGCACTTGCCGCAGCCGATGCACTTGTCCGCATCGACGACGGGCTTGCCGGAGCTGTGCATCTCCTCCTTGCCGGCGCGCGAGCCGCAGCCCATGCCGATGTTCTTGAGCGCACCGCCGAAGCCCGCGGACACGTGCCCCTTGGCGTGCGTGAGCGAGATGAAGATGTCGGCGTCCATGATGGCGCGGCCGATCTTCGCCGCGCGCAGATACTTGCCGCCGCGGATGGGCACGAGGTCATAATCATCGCCCTTGAGCCCGTCGGCAATGATGCACTGAGTGCCCGTGGTCATGGGCGAATAGCCGTTGAGCATGGCGCTGTCGAGATGGTCGAGCGCATTCGTGCGGCCGCCGACATAGAGCGTGTTGCAGTCGGTGAGAAACGGCTTGCCGCCGAGCGCGCGCACATAGTCGCACACGACACGCGCCCAGTTCGGGCGCAGATAGGCCATGTTGCCCGGCTCACCGAAGTGGAGCTTGACGGCGACGAATTTGTCCTGGAAGTCGATCTGCTCAAAGCCGGCGGCCTTCATGAGGCGGCGCAGCTTTTCGAGCGTGCTGATCTCGTCCGTGTGCAGATCGGAAAAATATACTTTTGCAGGTTCCATAGGAAACACCTCCGCAGTCTGATTTCATTCTCATTCCCGGGCGGGACCGACCCGCCGTCTTTGATTTTACTGTGCTTGCCGAACGCTGTCAACCGCAAAAAGCGCCGGACACATGGCCATCTGTCAGGCGCTCCGGGACCGGGACGAGGCTGCGGCCGCCGCCGCCGTGTATGAGCATCTGGCGCTGACGGGCGCACGCCGTTAAAAAAGCAGTTCTTTTGACAGTCCAAGGCGGAAACGCGTTGCGTTTCCGCCTGTTTTCGCGTACAATAGGGGGAAAGGAAAGCGAGGTGAGCGCGCATGGAAACGCGCGTGGCGCTGATCGGCATCATCGTGGAAAACAGCGAGAGCACAGCGCAGCTCAACGCCCTGCTGCACGATGCGGGGCAGTACATCATCGGGCGCATGGGGCTGCCCTACCGCGCCAAGGGCGTGAACATCATCAGCGTCGTGCTCGACGCGCCGCAGGATGTGATCTCCGCGCTCGCGGGGCGCATCGGCCGTCTGCCCGGCGTGAGCGCCAAGACCGCCTATTCCAAGCCGTTCCCGCCCGCCGGGGACTGAGCAGACCGATCGGAGGGACACCCAATGCACATTCCCAAGGGCGCGAGCCAGACGTGCGCGCTGCTGACCTTTGACGACGCGCTGCACTGCACCCGGCACGACGACTATGACGCCGCGCACTGGCTGTACGTGCCGCCGTACTACACCGAATACCGTTACATCCTCGGCACGCGGGGCGAAAACCCGCTCATCTGCATCGGCATCAACCCGTCGACCGCGCAGCCGGGCGATCTCGACAACACGCTCAAGAGCGTCGAGCGCATCGCCCTCGGCAACGGGTACGACAGCTTCACGATGTTTAACGTCTACCCCCAGCGCGCGACCGACCCGAACGCCATGGACACGACCTTCAACCGCGCGCTGCACGAGCAGAACATGGCGGCGTTCCGCTACGTGCTCGGGCAGTACGCACCCGGCAACCGCCCGGCCGTGTGGGCCGCGTGGGGCACACTGATCGAAAAGCGGCCGTACCTGTTCGACGCGCTCGAGCAGATGCTCGCCATCGGCGAGGAGTATCACGCGCAGTGGCTGACGTTCGGCGCGCGCTCCAAGGCCGGGCATCCGCACCACCCGCTGTATCTCCGGCGCGACAGCGTGCCGGAGCCGTTTGACGTGCGCGCCTACTGCGCGGCGCAGCGCGCGCGGCTGAAATGACGCAGCAGAAACAGATAACAGCAACGCCCCCGGCGTGACCAGCAGGTCACGCCGGGGGCGGTTTCACGGTTCGGCAAACCGGAAGTCAGCGATTTCTTTTTCCGGTATTCTCTGTCCCACGGATTTCCTCATGATAGAAATA